>Ga0105242_10000549_pt1 | contig 29738 bp, 31 predicted proteins | sample KBSM24metaG_FD_81521 | JGI IMG/M metagenome (GOLD analysis project Ga0105242, IMG submission 81521) | Miscanthus rhizosphere microbial communities from Kellogg Biological Station, Michigan, USA - KBS M2-4 metaG | ecosystem: Host-associated > Plants > Roots > Rhizosphere > Soil | place...
GCTGGTCAGGAGCCCGGGCGTGTTCCAGACCTACTTCAAGAACGACGCGGCGACGCGCGAGACCAAGACCGCCGACGGCTGGCTGCGCACCGGCGATGCCGGCTATTTCGACGAGTTCGGCCACCTCAAGATCATCGACCGCGCCAAGGACGTGGGGAAGCTTTCCGGCGGCACGCTGTTCGCTCCCAAGTACCTCGAGAACAAGCTCAAGTTCTTCCCCCACATCAAGGAGGCGGTCGCCTTCGGGCACGGGAAGGGCGAGGCGACCGCGATGATCAACATCGACGTGCAGGCGGTGGGTGACTGGGCCGAGCGGCGCGGCATCCCGTATTCGGGCTACGCCGACCTCGCGGCCAAGCCGCAGGTGGTCGAGCTCATCCGCGACTGCGTCGAGCGCGTGAACGCGGACCTCGCGCGCGATCCCAAGCTCTCGGCGAGCCAGATCCACCGCTTCGTGATCCTGCACAAGGAGCTCGACGCGGACGACGGCGAGCTCACGCGCACGCGCAAGGTGCGCCGCGGCTTCATCGGCGAGAAGTACGCCACCATCGTCGACGCGCTCTACAGCGGCGTCGCCAGCTGCGCGGTCGAGGCGCAGGTGCGCTTCGAGGACGGGCGGGTCGGCGTGGTGCGCGCGGAGCTCTCGATCCATCCCGCCAGGACATTCGCGCGCGAGAGCGCCGCCGCCGCCGCATGAACCTCGACGAGGCCCGCGTCGTCGAGTCGGCCGGCCGGAAGCTGGGCGAGGTGATCCTCGCGGTGGACGGCGTGTCGCTCGCCTTCGGCGGCGTGAAGGCGCTCACCGACGTGTCCTTCGACGTCCGCGAGCACGAGATCCGCGCCATCATCGGCCCCAACGGCGCCGGCAAAAGCTCGATGCTGAACGTGATCAACGGCGTCTATCGCCCGCAGCAAGGACGCATCACCTTCCGCGGCGAGACCAGGCCCTTCATGGAGCCGCACCACGCGGCGGTGCAGGGGATCGCCCGCACCTTCCAGAGCCTCGCGCTCTTCAAGGGCATGAGCGTGCTCGACAACATCCTCGCCGGGCGCAACCTGATGATGAAGGCGAACGTCCTGCTCCAGGCGTTGCGGATCGGACCGGCGCTGCGCGAGGAGATCGCGCACCGCAAGCGCGTCGAGGAGATCATCGACTTCCTCGAGATCCAGCACGTGAGGAAGACGCCCGTGGGGCGGCTGCCCTATGGGCTGCAGAAGCGGGTGGACCTGGGGCGCGCGCTCGCCGCGGAGCCGAAGGTGCTGCTGCTCGACGAGCCCATGGCGGGCATGAACGTGGAGGAGAAGCAGGACATGAGCCGCTTCATCCTCGACGTGAACGACGAGTTCGGCACCACCATCGTGCTCATCGAGCACGACATGGGCGTGGTGATGGACCTTTCCGACCGCGTGGTGGTGCTCGACTACGGCCGGAAGATCGCCGACGGCTCGCCCGACGAGGTCCGCGCGAGCCAGGCGGTGATCGACGCGTACCTGGGGGTGAAGCACTGATGAACGCCGCCACCTCGCGCAACCTCACGATCGCCTTCTTCGTGCTGCTCGCGGGCGCGGCGATCTCGCCGATGGTGGCGGGCCCGGCGAAGTTCCCGCAGTGGCTCGAGGTGGTGCTCGGCGGGCTGATGTCGGGCGTGCTGTACTCGCTCGTGGCCATCGGCCTGGTGCTGATCTTCAAGGCTTCGGGCGTGTTCAACTTCGCGCAGGGCGCGATGGTGCTCTTCGCGGCGCTCTCGCTGGTGCGCCTGATGGAGAAGATGCCCTTCCTCGCCGCGCTCGCGGTGACGGTCGCCATCATGGTGGCGCTCGCCTTCCTCATCGAGTTCCTGGTGCTGCGCCGGCTGGTGAACCAGGACCCGATCGTCCTGTTCATGGCCACGCTCGGCGTGGCGTACTTCCTCGACGGGTTCGGGCAGACCGTGTGGGGGAGCGACATCTACACGCTGCAGGTCGGCATGCCCAAGGAACCGAAGATCCTCTTCGAGAACACGTTCGAGGGCGGCATCCTCGTCTCCATGGAGGACGTGGTCGCCGCGGTGCTCGCCGCGATCATGGTGGGCGCGCTGGCGTTCTTCTTCCAGAAGACCGCGACGGGCAGGGCGCTGCGCGCCGTGGCCGACGACCACCAGGCGGCGCAGTCGATCGGCATCCCGCTCAACCGCATCTGGGTGATCGTATGGAGCGTGGCGGGGCTGGTGGCGCTGGTGGCGGGCGTCATCTGGGGCTCGAAGCTGGGCGTGCAGTTCTCGCTCTCGCAGGTGGCGCTGAAGGCCCTGCCGGTGGTGATCCTCGGCGGCTTCACGTCGATTCCGGGCGCCATCATCGGCGGCCTCATCATCGGCCTCGGCGAAAAGATCTCCGAGGTTTACCTGGGACCCATGCTGGGCGGCGGCATCGAGAACTGGTTCGCGTACGTGCTGGCCCTGGTATTCCTGCTCTTCCGGCCGGAGGGCTTGTTCGGTGAAAGGCACATCGACCGTGTCTGAAAACCGGGGACAGGTCCCGATTTCGTGGGCCATCCAGGCGGATGCGGCGATCGCGCGCTTGAATCGAGACCCGTCCCCATGATCTATCGCGAGACCGGCCAGTTCAAGTCGACCTACGCGTCGGACCAGCAGCTCTTCCCGATCGTGCAGGACCGGTGGTTCGTGATCGGCGTCGTCGCCTTCGCCTTCGTGGCGGTCCCGTTCCTCGCCAGCGAATACCTGTTCCTCGCGATCCTGATCCCGTTCCTCATCCTTGCGCTCGCGGCGATCGGCCTCAACATCCTCGTGGGTTACTGCGGCCAGGTGTCGCTCGGGACCGGCGCCTTCATGGCGGTGGGTGCGTACTCGGCCTACAACCTCGCGATCCGGATGCCGGACCTGAACCTCATCGTGATCTTCCTCGCGTCCGGGGCGATCGCGATGGCGTTCGGCGTGCTCTTCGGGATCCCGAGCCTGCGGATCAAGGGCTTCTACCTCGCGGTGGCGACCCTCGCCGCGCAGTTCTTCGTAGACTGGCTCTTCGCGCGGGTGAAGTGGTTCACCAACGACTCGAGCTCGGGCTCGGTGTCCGCGCCGCCGCTGCAGGTCTTCGGATACGGCATCGAGACGCCCGCGCAGCAGTATCTCTTCGTGCTCGCGTTCGTCTGCGTATTCGCGCTGGCGGCGCGCAACCTCACCCGCGGGGCGATCGGGCGCGCCTGGATGGCCACGCGAGACATGGATGTGGCCGCCGAGGTGATCGGCATTCGGCCGATGGCGGCCAAGCTCTCGGCCTTCGCGGTGAGCTCGTTCATCGTCGGCGTGGCGGGCGCGCTCTGGGCCTTCATCCGCCTGGGCTCGTGGGAGCCGCTCGCCTTCGACGTGAACCGCTCCTTCCAGCTGCTGTTCATGGTGATCATCGGCGGGCTGGGCTCGATCCTGGGATCGTTCCTCGGCGCCGCGTTCATCGTGATCCTGCCGCTGGTGCTGAACCAGTTGCCCACGTGGCTCGGCATCCCGCTTTCCACGGCGATGATCTCCCACCTCGAGATCATGATCTTCGGGGCCCTCATCGTGTTCTTCCTGATCGTCGAGCCTCGCGGGCTCGCGCGCCTGTGGGCGATCGGGAAGGAGAAGCTTCGCCTCTGGCCATTCCCGCATTGAAGAGCCGGAACAGCAGCACATAACGACGCAGCACCCAACAGGAGGACTGACATGAAACGCATCTTGAGCAAGCACGCCACGGCGCTCGCGCTCGCGGTGGCCGGCGCGTTCGGCGCCGCGCAGGACGTCCGGGCGCAATCGAGCAACGAGATCTTCATCCCGGCGCTGGTGTATCGCACCGGCGCTTACGCGCCCAACGGGGTGCCGTGGGCCGATGGATTCGTCGACTACATCAAGCTCGTGAACGAGCGCGACGGCGGCGTGAACGGCATCAAGCTCGCCTACGAGGAGTGCGAGACCGGCTACGCCACCGACCGCGGCGTCGAGTGCTACGAGCGCCTGAAGAGCAAGAAGCCGGTGGCGTTCAGCCCGCTGTCCACCGGCATCACCTATGCGCTCACCGACAAGGCGCCCGGCGACAAGATCGTGCTCATCACCGGCGGCTACGGCCGCGCGGACAGCGTGGACGGCGCGGTCTTCCAGTGGAACTTCCCGATCTTCGGGACCTACTGGGATGGCGCGGACATCCTGGTGCAGCACGTGAAGAAGAAGGGCCCGCTCAAGGGCAAGAAGATCGCGCTCGTCTACCACGACTCGCCGTACGGCAAGGAGCCGATCCCGGTCCTCGAGGCGCTCGCCAAGCGCGAGGGCTTCGAGCTCATCAAGCTGCCGGTGACGCACCCGGGCGTCGAGCAGAAGGCGACATGGCTGCAAGTGCGGCAGCAGCGTCCCGACTACGTGTTCCTGTGGGGCTGGGGCGTGATGAACTCGACCTCGATCAAGGAAGCCATCGCGGTCTCGTATCCGCGCCTGCAGATGTACGGCGTGTGGTGGGCGGCGGCCGAGCCGGACGTCGAGCCCGCGGAGCAGGCGGCGAAGGGCTACAACGGCCTCGCCATGGGCCACTCGGCCGAGCACGACCGGCCGATCCACAAGGACATGATCAAGTACCTCTATGACAAGGGGAAGGGCACCGCCGCCAAGAAGGAGGAGGTGGGCGAGGTGCTCTACAACCGCGGCATGCTCTCCGCGATGATGACCGTCGAGGCGATCCGCAAGGCCCAGGAGAAGTTCGGCAAGCGGGTCGTCACCGGCGAGGAGGTGCGCTGGGGCGCGGAGAACCTGAACATCGACGCCGCCCGCATCAAGGCGCTGGGGGTGGACGGCATGATGGTTCCGCTGAAGACCTCGTGCAACGACCACGGCGGCGCGCACAGCGCCCGGATCCACACCTGGGACGGCAAGCAATGGAGCTACACCTCCGACATGTACACGTCGGATCCGAAGCTCCTGCGCCCGATGATCGAGGCGTCCGCCAAGAAGTACGCCGACGAGAAGAAGATCACGCCCGCGCCCTGCGGGAAGGCGATGACGGCAAGCGCGCAATGAGCGTCGCGCCCGTTCGTCCGTTGCTGGACGTGAACGGCATCGAGGTGATCTACAACCACGTGATCCTCGTGCTGAAGGGGGTTTCGCTGACGGTCCCCGAGGGCGGCATCGTCGCCCTCCTCGGGGCCAACGGCGCCGGCAAGACCACCACGCTCAAGGCGATCTCGAACCTGCTCAAGGCGGAGCGGGGCGAGGTCACCAAGGGCGCGGTGGAGTTCCGCGGCGAGCGCGTGGACCTCCTCAATCCGGCCGACCTGGTGAAGCGCGGCGTGATCCAGGTGATGGAAGGGCGCCATTGCTTCGGGCACCTGAGCGTCGAGGAGAACCTGCTCACCGGGGCGTATACGCGCGGCGTCTCGCGCTCCCAGATCAAGGTCGACCTCGAGCGCGTCTACGGGTTCTTCCCGCGGTTGAAGCAGCGCCGCTCCTCGCTCGCGGGCTACACCTCGGGCGGCGAGCAGCAGATGACGGCCATCGGGCGCGCGCTCATGGCACACCCGAAGATGATCCTGCTGGACGAGCCTTCCATGGGCCTCGCACCCCAGATCGTCGAGGAGATCTTCGAGATCGTGGGCAACCTCAATCGCCAGGAGAAGGTGAGCTTCCTGCTGGCCGAGCAGAACACCATGGTGGCGCTGCGCTTCGCCGACTTCGGCTACATCCTCGAGAACGGCCGCGTCGTGATGGAAGGCAAGGCGCAGGCGCTCTCCGATAACGAGGACGTGAAGGAGTTCTACCTCGGCATCTCGACCGGTGGCCGGCGCAGCTTCCGCGAGACCAAGCACTACCGCCGGAGGAAGCGCTGGCTGGCATGACGCGGCACTTCGATGCGCTCGAGACGCGCAACCCGGCCGAGCGCGAGAAAATCCACTTCGAGAGGCTGCCGAAGCAGCTGGCGTACGCGCGCGATCGCACCGCCTACTACGCGAAGGCGCTGGAAGGCGTCGACCTCGCGAAGGTCACCTCGCGCGCGGCCCTCGCGAAGCTGCCGGTCACGCGCAAGTCGGACCTCAACGCGTTGCAGCGCGCGAGCCTGCCGTTCGGCGGCCTCAACGCCACGCCCGCCTCGGGTCTCGCACGCATCTTCATGTCGCCGGGCCCCATTTACGATCCCGAAGGACGGGGCCCCGATTTCTGGCGCAACGCGCGCTGCCTCTTCGCCGCGGGCTTTCGGCCGGGCGACGTGGTGCTCAACTGTTTCTCCTATCACCTCACGCCCGCCGGCAGCATGTTCGAGACGGGCCTGCACCACCTCGGCTGCGCGGTGATCCCGGGCGGCGTAGGGCAGACCGAGATGCAGGCGCGCGCCATCGCCGACCTGCGGCCCACGGGCTACGTGGGGACGCCCTCGTTCCTCAAGATCATCCTGGAGAAATGCGACGAGCTCGGCGTCGATTCGCGCTCGATGCGCCGCGCGCTCGTGTCCGGCGAAGCGTTCCTGCCCGCGGTGCGCGAGTTCCTGAAGGGCCGCGACGTCGACTGCTACCAGGCCTACGGCACCGCGGACCTGGGCATGCTCGCCTACGAGACCCCCGCGCGCGAGGGCCTCGTCGTCGGCGAGGAGCTCATCGTCGAGATCGTCCGCCCGGGCACCGGCGACCCGGTGGTCCCCGGCGAGGTCGGCGAAGTCGTCGTGACGCCGTTCAACGCCGACTATCCCGTGGTGCGCCTGGCCACCGGTGACCTCTCGGCGATCCTCGAGGGCGAAAGCCCCTGCGGTCGCACCAATACGCGCATCAAGGGGTGGATGGGGCGCGCGGACCAGACCACCAAGGTGCGCGGGCTCTTCGTGCATCCGCACCAGGTGGCCGAGGTGTTGCGGCGCCACGACCTCAAGCGCGCGCGCCTGGTGGTCGAGAACGAGGGCGGCGAGGATCGCATGACGCTGCGGGTCGAGGAGGCGAGCGAGGCCGCCGCCCGGGACCTGGTGGCGACGCTGCGCGACGTGACGAAGGTCCGCGGCGAGGTGGAGCGGGTCGCCGCGGGGTCGCTTCCCAACGACGGCAAGGTCATCGAGGACCTCCGCAAGTACAGCTAGGCCCCCCAAACATTTGCAGCGGCGTGACATTTCGTTACGTGCGCGGGCCGGTCAGGTCCCCTATGATTCGCCAGTCAACCCACGGAGACCGCCATGACGAAATCGCAAGCTGCGCTGCTGTCCATCGCCGTCGCCCTGCTCGCCGGATGCGCCGGATCGGGCCCCACCACCGGCGACGAGGGCTACGTCGAGAAATACACCCGGACGGGCACGAACATCTCGGACCGCGAGCGCATGGGCGTGCAGACGGTCAACGTGGACGACCTCGAGCGCCAGTCGCGCGCCGCCAACTCCGGGACCCTGGTGCGGGATCCGGCGAAAACGCACTGACCTGGACGGGGCGGCTCAAGTATGATGTCGCCCTTTGACCCAAGCCCGAGGAAAGTGAAATGAAGAAGTTGTTTCTCGCGATCGCGCCCGCGATCCTGCTCGCCGCGTGCGCCGTCGACCAAGCCGCCACCACCTCCACCGAGCCCGCCGCCGACAAGGTGTACCGCACCGGAAGCAACATCCCCCGCAAGGATGGCGGCAGCGCGCAGACCGTATCGCCCGAGGAGATGGAGCGGATGCGCGACGCGGCCTCCGCCAACATGGGCCGCGGACGCGGCAACTGACCTTCCGGCCGCCGCTCCCCGGCGGCCCTTCGGAGTCCTTCCGAACCCGTTTCCGGGCGCCCCTGCGGCGCCCGGATCCGTTTATAAAAGCCACATTAAAACAAGGGCATGCCGAACGGCCCGGGTCCCCGACCGGAATGAATGTCGCGGCACGGGGTCCATGTTTGATGCGACCCCCTCCGGTGGGCTAAACTAACCGGCTTTTGATGGCCCTCCCCGGGGGCCCTCAGGCTTCCCAGCAAAGAGGATCATGGCCAGCAAAACGAAGCTCCTGACCGAGGCGGAAATCGTCAAGGCGCCGAAGGCGGACTACATGAACGCGGCGCAGCTCAAGTTCTTCCGCGAGCGGCTGCTCGAGCTGCAGAAGCAGCTGCGCGACAACGCGGGTGCGACCACCGAGCACCTGCGCGAGCTCTCCTTCGCCCCGGATCCCGCGGACCGCGCGACCCTCGAGGAGGAGCACGCGCTGGAGCTGCGCACCCGCGACCGCGAGAGGAAGCTCCTCAAGAAGATCGACCAGGCGCTCGCCCGCATCGACGACGGCAGCTACGGCTACTGCGAGGAGACCGGCGAGCCCATCGGCATCCAGCGCCTGCTCGCGCGGCCCACGGCGACGCTCACCATCGAGGCGCAGGAGCGCCGCGAGATGAAGCAGAAGCTCTACGGCGAATGAGCCGCGCGCGCTGCCGATAAAAGGCGCCGAAAGGCGCCTTTTTTCTTTGGGGAATTTTGCGCGCCTATAATTTTCCAACGGGCGATGATTCCATCGCCGGCGTCGAAAGGCATCCCCCAATGACGAATCTCGCGGCCGGGTACGCGGCGGCCTCGCAGCCCATCGCGTCCCAGACCCAGGTCACCACGGACCGCGCGGGCCTCGCGGCGGGCGACGTCCTCGTGTCCTCGCGCGCGGGCGAGCTGGCGGCGTACCGCGCGATGCCCGAGGGAAGGAAGGGCCTGCCCGTCATCCTGGTGGTCCAGGAGATCTTCGGCGTGCACGAGTACATCAAGGACGTGTGCCGCCGGCTCGCGAAGGAGGGCTACCTCGCGATCGTGACCGACCTCTATGGACGCCACGGCGACGTGACGAAGCTTTCGAGCATCGACGACATCCGCGCCATCGTCACGAAGGCGTCGGACTCGGAGGTGATGGCCGACCTCGACGCGAGCGTCGAATGGGCGGCAGCCAATGGCGGCGACCTCTCGCGCCTCGGCATCACCGGATTCTGCTGGGGCGGGCGCATCACCTGGCTCTACGCCGCCCACAATCCGAAGGTGCGCGCCGGCGTGGCGTGGTACGGCAGGGTCGAAGGCCCGGCGACCGAACGCCAGCCGCGGATGCCGATCGATGTCGTCGACCGCATCGACGCGCCCGTGCTGGGTCTCTACGGGGGCGCCGACGCGGGCATTCCCAACGAGGGCGTGGATCGCATGCGCGATGCCCTGAAGCGCGCGAAGAAGCCCAGCGAGATCCACACCTATCCCGACATGCCGCATGCGTTCCACGCGGACTACCGCCCGTCGTACCGGCAGGGCCCCGCGCAGGATGGCTGGCGGCGCATGCTCGAATGGTTCCGGCAACACGGCGTGTGCTGACGGGCATCGCAAGGCCGCGCGAATGAAGGAGCAGGTTTCCCAGATCCGCGCGCAATCCCGGGGCGAGGTGCAACGGATCCTCGCCGACCGCGCGCTCGCGACCGTCTTCCAGCCGATCTTCGGCTTCCGCGAGGGCCGCATCGTCGGCTTCGAGGCGCTGGTGCGCGGGCCCGAGGGCTCGATGCTGCGCGCTCCCGAGGACCTCTTCGCCGCCGCGCAGCACGCCGGCCTCTTCGTCGAGCTGGGCGTCGTCTGCGTGCAGGAAACGTTGCGCGCCTTCTCCCGCGCGGGCCTCGACGGCGCGCTCTTCCTCAACATCTCGCCGCAGCTCATCATGCAGCGCGGCTTCGACCAGGACCGCGCGGCGCGCTTCCTCTCGAGCCTGGGGCTCGAGCCCACGCGGGTGGTGATCGAGCTCACCGAGGACTACCCCACCGTCGACTTCCGCTTCGTGCACGAGTCGCTCATGCTGTACCGCGCGATGGGCTTTCGCGTGGCGATCGACGACCTGGGCGAGGGGTTCGCGAGCCTCAGGCTCTGGTCGGAGCTCAAGCCCGAGTACGTGAAGGCCGACAAGCACTTCGTGCGCGGCATCGCGAGCGACCCGGTGAAGCTGCAGTTCCTGCGCGCGATCCAGCACATCGCCGAGAACAGCGGCTCGCAGGTGATCGCGGAGGGCATCGAGAACGCCGAGGACTTCCGTGTGGCGAAGGACATCGGCATCGCGTGCGGGCAGGGCTGGTTCATCGGCCGGCCCGAGGCCGAGCCCAACACGCGGCTCACCGGCGAGGCCGAGCTCGCCTTCGCCGACGCGCGCGTGCCGGTGGTCGCCGCGCCGCGGCTGCGCGCCGGCTCCGAGCCGACCGCGCACGAATTCGTCCACGCCGTGGCCCCCATCGGCCCGCGGGACACGATCGAGCAGGCGCTCGCGCGCTTCGCCGCGGCGCCGCCCTCGTTGGCCTCGATTCCCGTCGTCGACGGCGAAACGATCCTGGGGCTGCTCTCGCGCACCGAGCTCGAGCTCGTGGCGGCGAGCCCCGGCGCGGCACGCCTCACGTCGCGGCCGTGCCTCGAGGTGGCCGACGACGCGCCGATCCGCGTCGAGGCGCGCCTGGAGCTGGGCGACCTCACGGCGCTGCTGGTGGAATCGGACGCGCGCCGCATCGCCGACGGCTTCATCATCGTCTCCAACGGCCGCTACCTCGGGATGGGAACCGCGGCGGACGTGATGCGCGCGCTGCAGACCTCGCGCGTGCTCGCCGCGCGCTACACCAACCCGCTCACGCTGCTGCCGGGCCAGGTCCCCATCAACGAGCACCTCGAGCGGCTGCTCGCCGGGCGCGGCGCGTTTTCCGCGTGGTTCGTCGAGGTGGACCCGATGCGCGGCCTCAACGACGCGATCGGTTTCCAGCAGGGCGACGCGCTGATCCATGCCGCTGCGCGCCTCCTCGAGTCGGTGTGCCAGCCGGGCGTCGACTTCGCGGGCCACGTGGCGGGCAGCCGCTTCGCGCTGCTGATGCAAAGCGACGACTGGCTTGCGCGGGCGCGCAATGCGCTCGAAGCGTGGCCCGGCGTGCTCGCCGAGCACGTGCCGCCCGACGTGCTCGCGCTCGGCTACTTCGCCGCGCGCACGCGCGACGGCCAGGATCGCGTGAGGCCGCTGCCGCGGCTATGCATCGGCATCCTGCCGGTGCTGCCCGGCGTGTTCGAGTCGCGGCACGAAGTGGTGCAGGCCGCGCGGGAGGCGGTGCGCCGCGCGATGGCGCAGCCGGGAAGCTCGTACTACGTGGACGAGCAGCACGGCAACGCGTATCCGCAAAGCGTCCTGTTTTGAAAACCGGGGTCAGACCCCAATTTCGTGATGCATGCGGCAGGCGGTCAGGATATCCGCTTGAATTGAGGTCTGACCCCATCTGGCGTCAATCAACACGACGCCAGATCTGCCAGCGCTCCTTGTCCTTGAAGACCTCGATGGAGTCGGGCACGGGCTCGTCGTCCACGCGCTTGAACGCCGGCTCCAGCAGCTCGGAGAGCTCGTACGGTGCGTGCAGCGGGAACGGCGGCCCGCGATCGCCGGCGTCGAAGTAGAAGAATCCCGCGAGCGTGCCGCCGGGTTGCACCACCTCGGCCATGCGCTTTCCCCAGTCGCTCCACATCCGCCGTGGCAGGGCGCAGAGGAACGCCCGCTCGTAGACGACCTCGAAGGGCGCTTCCGGGATGCGGGCGAAGAAGTCGCCGTACCGGACGCTGTTCACGTGGGGGCCGAGGATCTTGCGGGCGGCGCCGAGCGCCTCGTGGCTGAAGTCGATGCCGACGACCTTCCAGCCGCTCTCGGCGAGGAAGCGCACGTCCCAGGCGCTGCCGCAGCCCGGCACCAGCACCGATCGCGGCCGTGACGCGGCCGAGACGAACTCGCGCAGCTGCCCGGGCACGCGGCCCGCGTCCCAGGGCGCGAAGTCGGCCGCGTAGCGAAGGTCCCAGAACTCCGAGCCCGCGGGATCGCGCTTCGGGAAAGAGGGGGTTTCCACCCCCGAATGGTAGCCCCGAACGGCTATACTTCGGCGCGATACTCGATCGATCGATGAACTTGCGCATCCTCGTCACGGCCGCGGTCCTGTTCCTCGCGGCTTGCACCTCCGAATCCGACTCCCCGCGCTCGGCCATCGCGCTGGCCGAGTGCCGCCTGCCCGGCGTCGAGACCGGCGCCAAGTGCGGCAACCACGAGGTCTGGGAGGACCGCGACGCCAAGAGCGGCCGGCGCATCACGCTGCGCGTGGCGGTGATTCCCGCCAAGGCGCGCGCGCGCGAGCCCGATCCCATCTTCGTGATCGCCGGCGGGCCGGGGCAGGGCGCCATCTCGCTCGCCTCGGAGGTGATGCCGCTCTTCACCCGCCTCAACGACTCGCGCGACGTGGTGTTCCTCGACCAGCGCGGCACCGGCGACTCGGCCCCGCTCGACTGCGACGACGACACGCAGCCGCTGCAGATGCTCTTCGAGGACGCGCTGCCCGAGCGCCTGGTGCGCAAGTGCCTCGGGGCGCTCGACGCGGATCCGAGGCAGTACGTGACCCCGATCGCCATGGAGGACCTCGACGAGGTCCGGGCGGCGCTGGGCTACGACAAGATCAACCTGTGGGGCGGCTCCTACGGCACACGCGCGGCGCTGGAGTACGTGCGCCGCCACGACGACCACGTGCGCACCGTGACGCTCGACGGCGTGGCGCCCTCGACGATGAAGCTGCCGCTGTCGTTCGTGGCCGACGGCGACGCCGCGTTGAGCCGCCTCATCGACGCTTGCGAGCAGGAGGCGCCGTGCCGCAAGACCTATCCCGACCTGCGCGTGATGATCGCGTCGCTGCGCGGCCAGCTGCAGAGGAAGCCCGCGCGCGCCACGATCCAGGACCCGCGCACCGGCGACCGCGCCACCATCCAGGTGAACGAGAACGTGTTCCTCTCCGGGCTCTTCCGTCCGCTCTACGTGGCGGAGCTCGCGAGCCTGCTGCCCTACGGCGTCTCCGCGGCCGTGTCCGGCGACTTCAACCCGCTGCTGGCGCAGAACCTCGAGCTCGCCGACGACATCGCGGAGAACCTCGCCGTCGGCATGCACCTGTCGGTCATCTGCGCGGAGGACATCCCGCGCATCACGCGCGCCGACCTCGATGCGCTCAACCAGTCGTTCTTCGGGCGGGCGCTGGTCGACGATTTCATCCGTGCGTGCGGCATCTGGCCGCGCGGCAAGCTTCCCGACGATTACTACACGCCGGTGAAGTCGAACGTGTCCGCGCTGATCCTCTCCGGCGGGATCGACCCCGCGACGCCGCCGCGCCACGGCGCGATGGTGGCCGCGACGCTGCCCAACTCCAGGCACTTCGTGGCACCCGCGCTCGGCCACGGCGTGAGCCTGCACGGCTGCGCGCCGCGGCTCATCGAGTCGTTCATCCGCGCCGGCTCCGCGAAGGACCTCGACGGCAAGTGCCTGCAGCGCATTCCTCGGCCGCTCTTCGTGCTGCCGCTCGGTACGCAGCGATGATCGAGGCCCGCGCGCTCGCCAAGCGCTTCAACGAGGTGGAAGCGGTGCGCGAGGTGTCGTTCACCGCGCCCAACGGCGAGATCACCGGCCTCCTCGGCCCCAACGGCGCGGGCAAGACCACGACGCTGCGCATGATCTCGACGCTCGTGGCGCCCACCTCCGGCAAGGCGCTCGTGGACGGCATCGACGGCGCCGCCAATCCGCTCGCCGTGCGCGCGCGCATCGGCATGCTGTCGGATTCGCGCGGGCTGTACGGGCGGCTCACGGCACGCGAGAACATCGCCTACTACGGCGAGCTGCGCGGCATGGAGCGCAAGGCCATCGACGCCTCGATCGCGCGCTTCTCGGAGATGCTCGACCTGGCGCCGCTCCTCGCGCGCCGCACCGACGGCTTCTCGCAGGGCGAGCGCATGAAGGTCGCCATCGCCCGCACGCTCGTGCACGACCCGCCCAACGTGATGCTCGACGAGCCGACCAATGGCCTGGACGTGATGACGACCCGCAACCTGCGCGAGGTGATCCGGCGCCTGCGCGAGGCCGGCAAATGCGTGCTCTTCTCGAGCCACGTGATGCAGGAGGTTTCCGCGCTCTGCGACCGCATCGTGATCGTGGCCCACGGGTCCGTGGTGGCGAGCGGAAGTGCCGCGGAGCTCCTCGCCGCGAGCGGCTGCGACAACCTCGAGGACGCGTTCGTGAAGCTCGCGGGCGCGGAGGTGGTAGCCGCATGAAGCGCGCGATCCTGGTCGTCTATCTCAAGGAGATGCGCGACGCCCTGCGCGACCGGCGCACGGCGCTCATGGTTCTCATCGCCTCGATCCTCACCGGGCCCGTGACGCTGGTGCTGGTGGCGCAATTCATCACCGGGCTGGAGGAGAAGGCCGCGACCCTCAAGGTGCGCATGAAGGGCCAGCAGCACGCGCCGGCCCTGGTGAACTTCTTCCGCCGCAGCGACGTGGAGATCGAGGACGCGCCCGCGGACTACGAGGCGAAGATCAAGGAGGGGCGCCTCGACGCGGTGATCGTGGTGCCCGACGACTTCGAGGAGCGCTATCTCAGCGGCGACGGCGCGAAGGTGGACATCGTCTACGACGACTCGCGCACCGACTCCGGCCCCGCGATCCGCCAGGCCGAGCGGCTGCTGCGCGCATTCAACAAGGAAGCGGGGATGCTGCGCATGATCGCGCGCGGCGTGAGCCCGGACCTCACCGAGCCCGTGAAGGTCGGGCACGTGAATACCGCGACGCCACGGCAGAAGGGCGCCTTCCTCCTGTTCCTCATCCCGATGTTCGCGATCCTCTCGCCGCTGCTGGGCGGCATGACGCTCGCCATCGATTCGACCGCGGGCGAGCGCGAGCGCGGGTCGCTCGAGCCCTTGCTCGCCAACCCGGTGCCCGTCGGGCAGGTCGTGCTCGGCAAGTGGCTCGCCGCATGGACCTTCGCCACGCTGGTCGCGACCTTCACGCTGGGAGGCTTCGTGATCGCGGCGTCTTTCTATGCCCAGAAGCGCCTGGCGGCGCTGATGGCGTTCGGGACGCCGGAGTTCATCCAGTTCGTGGCGATGGTGATCCCGTTCGCCGCCATGACCGCGGCGATCCAGATGGTGATCTGCACCTACGGGCGCACCTATCGCGAGGCGCAGACGTACGTGAGCTACCTCGCCACCGTCGTTTCGTTCGTGCCGCTGATCGTGATGTTCTCGGGGCTCAAGGATGCGTTCTGGCAACTGGTCGTGCCCGTGCTGGGCCAGCAGGTCGTGCTGGGCCGCGTGGTGCGCGGCGACATGCTGACCCTGGAGGACTGGGCGATTCCCGCCGCGGTCGCATTCGCGCTCGCCGCAGGCGGCGTGTGGCTCGTGTCGCGCCTCTTGCGCGAAGAGCGCATCGTCTTCGGCAGGAGCTGAGGACCTGGCCCGCGATTCATGAAAAGCAAGGAAGTGGACCTGGGCAGGATCTTCGGAGCGGGGGGCGTCCTCGCGCATGCGGTGCCCGACTACAGGCCCCGGCCGCAGCAGCTCGAGTTCGCGAGCGCCGTGCTCGAGGCGATCGAGAAGGCCGGCGTTCTCATCGCCGAGGCCGGGACCGGGACGGGAAAGACCTTCGCGTACCTCGTGCCGGCGCTGCTGGCGGGCGGCCGCGTGATCATCTCCACCGGCACCAAGACGCTGCAGGACCAGCTCTACCACCGCGACCTGCCGCGCATTCGCGCCGCCCTCGGCATCCCGCTCGACACGGCGCTGCTCAAGGGGCGGGCGAACTACGTGTGCCTGCACCACCTCGAGGCCGCCGCGCAGCAGGGAACGTTCGCGGCGCGCGAGGACGTGGCGCACATCCACAAGATCAAGAGCTTCGCCGCACGCACCGTCACCGGCGACCGCGGCGAATGCGCCGACGTGCCCGAGAATTCGGCGGCGTGGGCCCAGGCGACCTCGACGCGCGAGAACTGCCTCGGTTCGGGCTGCAGGCACTACCAGGACTGCTTCGTCATGAAGGCGCGCAAGCGCGCCGCCGAGGCCGACGTCATCGTCGTGAACCACCACCTCTTCTTCGCGGACGTGGCGCTGCGCGACGAAGGCGCGGCGGACCTGCTGCCGGCGGCGAACACGGTGATCTTCGACGAGGCGCACCACCTGCCGGACCTGGCGCGCCTCTTCTTCGGCGAGTCGCTGTCGACCACGCAGCTGGTGGAGCTCGCGCGCGACGTGCGCCTCGCCGAGGCGCAGCACGCGCGCGAGAGCACGGAGCTGGGAGACGTCGCGGCGAAGGTCGAGCGCGCCGCGCGCGACCTGCGCCTCGCGCTCGGCAACGCGGCGGGGCGGACCGCGCTTTCCGCGATCCGCGACCGCAAGGGATTCGACCAGGCGCTGGATGACCTCGCCACCCCGCTCGAGGCGCTGGTCGAGAAGCTCCAGGCCCAGGAAGAGCGCGCGGAAGAGATCCGCAACTGCCGCATGCGCGCGGGCGACGCCCTGGCACGCATCGCCGATTGGCGCGAGGCGGACTCGCGCCCGCGCGAGGAGAACGCGTACGGCGAACCGACCGGCGGCGACTTCGTGCGCTGGATCGAGGCGTACCCGCAATCGGCCGTGCTCTACGTGACGCCGCTCGACGTGGCGCGCATCTTCCGGGCGCAGATGGAGGGCGGCGAGCGCGCGTGGATCTTCACCTCGGCGACGCTCTCGGTGAACGGCGACTTCTCGCACTATCAAAAGGAAATGGGCCTCGCGCAGGCGCGCATGGCGAGCTGGCCCAGCCCCTTCGACTTCGAGCGCCAGGCGCTGCTCTACGTGCCGGAAGGGTTGCCGGACCCGAACAGCGAGGGTTACGCGGAGGCCGTGATCGACGCCGCGTGGCCCGTCGTTCGCGCGAGCGGCGGCCATGCGTTCCTGCTCTTCACGAGCCTGCGCGCCATGGACCGCGGCTACGACCGCATCGCGGCACGCCTGAAGGCCGAGGGCCTCGGCTGGCCGCTGCTGCTGCAGGGCACGGGATCCAAGAACGAGCTGCTGGAGACGTTCCGACGCTCACCCCATGCGATCCTGGTGGGCTCGCAGTCGTTCTGGGAAGGGGTCGACGTGAAGGGCGAGCAGCTCTCGGTCGTGGTGATCGACCGCCTGCCGTTCAACCCGCCGGACGATCCGGTGCTCGCGGCGTGCATCGAGCGCATCAATCGCGCCGGCGGCAACGCGTTCATGGACTACCAGCTGCCGCGGGCGGTGATCACGCTGAAGCAGGGAGCGGGGCGCCTCATCCGCGACGAGGCGGACCGCGGGGCGCTGATGATCTGCGACCCGCGCCTCGTCGACAAGCCCTACGGAAAGAGGATCTGGCGCGCGCTCCCGCCGTTCAAGCGGACGCGCGCGCTCTCCGAGGTGGAGGCCTTCTTCAGCGCGCCGGTTCGATGAACTTCCAGCCCTCGGGGCAGGAAGTCACCTTCGGGTAGTACGCCTTGGCCGAGTCGCAGTAGTTGAGGTACAGCGGCCCCGTGCGCGGCGCATCCTGCGAGTAGGGCACTTCCGTCGAGTCGTTGGGGTTCGCCGGATACACCTGGCGCTCCTGGTAGACCCCCGACGGCGGCACGTCATAGGACGGGTAGGCGGGATAAGAGTAGTACGACGGGTAACCACCGTAGTACGGGTAGCCGTAGTAGTACGGATAGCCCCACCAGGCTGCGTACAGCGGCAGGCCCCAACCCCAGCCCCAGCCGTAGTAGCCGCCGTAATAGTGGCCGCCGTGATAGTAGTGGCCGCCGCCGCCGCCGTGGTAATGGCCCGAGCTGCCGCCGCCGTGGCTTCCGCCACCCCAATGCCCGCCGCCATGCCCCCCCGACGCCGCCCCGCGCATCCCGCCACCGTGGCGGCTTGCCGCGCTTGCATCCACCGCAGCCGCGACGGCCAGCGAGGCCACCGCGACGTACACCAAGGTCTTGATCGATCTCATGAGTTTCTCCCCCGTGTGCGGCCGCGCGGATCGTGCGCCCGCGCAAGGCCATTATGCAACGCGCGAGGCCCTCAGGTCGTTGACGCTTTTTGAGACCGGACAAGGAAAGGTCACGCGCGCCTCCAGGCCGCCGCCCTCGCGGGGCAGGAGGTCCAGCCGAGCCCCATGGATCCGGGCGATGCGCTCGACGATCGCGAGGCCCAGTCCGGCGCCGGAAGCACCGCCGCGCGCCTCGTCGCCGCGGGTGAACGGTTGCTTGAGCCGCTCGGCGTGCCCGGCGGGAATCCCGGGGCCGCGGTCGAGCACGGCGACCACCAGTCCCTTCGGATCATGGGCGGTGCGGACGGTGACGTCGCCGCCGCCGTGCCGCGCCGCATTGGCGATGAGGTTGTCGAGCAGCCGCTGCATCGCCAGCGGCCGGCCGATCATCACCGGCACGTCGGCCAGCTCGCGCTTCACCTCGATGCCGGCGCGCGCGGCGCGGCGGGCGCATTCGCCGGCGAGCTCGCCCACGTCCACCGCCGCGGGGGCCTCGCTCGCCTCGGTGCGGGCGAAGTCGACGAACTGGTCGATGATCGCCGCCATGTCGTCGACGTCGCTCACCATGCCGCGCTGGGCATCCGCGTCGATCCTGCCGTCGAGCATCTCGAGGTCCAGGCGCAGGCGGGCGAGCGGCGTGCGCAGGTCGTGCGAGACGCCGGCGAGGAACGTCGCGCGCTCGCGCGAGGCGGTGCGCAGGTCCTTGTTCATCTGGTTGAAAGCGCGCGCGAGCTCGCGGATCTCCGCGGGGCCGCGCTCGGGCACCGGCTGCGGCTCCACGCCGCGGCCCACGGCGCCGGCCGCGCGCGCGAGGTCGTTGAGCGGACGGTTGAGGCGCCACACGATGAGGAACGAGGCGAGGATCGCGATCGCGAGGCCCGCGAGGGTCCAGGCGATGACCGCGGTGAGCGGATCGCGCTCGACGCGCCCGCGGGGAAAGGACACCCAGTACTGGCGCTCGCCGGCCGGAAGCTTTACCCACAGCACGCGGGGCCGCGCCGCGCCCTCGTTGTCGGCGGGACGGACATAGACGTCGGCCGCCGGGCCGAACGTGTCGTGGATGCGGTCGCGGAAGGGACGCAGCGCCGGCCGGTCGGGCGCGGGCCGCAGGCGCTCGTTGCCGCGCACGGGGAGGATGCGGATGCCGTCCTGCTCGGCGGTTCGTGCGAGGAATTCCCGGGCCTGCGCCTCGTCCATCGACTGCAGCGCCGTGTGCACGGTCTTGAGGTAGCCCGCGAAGTGGCGCGTCGCGAGCGCCGCGCGCGGCTGCGAGATGTATTCGTCGAAGAGCCAGAAAGCGGTCGCCTGGGTGAGGACCAGCGCGGCGACGAGGACGGCGAACGTGCGCCAGAGGAGCGACGCCGGGGCGAGCCTCACTTCACGCTCGCGCCGTCCGGCACGAACACGTAGCCGAAACCCCACACCGTCTGGATGAAGCGCGGGCTGGCCGGGTCCTCGCCGAGGAGGCGGCGCAGCCGCGACACCTGCACGTCGATGGAGCGGTCGCTGGAATCGAGCGTGCGTCCGCGCGCGAGCTCCATCAGCTTGTCGCGCGACATCGGATGGCGCGGATTCTGCGCGAGCGCCTTGAGCAGCGAGAACTCGCCGGTGGTGATCGGGACGGGAGCGCCGTCGCGCGTGAGCGTGCGCGTGGACATCTCGAGCGAGAAGGGCCCGAAGCCCACGCGGTCCGAGTGCACCGAGGGCGAGCCGGGCGTGGCCGGCAGCTCCTGGCGGCGAAGCACCGCCTGGATGCGCGCCACCAGCTCGCGCGGATTGAAGGGCTTGGGGAGGTAGTCGTCGGCCCCGGTCTCCAGCCCCGCGATGCGGTCGTTGTCGTCGCCTTTCGCGGTGAGCATCACGATGGCGAGGTTGTTGTCGGCGGCACGCAGGCGCCGGCAGGCAGCCAGGCCGTCTTCGCCCGGCATCATCAGGTCGAGCACCACCAGGTCGTAGCGCACGCGCGCCATCTGCCGATCCATGGCCGCGGCGTCGGGTACGGTGTCCACCGCGAAGCCCTGCTCGCCGAGGTAGCGCTTGAGCAGGTCGCGCAGCCGCAGGTCGTCGTCGACCACCAGGACCTTTCGGCGGGGAAGGAGGAGCGGCATCGGTCTCATCACGCCGGGTAACGCGGCGGAGCCCGGATTCGTTTACAACTGGTTACCACTTCGGGTGTTCCGGACGGTCCTTCGGCCGTTGATTGGGGGTACGCTCGGGTCATGTGATCCGGCGACTAATCCAATAGGAGCACCCATGAAGACAGTCGCAATCCTCACCGCCCTCGCGCTCGGCTCGGCCGCTACCCTGGTCATGGCCGGCGACGGTGGCCGCCCCGAGCGCGGCGCCATGCTGGAGAAGCTCAAGGCCGCCGACGCCAACGGCGACGGCATGATCAGCCGCGATGAGGCGAAGGCCCTGCCGCGCATCCTCAAGAACTTCGACGCCATCGACGCGAACCACGACGGCCAGGTCACGATGGAAGAGCTGCACGCCTTCCACCAGGCCAACAAGGGCGCGCATCACGGCGCGGGCGGGTTGTTCGCCAAGCTCGACATGAACAAGGACGGGAAGATCAGCCGCGAGGAGGCGAACGCGGCGCCGCGCTTCGCCGAGCACTTCGACGCTCTCGATGCGAACCACGACGGCTTCGTGACGCCGGACGAGATGAAGGCCGCCCACGGCAAGCGTGGGCCGTCGAACGTCGAGCCCAAGTAAGGAAGGCCGCATGCGGGCGCTAGCCGCCATCGCCTTCGCCTTCGCCGCCGCCGCGCTCGCGGCGCACGCGGAGGAGCTGGGCTACGACGGCGCCCGCCACCTGCTGAACCGCACGGGCTTCGGCGCGTCCGATGCCGAGGTCCGCGCGTTCTCCACGCTCGACCGCCGCGAGGCGGTCGAGCGCCTCCTTTCCGGCGCGAGGCGCGAGGCGGCGCTGGCCCCCCCGGCGTTCGTCTCCGAGCCGTTCGTGCCGTACTCGCAGATGCGCGCGCTCTCCCAGGAAGAGCGCATGGCCGCGCAGCGCAAGGCCTTCCAGCAGGGCGTGGAGCTGCGCGCGTGGTGGCTGCGTGAGATGACGACCACGCCCAGCCCGCTCACCGAGCGCATGACGCTCTTCTGGCACAACCACTTCGCCACCGGCCAGCAGAAGGTGAAGTCCGGCGTGCTGATGTATCGCCAGAACGTGCTCCTGCGGCGCGAGGCGCTGGGGAATTTCGCCTCCCTCCTGCACGCCGTCTCGAAGGACCCGGCGATGCTGGCGTACCTCGACAACGCGCGCAGCCGCAAGGAAGCGCCCAACGAGAACTTCGCGCGCGAGGTGATGGAGCTCTTCACGCTGGGCGAGGGACATTACGGCGAGCGCGACATCAAGGAAGCGGCGCGCGCCTTCACCGGCTGGAGCATCGAGCCCAAGACCGGCGAGTACAAGTACCGCCCGTTCTTCCACGACGCGGGCATGAAGACGGTCCTCGGCCGCAGCGGTCCCCTGGGGGGTGACGACGTGCTCGACATCCTGCTGGCGCGCCCCGAGACCGCCCAGTTCATCGTGGGCAAGCTCTGGCGCGAGATGGTCTCGCCCACGCCGGATCCCGTGGAGGTGAAGCGGCTCGCCTCGGTCTTGCGCGAATCCCGCTACGAGGTGAAGCCGCTGCTGCGCGCCATGCTGCTCTCCGACGCGTTCTGGGCGCCGGAGAATCGCGCGACGCTCATCAAGTCGCCGGTGGATCTCGTCGTCGGCACGCTTCGCACCTTCGACATCCGCCCGCTCGACATGCGCCCCGCGGTCGCCGCCACCGCCGCGCTCGGCCAGAACGTGTTCTCGCCGCCGAACGTGAAGGGGTGGCCCGGCGGCGAAGCCTGGATCACGTCGTCGACGCTCCTCGGGCGCAAGCAGTGGCTGGATCGCGTGTTCCGCGGATCGGATTCGATGGTGGCCCCGGCGCCCACCCCGGTGCGCGCCGCCGGCGACGCGGTGGGCGAGAACGTGCGCTTCATGCGCGTGCTCGACAATGGCATGTCGACGTACGCGTTCGATGCGCCGCGATGGGAGGCGTCGCTCGGCCCCACGACCGATGCCGCGCACCTCGTGCTCGCGATGGCGCCGGTCAATCCGCCGGCGGAAGCGGACTCGACGGCCGCGCGCATCCGCTCCCTCGTCCTCGATCCGGTGTACCAGCTCCGATGAGCGCCTTCGATCGCCGCGATTTCCTGCGCCTCGCCGCCGCGGTGCCGCTGCTCGCGGGCGCGCGCTTCGCCTTCGCGGGTTCTTCCGCGCGGCGCCTCCTCATCCTCGTGGAGCTCAAGGGGGGCAACGACGGCTTGAACACGGTGATCCCCTATGCGGATCCCGAATACGCGCGCCTGCGGCCGAAGCTGGCGCTCGATCGCGACCAGGTGATCAAGCTCACGCCCACGGCGGCGCTGCATCCTTCGCTCGCGGGCCTCGAGCCCGCGTGGCAGGCGAAGGAGCTCGCGATCGTGCAGGGCGTGGGCTATCCGGAACCCAACCTCTCCCACTTCCGGTCGATCGAGATCTGGGACACGGCCTCGAAGAGCGATGAGTATCTGGAACAGGGCTGGCTCGCCCGCGCGTTTGCACGCTCGCCCAGCCCCGCGGGCTTCGTCGCGGATGGCGTCGCGGTTGGTCCCGGTGGGCTGGGACCCCTCTCGGGGGGTGGGGCGCGGGCGATCTCGCTCTCGAGCCCCGAGCAGTTCCTGCGCAACGCGCGCTTCGCGCGCGACGAGGGCGACTCGAAGAACGCGGCGCTCGCGCACATCCTGCGCGTCGAGCGCGACGTCGTCGTCTCGGCGAGCCGACTGCAGCCGGGCCGCACGCTCTCGACGACGTTTCCGCAGGGCGCCTTCGGCAACGCGGCGCACGTCGCCGCTCAACTCGCCAGCAACGAGTCGGGCATCGCGGTCGTCCGCGTGACGCTCGACGGCTTCGACACGCACGCGAACCAGCTGCCGCGGCAGGCGGCGCTGCTGCGCCAGCTGGGCGACGGGCTCGCGGCGTTGCGCACGGCCCTCGTCGAGATCGGCCGTTGGGACGACACGCTCCTCGCCACGTACGCGGAGTTCGGCCGCCGCCCGCGCGAGAACCAGAGCGGCGGCACCGACCACGGGACGGCGAGCGTCCATTTCGCGATGGGCGGGAAGGTGAAGGGCGGGATGCATGGCGCGGGTCCCGAGCTGCGGCGCCTGGACGGCAGCGGCAACCTGCCGTTCGCGGTCGACTTCCGCAGCTACTACGCGACGTTGCTCGAGTCCTGGTGGAACATTCCGGCGGCCCCGGTCCTGGGCGGGAAGTTCGCCCGGATAGACTTCGTGTAGAACATTAAGAATAAGACGGAAGTAGCTGATCCATAAATAGTAAATAGCGCGGACCTGGATTCGGCGGTCGGCTATAATTGCGCCGTGAACCTGCTCGCCGTCGAGACCTCCACGGAGCTTTGTTCGGTCGCGCTGCTGCGCGACCGGGAGCTGTTCGTCGAGGAGGTGGTCGCCGAGAACCGCCACTCGGAGGTCCTCGCCCCCATGGTCCGCCGCATCCTCGAGCGCGCCCGATTGAGTGCTCGGCAGATGGATGCCTTCGGCTTCGGCCAGGGGCCGGGATCCTTCACCGGGATCCGCATCGCCTGCGGCGTGGTCCAGGGGCTCGCGTTCGCCGCGGGCCGGCCGGTGGTGCCGGTCCCGTCGCTCCTCGCGTTGGCCGAGCAATCCAACGAGGGCCGCGTGATCGCGGCACTCGACGCGCGCATGAACGAGGCGTACCTCGCCGCCTATGCGCGCAACGGTGAAGACTGGGACGAGGTGATCGCGCCGCGGCTGGCCGACGCTTCCGCGCTGCCGCCGCTTCCCGGAAGGCAGTGGACCGCGACCGGCAGCGGCTTCGATCGCCACGCGTGGCTTCGCGACGCGTATCGCGCGTCGGTGGAGATGCGCTTCGAGAACGATTTACCGCGTGCCGGCAGCGTCGCGCGGATCGCGGCGCGGCGCTTCGCGCGCGGCGCGGGCATCGCCGCCGAGGAGGCGGCACCCCTATACTTGCGCGACAAGGTGGCCCTCACGACCGAGGAAAGAAAGGCGAGACGTTGAGCGCGGTCCCGATCCCGCAGCTGCACTACCGCCGCATGCGCATGGCGGACCTTTCCGAGGTGGCGAACCTCGAGAAGTCGCTCTACGCCTTCCCGTGGAGCCTCGGCAACTTCCGCGACTCGCTCACCGCGGGCTACGACTGCTGGACCGTGACGCACGGCGAGACGGTGATCGGCTACGCGGTGCTGATGGTGGCGCTCGACGAGGCGCACCTCCTCAACTTCGCGATCGCGGCCGAGTGGCAGAACCAGGGCATCGGCCGCGGGTTCCTCAAGCACATGATCGAGGTCGCGAAGCAGGCGGGCTGCCAGATCGTCTACCTCGAGGTGCGCCCGTCCAACATTCCCGCGCGCCACCTGTACAAGACCATCGGCTTCCAGCAGATCGCGATCCGCCCCGAGTACTACCCCGCGGTCGCCGGCCGCGAGGACGCGCTCTTCCTGGGCCTGTCGCTCTGATGGATGCGCGCTCGCTCAAGGAGCTGGAGCTCGATGCGGTCACGCGTTTGTACAACGTCATTCCCGCGAAGTCGGGAACCCAGGCGGAGGCGGACGCACCCTCCGTCGTTCCTCCGCCTTCCACTTCTTCTATATCCACCGCCACATGGGATGAGTTGAAGATCCAGGTCGCCGAATGCCGCGCCTGCGACCTCTGCAAGCAGCGCAAGCAGGCGGTGCTCGGCGTGGGACATCCCACCGCGCCGTGGCTCTTCGTGGGCGAGGGCCCCGGGGCCGACGAGGACGAGCTGGGCGAGCCGTTCGTGGGCCAGGCGGGAAAGCTGCTGGACAGCATGCTGGCCGCCATCGGGTGCGCGCGCGGCCGCGAGGTGTACATCGCCAACGTGGTGAAGTGCCGCCCGCCGGGAAACCGGACGCCGACGCACGAGGAGGCCGCGGCCTGCGCACCGTATCTCGATCGCCAGGTCGACCTCATCGGACCCAAGCTCATCGTGGCGCTCGGCAAGACCGCGGCCACGCGGCTCCTCGCCACCGAGGCGAGCCTCGCCAGCCTGCGCGGCAAGGTCCACCGCTATCGCGGCATTCCCGTCGTCGTGACGTACCATCCGGCCTACCTGCTGCGCAGCCTCCCGGAGAAGGCGAAGGCGTGGGAGGACCTGCTGTTCGCGCGCCGCACGCTCGCAGCCGCTTGAAAGCGCGCGCAGCGCCCCGACATCCAACGCGCCGGCTCTCGCCGGCCACCAAGGAGAACAAGAGATGAGAAAGCTGCTGTGGGCCGTCGCCGCGTTCGCAACGCTCACGTTGACGGGCTGCGGTTACAACGACTTCCAGACCAAGGACGAGCAGGTGAAGGCGGCGTGGGGCGAGGTGCTGAACCAGTACAAGCGCCGCGCGGACCTCGTGCCCAACCTGGTCGCCACGGTGCAGGGCTATGCGCAGCAGGAGAAGGACGTCTTCATCGGCGTGACCAACGCGCGCGCGAAGGCCACCTCCGTGCAGCTGCCCGCCGAGGCGCTCGACGATCCGGCGAAGGTGAAGCAGTTCGCGCAGGCGCAGTCGGAGCTCTCCGGCGCGCTGGGCCGCCTCCTCGTCGTCGCGGAGAACTATCCGCAGATCAAGAGCGACGCCAACTTCCGCGACCTGCAGGCGCAGCTGGAGGGGACCGAGAACCGCATCACCACGGCGCGCAACCGCTTCATCGCCGCGGTGCAGGCGTACAACATCCTCGCGCGCCAGTTCCCGACGAACCTCACCGCGATGCTCTTCGGCTACAAGACCAAGGCGACCTTCGAGGTGGAGGACGAGAAGGCGATCGCGCAGCCGCCGAAGGTGGACTTCGCGCCCAGGTCGGCGGTGCCCGCGGCGCCCGCGCAGAGCTCGCCCGCGCCGGCCACGGCTCCCACGCCCGGCAAGTAGATGAAGCGCTCCTGGATCCCCGCGCTCGCGGGGATCCTGCTCTTCGTGCCGGTCTGGCTCGCGCGGGCCGAGATTCCCGTGCCGAAGCTCACCGCGCACGTGCAGGACTCGACCGGCACGCTCACCGTGCCCGAGCGCGAGGCGCTCGAAGCCAAGCTCACGTCGTTCGAGCGGGAGAAGGGCTCCCAGGTCGCGGTGCTGCTGGTGCCCTCGCTCGACGGCGAGGCCATCGAGGACTTCGCCGGACGCGTCACCGACCAGTGGAAGCTCGGGCGCAAGGGCGTCGATGACGGCGTCCTCTTCGTGATCGCGAAGCAGGAACGCAAGATGCGCATCCACACGGGACGCGGCGTGCAGGGCACGCTCACCGACGCGCTCTCGCGGCGCATCATCGCCGACGTCGTGGCGCCGCGCTTCCGCACCGGCGACTTCGCGGGCGGCATCGACGCCGGCGCCGACGCGATCATGAAGGCGATCGAGGGCGAGGCGCTGCCGCCGCCCCAGGCCGGGACGAAGAGGGTGGCGCGCAAGGTCGATACGGTCTCGTCGTATTCCGACTTCCTCTGGATGGCGTTCTTCGGGGTTCCCATCGTCGGCATGCTGCTGCGCGGGATCTTCGGGCGCGCGCTCGGCGCGGGCGCCACGTCGGGCCTCACCGCGTTCGCGGCGTGGCTGGTGTTCGGCAGCGTCGCCTTCACGGTGATCGCCGCGATCCTCGCCTTCTTCTTCATCCTCTTCCTCGGCAGCTCGGCCGCCAACCGCGTGGGACGGGGCGGGTGGAGCGGCGGCATGGGCGGCGGTGGGTTCGGCGGCGGCGGAGGCGGCGGCTTCAGCGGCGGCGATGGCGGCGGCTTCAGCGGCGGCGGCGGCGGCGTCGACGGCGGCGGTTCCTCGGGGAGCTGGTGATGAAGCTCGCGCGCTTCTGGCAGCACATCCTCATGAGCCCGATGAAGGCGCGCCGCGCCTTCGGGCCGGAAACGCTCGAGGCGATCGCGAAGGAGGTGAGCGCGGTCGAGCGGACCCATCGCGGCGAGATCCTCTTCGTGGTCGAGGCCGAGCTTGCATCGGCCGACCTGTGGCGCGACGTCACCTCGCGCCAGCGCGCACGCCAGGTATTTTCCTCGCAGGGGGTCTGGAATACCGAGGAGAACAATGGCGTGCTCGTCTACATCCTGCTCGCCGACCGCAAGGTCGAGATCCTCGCCGACCGCGGCGTGCGCGCGAGCGACGCGGCGTGGGAAGCGATCAGCCGCGCCATGGAGGAGCATTTCCGCGCGGGACGCTTCCGCGAGGGCTCCATCGTCGGCGTGCGCGCGATCTCGGACCTGCTCGCACGCGACTTTCCATCGGACGGCGAGCACCGCAACGAGCTGCCGGACCGCCCCTTGGTGATGTGATACGATCCTCGAAACCGCAGTTCGGCGTCTGTGAGGGGAGGCCGACATGGAACAAACGGTCCAGAAGGCGCTGAATCTTCTCGAAGCCCTGGTGAAGTCCGGGCAACCCCGGCGCCTGACCGAGCTTGCCCGGCAACTCGGCCTCACCAAACCCAACGTCTACCGCCTGCTCTCGACGCTCTCCGTCCTGGGCTACGTCAAGAAGGATCCCGCGACCAGCCTCTATTCGCCCACGCTCAAGCTGTGGGAGATGGGCTCGATGCTGGTGCGCGACGTGGACCTCGTGGCGGTGGCGAACCCGCGCCTGCGCCGGCTGTGCGAAGAGACGCACGAGTCCATCCAGCTCGCCGTGTTCGACTCCGGCTTCGCGGTCTACGTGGACAAGGTCGATAGCTCCCAGCCGCTGAAGGCGATCACCACCATCGGCTCACGCGTGCCCGCCACGGTCACCTCGACCGGCAAGGCGATCCTCGCGTGGCTGCCGTCGGAATCCCTCGATGTCGCCTTCCAGCAGGTGAAGCGCTACACGCCGCTCACGTTGATGCGCCGCCGCGACATCGAGAAGGACCTCGACGAGACGCGCGCGCGCGGCTACTCGATCAACCGGGGTGAGTTCCGGGCGGGCGTATGCGGCATCGGCGCGCCGGTGCGCGATCGAAGCGGCACCGTGGTGGCCGCGGTGGGCGTGTGGGGCGCGGAAGCGAACATCCTGGGCCCGCGGCGCGAGGAGCTTGCAAGACTGGCCCTCGCCGCGGCGCGCGACATCTCGCGCGCTCTGGGCCACATCGAGGCTCCGGCGCACAAGCCGGAGCGTGCCGCCGCCGTCGAGATGGCCTAGCGGGTTTCCCCGCGGTCGGCGAGCAGCTTCTCCAGTTCGTCGCGACGCTTCGCGGAGACCTCCTCGCGAGGCGTCTCGGCGCCCGCGCGCTTGCGCCGCACCATCACGAGGAAGATGCCGAGGCCGATCGCGATGAGCACGAACGGCCCCGCCCAAAGGATCGCCGTCGTCGCCTTGAATGGCGGCCGGTAGAGGACGAAGTCGCCGTAGCGCTGCACCATGTAATCGCGGATCTGGTCGTCGCTGCGGCCCTGCGCGATCTGGGTGCGGATCTGGTTGCGCAGGTCCAGGGCGAGCGGCGCGTGCGAGTCGGCGATGGTCTGGTTCTGGCAGACGAGGCAACGCAATTCCTCGGCGAGCGCCTTCAGGCGCGCCTCGACCCCAGGATCGGGCCTCGCGACCTCCTCCGCCTGCCCGAACGCTTCGGTTGAAAACACCAAAGCCGGAAACACGGAGGACACGGAGAACCACAGAGGACACAGAGAAAGACAAATGCGGGTCAGTATCCGGGCAAGCGAAACCATTGGCTGCAATTCTTTAGGCGGAGAGCTTCTTGATGAGCGGCAGGATGGTGGCGTCGAGCGCCTCCTGCGTGATCGGGCCGATCTGCTTGTAGCGGATGACGCCCATCTTGTCGATCACGAACGTCTCGGGCACGCCGTAGACGCCATAGTCGATCCCCACGCGCCCGTCGACGTCGTAGGCCGAAAGCGAATAGGGGTTGCCGAACTTCGTGAGCCACGCGACCCCATCCTCGCGCCTGTCCTTGTAGTTGAGGCCGACGATGGGCACGACGTTCTTCTTCGACATCTCGACCAGCAGCGGATGCTCGACGCGGCACGACACGCACCACGACGCCCACACGTTGAGCAGCCACACCTTGCCCTTCATGTCCTCGGGCGCGAAGGCGCGGCTCGCCTCGTGGAGCTGCTCGAGCTTGAAGGACGGCGCGGGCTTGTCGATGAAGGGCGAGGGCACCTCGCGCGGATCGCGGGTGAGGCCCACGGCGAAGAAGATCGCCAGCGCCACGAAGATCGCGAGCGGGATGGCGAACCCGAGTGCCTTCATGCCTTCGCCCCGCCCGCCGCGAGCCCGGCTTGCGCCGCGACCGCGGCCTTGCGCAGCCGGTAGCGCCGGTCGCAGATCGCGAGGAATCCGCCCAGGGCCATGATGAATGCGCCGCCCCAGATCCAGTCGACGAACGGCTTGTGGTAGATGCGCACGCCCCAGGCGCCGTCGCCCACCGGCTCACCGAGGGAGACGTAGAGGTCGCGCGTGAAGCCGGTGTCGATGTCGGCTTCGGTCATCGTCTGTCCCGACGCGTGGTAGGTGCGCTTCTCCGGCCGCATGGTTTCCACGATGGCGGTCGAGCCGGGACGCCGCACCTGCACCTCGCCCTGGACGGCGGTGTAGTTGGGTCCCGGAACCTCGCGCGTGCCCACGAACGTGAACTCGTAGCCGCCGATCTCGACTTTCTGTCCCGGCGACATGCGCAGGTCCTGCTCCGTCTCGTAGCCACGCACGAGCGTCACGCCCAGGATGAAGACCGCGATGCCAAGGTGCGCGAACGTCATGCCCCACCACGCGAGCGGTTGCGGGCGGACCCTGGCCCAGGTTCCGGCCTGCGGCGCGGATTTGAGGCGCTGCCAAACCTGCACGGCGCCGGCGAACACGACCCAGAATGCGAGCCACAGCGCCAGCAGCTTGCCGACCGAGAAGCGTCCCGCCACGAGCGGGACGAGGATCGATGCCACGA
>Ga0105242_10000553_pt1 | contig 29613 bp, 29 predicted proteins | sample KBSM24metaG_FD_81521 | JGI IMG/M metagenome (GOLD analysis project Ga0105242, IMG submission 81521) | Miscanthus rhizosphere microbial communities from Kellogg Biological Station, Michigan, USA - KBS M2-4 metaG | ecosystem: Host-associated > Plants > Roots > Rhizosphere > Soil | place...
CACGAGGGCGACATGTTCCGCACGCGGCTCACGCACTCGCTGGAGGTGGCGCAGCTGGCCCGCTCCATCGCCCGGTCGCTGCGCATCAACGAAGACTTGGTGGAGGCGATCTCGCTCGCGCACGACCTGGGCCACACGCCTTTCGGCCACGCGGGGCAGGACACACTCAACGAATGCATGGCCGATCACGGCGGCTTCGAGCACAACCTGCAGAGCCTGCGCGTGGTGGATGCGCTGGAAGAACGCTACCCCGCCTACGACGGCCTGAATCTCACGTTCGAGACGCGCGAAGGCATCCTCAAGCACTGCTCGCGCAAGCATGCCGAGCAGATCGAGGCGCGAGAGCCCGGCGGCGTGGGCCAGCGCTTTCTGCGGCGCCAGCAGCCAGCGCTGGAGGCGCAGCTGTGCAACCTGGCCGATGAGATCGCCTACAACGCGCACGACATCGACGACGGCGTGCGTTCCGGCCTCATCACCATGGAGCAGCTCGAAGACGTGCCGCTCTTCGACCGCTACCGCGCCCAGGCGCTGGCCGAGCACCCGCACCTGGACCAGCCCGCCCACCGCCGCCGCTGGCTGAACGAAGCCATCCGCCGCATGCTGAGCGACCAGGTCTATGACGTGATCGGAACCACCCGCGCCGCGCTGGCCGAGTGCGCGCCGGCCGATGCCGATGCGGTGCGCCAGGCCGGCCGGCCGCTGGTGGGCTTCAGCGAAGGCATGCGGGCCGAGTCGCAGACGCTCAAGCGCTTTCTCTTCAGCCAGCTCTACCGCCATCCGCAGGTCATGCAGACCACGCGGCAGGCGCAGCAGGTCGTGCGCGAGCTGTTCGCCATCTACCTGCAGCGCCCGCAGGAGATGAAGCCTGCCTTCGCCGCCCGCGCGGCGCAGGCGGTGGCCGAGGGTGCCATCGAGCGGCAGGCCCGCACCGTGGCGGATTTCGTGGCCGGCATGACCGACCGCTTCGCCGGCAGCGAGCACCAGCGGCTCACGGGCCTGCGACTGGTGGGCTGACCGGGATCGAGGAGAGGGCAGGGCGGCCGGGCGCTGCGACCTGTCACTGCAGGGCGCGGGCGCAGGCCTGTGCAACCCTGCCGACGGGCAAATCCCTAAAATGGGCGGCCGCGCTGAGAAGCCTCGTCTTTTCGCGCTTTTTCTTTTGCGCCTTCGCGTTCCCTGCCCGCCCCCACGCCATGACAGCCACACCCACGCCCACCACTCCGCCCGCCGTGCCCCACAGCCACTCCGCCGATGACGAGGTGGTGGTGCAGGACACCATCCGCTGGCTGGAGCGCGCCGTCATCGGCCTGAACCTCTGCCCCTTTGCCAAGGGCGTGCACACCAAGGGGCAGATCCACTACGTCGTCAGCGCGGCCACCGATGCGCGCGAGTTGCTCGAAGCGCTGCAGCGCGAGCTGGAGGCGCTCGCCGAAATCTCGCCCGAGAAGCGCGACACCACGCTGCTGATGGCGCCGGACTGCATGGCCGACTTCCTGGACTTCAACGATTTCCTGGGCCTGGCCGACGATCTGGTCGATGCGATGGACCTGGGCGGCATCCTGCAGGTGGCGTCCTTCCATCCGCAGTTCCAGTTCGAAGGCACGGCAGTGGACGACGTGACCAACGTCACCAACCGCGCGCCCTATCCCACGCTGCACCTGCTGCGCGAGGAGAGCATCGACCGCGCCGTGGAAGCCTTCCCCGAGGCCGAAGCCATCTTCGAGCGCAACATCGACATGCTCGAAGAACTGGGCGCAGGCGGCTGGGCCGCGCTGGACGTGGGCCCGCGACGCTGCCCGGCGCATGCGGCGGGCACGCCCGCGAAGGGCGGCGCATGAAGCGCGCAGCCTCCCACAAGCCCGCCCGCCCTGGTGCCGTCGACGCGCAGGACGCCGCGCTGCAGGCCGCGCTGCAGGCCGAGCTGCGGCCCGGCCAGTCCATCGAGCTGCTGAAGGAACTGCACATCCTCACGCGCGACGGACGGCTCAACCAGGATTCGCGCCGCAAGCTCAAGCAGGTCTATCACCTGTTCCAGTTCATCGAGCCGCTGCTGCAGGAACTCTCCCGCCCGGCCGAGGGCGGCGCTGAGCCCGGCGCGGCGGGCCCCACGCTGGCCGACCATGGCGCGGGCAAGTCCTACCTGGGCTTCATCCTCTACGACCTCTATTTCAAGGCGCTGGGCCAGGGCCAGATCTACGGCATCGAGACGCGGGCCGAGCTGGTGCAGCGTTCGCGCGAACTAGCCGAGCGGCTGGGCTTCGGCCGCATGTCGTTCCTCAACCTGTCGGTGGCCGAATCGGCGGACGCGGCCGAGTTGCCCGCCCGCATCGACGTGGTCACGGCCCTGCATGCCTGCGACACCGCCACCGACGACGCCATCGCCTTCGGTCTGCAAAAGCGCGCCCGCGCCATGGTGCTGGTGCCCTGCTGCCAGGCCGAGGTGGCCGCCTGCCTGCGCCAGGGCAAGGCGCTGCAGCTGTCCCGCACGCCGCTGGCCGAGCTCTGGCGCCACCCGCTGCACACCCGCGAGATGGGCAGCCAGATCACCAACGTGCTGCGCTGCCTGCACCTGGAAGCCAGCGGCTATCAGGTCACAGTGACCGAGCTGGTGGGGTGGGAGCACAGCATGAAGAACGAGCTCATCATCGCCCGCTACACCGGCCAGAAGAAGCGCAGCGCGGCCGAGCGGCTGCGCGCCATCCTGGCCGAATTCGGCCTGCAGGAGGCGCTGGGCGCGCGCTTCGGGCTGGCGGAGTCGCCGGAGCCCGCTGCTGCGGAATGAGGGCCGAGGGTACGACCTGAAAGCGGGAAGGGCGCTTTTCGGCTCCCGCTTTGGGATGAGTTCGGCGGGTAGCCCATGCCAGTGGCGGGCATCAAGCTATCAGATAGATAGCAAGGCGGCGCCCGCCGATTCCCGCCGGGCCTGCGGGGGCGCATACGGTGCGCGGCGGGTGACTACCATCGCGCCTTTCCCTTTGTTTGCTTTCGCACCCACACCATGGCACGCCTGCCCCGACTGACCCTGCCGGGATACCCGCACCACGTCATCCAGCGCGGCAACAACCGCCAGCCGATCTTCGTGGACCGGCAGGACCGCGAAACCCTGCTGGGCCTGCTGGCCGAGCAGGCGCGGCGCCATGGCGTGGCCGTACATGCCTATGTGCTGATGGACAACCACTTCCATCTGCTGGCCACGCCGCAGTCGGCCGACGCGCTGCCGCAGATGATGCAGGCCGTGGGCCGCAGCTACGTGCGGCAGTTCAACAACCGCCACGGCCGCAGCGGCACGCTGTGGGAGGGGCGTTACCGCTCCACCATCGTCCAGCCCGATCGCCACCTGCTCGCCTGCATGGTGTTCATGGATCTCAACCCGGTACGGGCGGGCCTCGTGGCGCAGGCCATCGACCATCCCTGGTCCAGCCACGCCCACGCGCTGGGGCTGCGCAGCGATCCGCTCATCACCCCGCATGCCCTCTTCTGGGCCCTGGGCAACACGCCCTTCGCGCGCGAGGCCGCCTATGCCGCGCTGGTGCAGGCCGGACTCGGCACGGCCGAGCAGGAGGCGATCGCCGCATCGGCCCTCTCGGGCTGGGCGCTGGGCGATGCGGCCTTTCTCGATGAGCTGCAGCGCCAGACCGACCGGCGGCTGACCAAGGCCACGCCCGGGCGCCCGCGCAAGCAGGCTGCGGCGAGCTGAGGCAGGCTCATCAGGGCGTCGCCGCTGTTTCAACCCGCGCCGGCGCCCCCTGCGTCGGCTGAAGCGGGGAAGGGCACCCAGCGGCCAGCGCAGTCGGGCGTGGCGGCCGGGCGGCCCGCAGGCGCTGCGCCAGGCGGCGTGGGCTCGGCACCCTGCGCGCCCACGCGGATGCGGGCGTGTTCCACCTGCCAGGTGGCGGCCGGACCGAACTGCGCACCGTCCAGCGTCACATCGATGGAGTGGGCCTCGTCGTAGCCGCGCAGCACCAGCGTGCCGCCATCGCCCGCCACATGGCGCAGCACGATGTCCTGGAAGGCGGGAATGGCATCGCCCTGCGCGCTGCGGCTGTAGCGGGTGTCGAAGTCGATGGGCCGGCGGTTGCCGCGCAGGCACACGTTCTCGTAGCGCACGCCGCTCACCAGGCCGCCCCGGCTGGCATCGCTCTTGATGCGCAGGCCCGACGTGGTGCCGTCCAGCGTCACGTCGCGCACCAGCACGTCGCTCACGCCCGCCACCGTCTCGCTGCCGATCGACAGGCCGTGCCCCCAGTAGAAATGGCTGTCGGTGATGGAGACATGCCGCGTCGCGCCCTTGCCGGCCTTGATGGCGATGTTGTCGTCGCCGGTGCGGATGAAGCTGTGCGCGATGGTGATGTCTTCCGACGCGCCGGGGTCGATGCCGTCGGTGTTGCGCGCATCCGCGGGCGCGTCGATGCGCACGCCCCAGAACGTGGCGCCGGACACACCGTCCAGCGCGACGTTGAAGTTAGGCGCATCGCGCAGCAGCACGCGGTAAAAGACGATGTCGCGGGCATGCTCCACCGCGATCAGGCGCGGATTGTTCTGCTCGCCGCCTTCGACCTGGGCGCGGCGTGCGAGCTGCCACCAGGTTTCGCCGCCGTGGCCCGCCATGGGCTGGCCGCCCTGGCCGTCGATGGAGCCGTCGCCCACGATGCCGCCGCCTTGCGTGCCGCCGAAGAGGATGAAGGGCCGGCAGCCCTGGCCCTTGCGGTCGATGCTGCCGCAGGTGCCTGTGCCCCGGTCGTAGCGCCGAGGGTCCGTGTCGGCGGCCAGCACCACGCCGCGGTCGATCCAGAGCGTGACGCCGGAGCGCATGGTGAGCGGGCCGCTGACGAAGCGGGCCGGCGCGCCTGCGCTCACGCGCTGCAGATGCACGGCAGCGCCGGCAGGGCAATGGTCGATGGCGGACTGCAGACGCTCCGTGTCGAGCGAGCCCGCCTCTGCCTGGGCGGAGGGGGAGAGCGTGGCGCAGATCTGCGATGGCGGGGCGGGCTCCGTCACGGCGCGCCGGTCCTGGGCTCGGGTTGGTGCCGTGAAGGCGAGGGCCGACGCGAGGACCGCGGCGGTCAGAAGAAGGCGGCCAGACAGGCCGTTGGGGGTGAGCGGGAAGGAAATTTGCATGGGGTCTGGCACGGCGCGTTGTTTCACACAGCGCTCGGAGAATGCCGTGGCCGGAGAGTTGCATGGCCGGCTCTCGGCTTTGATGTGTCCCTAATAAAAAATCAGATTCTGGCTTTGCGGTTATTTTAAGAATCTGACCCCAATTAAATCGCTTGCAAGGCATTGCTGCAATGCACTACGCTTGCGGTCCCCGCGATTCTCATTCCAAGGAGTGCGCCATGACGACGGCCGCCGAAATCCAGCACCTGCAGCAGCACGGTTTGTATTCTTCCGATCAGGAGCACGATGCGTGCGGCCTGGGCTTCGTGGCCCATATCAAGGGCGTGAAGCGTCACGACATCGTGACCCAGGCGCTGAAGATCCTGGAGAACATCGACCACCGCGGCGCCGTGGGCGCCGACAAGCTGATGGGCGACGGCGCGGGCATCCTGATCCAGATCCCCGACGCGCTCTACCGCGAAGAGATGGCCAAGCAGGGCGTCACGCTGCCGCCCGCGGGCGAATACGGCGTGGGCATGATCTTCCTGCCCAAGGAACACGCCTCGCGCCTCGCCTGCGAGCAGGAGATGGAGCGCGCCATCAAGGCCGAAGGCCAGGTGCTGCTGGGCTGGCGCGATGTGCCGGTGAACGTGGACATGCCCATGTCGCCCACGGTGCGCACCAAGGAGCCCATCCTGCGCCAGGTGTTCATCGGCCGCGGCAACGACGTGATCGTGCAGGACGCGCTGGAGCGCAAGCTCTACGTGATCCGCAAGACGGCCAGCGCCAACATCCAGGCTCTCAAGCTCAAGCACAGCAAGGAATACTACGTTCCCAGCATGTCCAGCCGCACCGTGGTCTACAAGGGCCTGCTGCTGGCCGACCAGGTGGGCACCTATTACCTGGACCTGCAGGACGAGCGCTGCGTCTCGGCCATCGGCCTGGTGCACCAGCGCTTCTCGACCAACACCTTCCCCGAATGGCCGCTGGCCCACCCGTACCGCTACGTGGCGCACAACGGCGAGATCAACACCGTCAAGGGCAACTACAACTGGATGAAGGCCCGCGAAGGCGTGATGGCCTCGCCCGTGCTGGCGGCCGACCTCAAGAAGCTCTACCCCATCAGCTTCGCCGGCCAGTCCGACACCGCCACCTTCGACAACTGCCTCGAACTGCTGACCATGGCCGGCTACCCGATCAGCCAGGCCGTGATGATGATGATCCCCGAGCCGTGGGAGCAGCACACCACCATGGACCAGCGCCGCCGCGCCTTCTATGAATACCACGCCGCGATGATGGAGCCCTGGGACGGCCCGGCCTCCATCGTGTTCACCGACGGCCGCCAGATCGGCGCCACGCTCGACCGCAACGGCCTGCGCCCCTCGCGCTACTGCATCACCGACGACGACCTGGTGGTGATGGCCTCGGAATCGGGCGTGCTGCCCATCCCCGAGAACAAGATCGTGCGCAAGTGGCGCCTGCAGCCCGGCAAGATGTTCCTGATCGACCTGGAACAGGGCCGCATGATCGACGACGACGAGCTCAAGGCCAACATCGTCAACACCAAGCCCTACAAGCAGTGGATCGAGAACCTGCGCATCAAGCTCGATGACGTGGGCTCCGACGTGGCCGCCGCTCCGCTGGCGGCCGACCTGCCCCTGCTGGAGCGCCAGCAGGCCTTCGGCTACACGCAGGAAGACATCAAGTTCCTGATGGCCCCCATGGCCCGCAACGGCGAGGAGGGCATCGGCTCCATGGGCAACGACAGCCCGCTGGCCGTGCTCTCGGGCAAGAACAAGCCGCTCTACAACTACTTCAAGCAGCTGTTCGCGCAGGTGACCAACCCGCCGATCGACCCGATCCGCGAGGCCATCGTGATGTCGCTCAACAGCTTCATCGGCCCCAAGCCCAACCTGCTGGACATCAACCAGATCAACCCGCCGATGCGGCTCGAGGTGGCCCAGCCGATCCTGGACTTCGCCGGCATGGCCAAGCTGCACGACATCGAGCGGCACACCCAGGGCAAGTTCAAGAGCGTGGTGATCGACATCACCTACCCGCTGAACTGGGGCCGCGAGGGCGTCGAAGCCAAGCTGGCCTCGCTTTGCGCACAGGCGGTGGACGCCATCAAGGGCGGCGCCAACATCCTCATCATCAGCGACCGCAAGGTGAGCGCCACGCAGGTGGCCATCCCCGCGCTGCTGGCGCTGTCGGCCATCCACCAGCACCTGGTGGGCGAAGGCCTGCGCACCACGGCCGGCCTGGTGGTCGAGACCGGCACCGCGCGCGAAGTGCACCACTTCGCCGTGCTGGCCGGCTACGGCGCCGAAGCCGTCCACCCCTACCTCGCCATGGAAACCCTGGCCGAGATGCACAAGGACATGCCCGGCGACCTGTCGCCGGACAAGGCCATCTACAACTACGTCAAGGCCATCGGCAAGGGCCTGTCGAAGATCATGTCCAAGATGGGCGTGAGCACCTACATGAGCTACTGCGGCGCGCAGCTGTTCGAGGCCATCGGCCTGAACACGGAGACCGTGGCCAAGTACTTCACCGGCACGGCCAGCCGCGTGGAAGGCATCGGCGTGTTCGAGATCGCCGAGGAAGCCATCCGCATGCACAAGGCCGCCTTCGGCGACGACCCGGTGCTGGAAACCATGCTGGACGCCGGCGGCGAATACGCCTGGCGCGCCCGTGGCGAAGAGCACATGTGGAGCCCCGACGCCATCGCCAAGCTCCAGCATTCCACGCGTGCCAACAACTGGAACACGTACAAGGAATACGCGCAGATCATCAACGACCAGAGCCGCCGCCACATGACGCTGCGCGGCCTGTTCGAGTTCAAGTTCGATCCGGCCAAGGCCATTCCGGTCGATCAGGTCGAGCCCGCCAAGGAGATCGTCAAGCGCTTCGCCACCGGCGCCATGTCGCTGGGCTCCATCTCCACAGAGGCGCACGCCACGCTGGCCGTGGCCATGAACCGCATCGGCGGCAAGAGCAACACGGGCGAGGGCGGCGAAGACGCGGCCCGCTACCGCCAGGAGCTCAAGGGCATCCCGATCAAGCAGGGCGACACGCTCAAGAGCGTGATCGGCGCCGAGAACGTCGAGGTCGATCTGCCCCTGCAGGACGGCGACTCGCTGCGCTCGCGCATCAAGCAGGTGGCTTCGGGCCGCTTCGGCGTCACGGCCGAATACCTGTCGTCGGCCGACCAGATCCAGATCAAGATGGCTCAGGGCGCCAAGCCCGGCGAGGGCGGCCAGCTGCCCGGCGGCAAGGTGTCCAACTACATCGGCAAGCTGCGCCACAGCGTGCCGGGCGTGGGCCTCATCTCGCCCCCGCCGCACCACGACATCTACTCCATCGAGGATCTGGCCCAGCTGATCCACGACCTGAAGAACGTGGCACCGCACGCCAGCATCAGCACCAAGCTGGTGTCCGAAGTGGGCGTGGGCACCATCGCTGCCGGCGTGACCAAGTGCAAGAGCGACCACCTGGTGATCGCCGGCCATGACGGCGGCACGGGCGCGTCGCCCTGGTCGTCCATCAAACACGCGGGCGGCCCGTGGGAGATCGGCCTGGCCGAAACCCAGCAGACCCTGGTGCTGAACCGCCTGCGCGGCCGCGTGCGCGTGCAGGCCGACGGCCAGATGAAGACGGGCCGCGACGTCGCCATCGGCGCGCTGCTGGGTGCCGACGAATTCGGCTTCGCCACCGCGCCGCTGGTGGTCGAGGGCTGCATCATGATGCGCAAGTGCCACCTCAACACTTGCCCGGTGGGCGTGGCCACGCAGGACCCTGAGCTGCGCAAGAAGTTCTCGGGCAAGCCCGAGCACGTGGTGAACTACTTCTTCTTCGTCGCCGAGGAAGTCCGCCAGATCATGGCGCAACTGGGCATCGCCAAGTTCGACGACCTGATCGGCCGTGCCGACCTGCTCGACGTGCGCGCCGGCATCGCCCACTGGAAGGCCCGCGGCCTGGACTTCGGCCGCCTGTTCGCCCAGCCGAACGTGCCGGCCGATGTGCCGCGCTTCCATGTCGATGTGCAGGACCACAACATCGAGCACACGCTGGACCGCAAGCTGATCGAGCGCAGCCGTCCCGCCATCGACAAGGGCGAGCGCGTGCAGTTCATCGAGGTGGCGCGCAACGTGAACCGCTCCGTGGGCGCCATGCTCTCGGGCGAGGTCACCCGCTCGCATCCCGAAGGCCTGCCCGACGACACCATCCGCATCCAGCTCGAAGGCACGGGCGGCCAGTCGTTCGGCGCCTTCCTGACGCGCGGCATCACGCTCTACCTGATCGGCGACGCCAACGACTACACCGGCAAGGGCCTCTCGGGCGGCCGTGTGGTGGTGCGCCCCAGCATCGACTTCCGCGGCGACACGGTGCGCAACACCATCGTGGGCAACACGGTGATGTACGGCGCCACCTCGGGCGAATCGTTCTTCAGCGGCGTGGCCGGCGAACGCTTCGCGGTGCGTCTCTCGGGCGCCTCCACGGTAGTGGAAGGCACGGGCGACCATGGCTGCGAATACATGACCGGCGGCACCGTGGTGGTGCTGGGCAAGACGGGCCGCAACTTCGCGGCCGGCATGAGCGGCGGCGTGGCCTACGTCTACGACGAGGACGGCCTCTTCGAGACGCGCTGCAACCTGTCCATGGTCAAGCTCGAACGCATCCTGCCGGCCGACGAGCAGGAAGCCACCGTCTCGCGCGGCATCTGGCACCGCGGCCAGACCGACGAGGCCCAGCTCAAGAAGATGCTGGAAGACCACAACCGCTGGACCGGCAGCAAGCGTGCGCGCGAGCTGCTGGACAACTGGGCGGCATCGCGGGCGAAGTTCGTCAAGGTCTTCCCGACCGAGTACAAGCGCGCCCTGTCTGAAATCCATGAACGCAAGCTGCTGGAAGACCCGGCGACCCCCGCGGTCGCCCCGGCTTCCAAGAAGGAGGCTGTCGCCGCCAGATAAGGCCGGCCAGCCACGCGCAGCGGCCTCGCCAGGCGAGCACCTCAGCCCGGCAGGCCGCGACCGACGCACAGCCAAGCATTCACAGACATCAGGACAGACATCATGGGAAAGACCACCGGCTTCATGGAATACGAGCGCATCGAAGAGGGCTACCGCCCGCCTTCCGAGCGCCTGAAGCACTACAAGGAGTTCGTCATCGGCCTCGATGAAGCGCAGGCCAAGATCCAGGGCGCGCGCTGCATGGACTGCGGCACGCCGTTCTGCAACAACGGCTGCCCGGTCAACAACATCATTCCGGACTTCAACGATCTGGTCTATCAGCAGGACTGGAAGAGCGCCATCGCCGTGCTGCACAGCACGAACAACTTCCCCGAGTTCACCGGCCGCATCTGCCCCGCGCCCTGCGAGGCGGCCTGCGTGCTGAACGTGAACGACGACGCGGTGGGCATCAAGTCCATCGAGCACGCCATCATCGACCGCGCCTGGGCCGAAGGCTGGGTCAAGCCCCTGCCGGCCAAGCACAAGACGGGCAAGAAGGTGGCCGTGGTGGGCTCCGGCCCGGCCGGCATGGCGGCCGCCCAACAACTGGCGCGCGCCGGCCACGACGTGACCCTTTTCGAGAAGAACGACCGCATCGGCGGCCTGCTGCGCTACGGCATCCCCGACTTCAAGATGGAGAAGTCGCACATCGACCGCCGCGCCGACCAGCTCAAGGCCGAAGGCGTGACCATCCGCACCGGCGTGTTCGTGGGTGCGGCCAAGGACGGCCTGGGCAAGGGCTCCAAGGTCACCAACTGGGCCAAGGAAACCATCACCCCCGAGCAGCTGCAGAAGGACTTCGACGCCGTGCTGCTGACCGGCGGCGCCGAGCAGAGCCGCGACCTGCCCGTGCCCGGCCGCGACCTGGACGGCATCCACTTCGCCATGGAGTTCCTGCCGCAGCAGAACAAGGTCAACGCGGGCGACAAGCTCAAGGGCCAGCTGCGCGCCGACGGCAAGCACGTCATCGTGATCGGCGGCGGCGACACCGGCAGCGACTGCGTGGGCACCAGCAACCGCCACGGCGCCGCCAGCGTCACGCAGTTCGAGCTGATGCCCCAGCCGCCCGAAGAAGAGAACCGCCCGCTGACCTGGCCCTACTGGCCGATCAAGCTGCGCACCAGCTCCAGCCACGAAGAGGGCTGCGAGCGCGAGTTCGCCATCTCCACCAAGGAATTCATCGGCGAGAAGGGCAAGGTCACCGGACTGAAGACCGTGCGCGTCGAGTGGAAGGACGGCAAGATGGTCGAGGTCGCCGGCTCCGAGCAGGTGCTCAAGGCCGACCTGGTGCTGCTGGCCATGGGCTTCGTGAGCCCGGTCGCCGCCGTGCTGGATGCCTTCGGCGTGGACAAGGACGCCCGTGGCAACGCCAAGGCCACCACCGAATTCGATGGCGGCTACGTCACCAACGTGCCCAAGGTGTTCGCCGCCGGCGACATCCGCCGCGGCCAGTCGCTGGTCGTCTGGGCCATCCGCGAAGGCCGCCAGGCCGCGCGTGCGGTGGACGAGTTCCTGATGGGCTATTCCGACCTGCCGCGCTGACCGGCGGCGTGGGGCTGGACCGGCCGGCCTGGCTGCCCTCCAGGGCAGGACAGCGTGGAAAAGAGAACGGAGAACGGCGCCTGCGTGGCGCCGTTTTCCATGGCGCTCATCCATCCTGCTGTTTGCTATTGAATGAATAGCTATATGCCCTGATTCCACCTGCGCTGCAGGCCCAAATGGCCTGAAGTCCCGGCGCGCTTGCGGCGCCTTGGGGCAGCCCGCTGCCCGAGTGGGCGACAATACGGGTTCTCCCCCATCCGCATCCGCGCGAGCCGCCGCTCCTCCCGTCCGGCGCCGTGCGGTGTTTTTTTGCTTGCTGGAAACCGATTTGCCATGAAGAAGATCGCCGCCATTGCGCTGCTGTCCGTGGGTGCCTTGCTGGCCGCCTGCGGCAAGAACGAAACCGCCCAGGCTCCTGCCGCCGCCGCGCCCGCGCCGGCCGCCGTCGCCAAGATCGTGGTGGGCCTGGACGACAACTTCCCGCCCATGGGCTTCCGTGACGACAAGAACCAGCTGGTCGGCTTCGACATCGACATGGCCCGCGAAGCCGCCAAGCGCATGGGCGTGGAAGTCGAATTCAAGCCCATCGACTGGAGCGCCAAGGAAGCCGAGCTGTCGGGCAAGCGCGTGGACGCGCTGTGGAACGGCCTGACCATCACCGACGAGCGCAAGCAGAACATCGCCTTCACCGCGCCCTACATGGAAAACCACCAGATCATCGTGGTGCCCGCGAAGTCCGCCATCAAGACCAAGACCGATCTGGCAGGCAAGGTCGTCGGCGCGCAGGATGGCTCCAGCGCGGTCGATGCCGTCAAGAAGGACGAGGCCGTGTTCAAGTCGTTCAAGGAGTTCAAGACCTTCGGCGACAACGTGACCGCGCTGATGGACCTGTCCACCGGCCGCCTGGACGCCGTGGTGGTCGATGAAGTGGTGGGCCGCTACTACGTCGCCAAGAAGCCGCAGGACTACGCGGTGCTGCAGGACAACTTCGGTACCGAAGAGTACGGCGTAGGCGTGCGCAAGGACGACACCGCGCTGCAGGGCCGCCTGGACACGGCCCTGGCCGAGATGAAGAAGGACGGCACGGCCGGCCGCGTCGCCGAGCAGTGGTTCGGCAAGAACATCATCAAGTAGCTTCGGCGCATCCCCCTGAGCGGCTTCGCCGCTTCCCCCTTCTCTCGCCTCGCTGCGCGATGCGGGAAGGGGGTCGCAGCCGGCGCGGCGGGGCGGCCCTTGCGCGGCTGCCGCTGGCCTTGGGCCGCGCCGGTTGCCGAGGCCTCGAGCCATGGCGGCCTCTGGCATCCTGACCATCATTCTTCTCGCAGATGGATTACGTTCTTTCCCTTCTGGGGCCGCTGGCGCAAGGCGCTGCCGTCACCCTGAAGCTCTTTGTCATCACGCTGGCGCTGGCCGTGCCCCTGGGGCTGCTGCTGGCGCTGGCGCGCACGTCGCGCTGGCGCGTGCTGTCGGGCGTGGTCAACGGCTATATCTGGCTCATGCGCGGCACGCCGCTCATGCTGCAGATGCTGTTCATCTATTTCGCGCTGCCGTTCGTGCCGGTCATCGGCGTGCGGCTGCCCGACTTTCCAGCGGCGGTGGCGGCCTTCGCGCTGAACTACGCGGCGTATTTCGCCGAGATCTTCCGCGCCGGCATCCAGTCGGTGGACCGGGGCCAATACGAGGCCGCCCGCGTGCTGGGCATGACCTACGGCCAGACCATGCGCCGCATCGTGCTGCCGCAGATGGTGCGCCGCGTGCTGCCGCCCATGAGCAACGAGACCATCACGCTGGTCAAGGACACCTCCCTCATCTACGTGCTGGCCCTGAACGACCTGCTGCGCGCCGCGCGCGGCTTCGTGCAGCGCGACTTCACGACCACGCCGTTCATCGTGGCGGCGGCCTTCTATCTCCTCATGACCCTGGTGCTGACCTGGGGCTTCCAGCGGCTGGAGCGGCGCTATGCCAAGCACGACGACTGAAGAACGCCACGGCGCGGCGCCGATGATCGACGCCCGCGACATCCACAAGGCCTTCGGTGCCACGGACGTGCTCAAGGGTGTGTCGCTGCAGTTGCGCCGCGGCGAGGTGGTGGCGGTGATCGGGCCTTCGGGCTCGGGCAAGAGCACCTTCCTGCGCTGCCTGAATCGGCTGGAGACCATCGACCGCGGCCACGTCGCCATCGGCGGCGAAGTGCTGGCCACCACCGGCGCGGACGGCCGCTGCAGCTATGCCCCCGAGGCCGAGCTGCGCCGCATCTGCCGCAAGACCGGCATGGTGTTCCAGCACTTCAATCTGTTCCCGCACCTGACCGTGCTGCAGAACGTGATCGAGGCACCGATGGTGGTGCAGGGCGTGCCGCGCGACGCGGCCATCGCCCGCGCCGAGGCGCTGCTGGCCAAGGTGGGCCTCGCGGAAAAGCGCCACAACTACCCGGCACGCCTGTCGGGCGGGCAGAAGCAGCGCGTGGCGATTGCCCGGGCACTGGCCATGGAGCCGGAGATCATGCTGTTCGACGAGCCCACCTCGGCGCTCGACCCCGAGCTGACCGGCGAGGTGCTGCGCACCATGCGCGCCCTGGCCGACGAGCACATGACCATGCTGGTGGTCACGCACGAGATGGGCTTCGCCCGCGAGGTGGCGCACACGGCGGTCTTCATGGACCAGGGGCGCATCGTCGAATCCGGCCCGGCCGCATCGCTGTTCGCGGATCCGCAACAGCCGCGCACCCGGAGCTTCCTGCGCAGCATGCTGTGAAAGGACGTCACCGCTCATGGTCCAAAAGGTCTGCCGACGCGTACATACGCGGGGCAGAGCGCTCACTTAACAATAGCGGTATGATGCCGCCGCTCGTTGCAAACATGCATGCATGTATGTTTGAGTTACCATCGTCCCACACGGCGCTCCGGCGCCAGCGGCGACAATCCGCCCGCACCGTTCCCATCCTCTTGCGTACCTACCGAATGCCTCCGTCCTCTGCCCTGGTCGAACTGCGCAACGTGACCTTCTCCTATGGAGACCGCGTCATCCTGCGCGACCTGTCGCTGTCGGTGCCGCGCGGCAAGGTGACGGCGCTCATGGGCGCCTCCGGCGGTGGCAAGACCACCGTGCTGCGCCTGATCGGCGGCCAGTACCGCGCCCAGCAGGGCGAGGTGCTGGTGGACGGCCAGGACGTGGCCCGCATGGACGAGGCCCAGCTCTATGCCGCCCGCCGTCGCATGGGCATGCTGTTCCAGTTCGGCGCCCTGTTCACCGACATGGATGTGTTCGAGAACGTGGCCTTCCCCCTGCGCGAGCACACCGACCTGCAGGAAGAGCTGATCCGCGACATCGTGCTGATGAAGCTGCACGCCGTGGGGCTGCGCGGCGCGCGCGACCTCATGCCCAGCCAGATCTCCGGCGGCATGGCCCGCCGCGTGGCGCTGGCCCGAGCCATCGCGCTCGACCCGCAACTCATCATGTACGACGAACCCTTCGCCGGGCTGGACCCGATCTCGCTCGGCATCGCCGCGCAGCTCATCCGCGAACTGAACGACGCCATGGGCCTCACCACCCTGGTCGTCTCGCACGACGTGGAGGAGACTTTCCGCGTGGCGGACCACGTCATCGTTCTCGGCCCGGGCATGGTGGCCGCCCAGGGCACGCCCGACGAGGTGCGCGCGAGCACCGACCCGCTGGTGCACCAGTTCGTCAACGCGCTGCCCACCGGGCCCGTGCCCTTCCACTATCCCGGCCCCAGCCTCGCGGAGGACTTCGGTCCCGTGGGCGGCATGCCCGCAGGAGGTGCGCGATGAGCTGGTGGCGACCTTCCGACGTCGGCTATGCCGTGCGCTGCAAACTGGCCGACATCGGCATGGGCGCACGCCTCTTCGTGCGCCTGGTGGGGCTGATCGGCGCCACGCTGCGCCGGCCCGCGCTGCTGCGCGACCAGATCCATTTCCTGGGCAACTATTCGCTGTCCATCATCGCCATGTCGGGCCTGTTCGTGGGCTTCGTGCTCGCGCTGCAGGGCCACAACGTGCTGCAGCGCTACGGCTCGGCCAACGCGCTGGGCCTGGTGGTCACGCTCGGGCTGGTGCGCGAGCTGGGCCCGGTCGTCACCGCGCTGCTCTTCGCCGGCCGCGCCGGCACCTCGCTCACGGCCGAGATCGGCCTGATGCGCGCCGGCGAGCAGCTCTCGGCCATGGAGATGATGGCCGTCGATCCCGTGCGCCGCATCCTCGCGCCGCGCTTCTGGGGCGGCGTCATCGCCATGCCGCTGCTGGCGGCGGTGTTCAGCGCCGTCGGCGTTATCGGCGGCTGGATCGTCGGCGTGCTGCTGATCGGCGTCGATGCCGGCGCCTTCTGGGGCCAGATGCAAAGCGGCGTCGACGTGTTCAAGGACGTGGGCAACGGCGTCGTCAAGAGCCTGGTCTTCGGCGTGGCGGTGACCTTCATCGCCGTGCTGCAGGGCTTCGTGGCCAAGCCCACGCCCGAAGGCGTGTCGCGCGCCACCACGCGCACGGTGGTCATGGCCTCGCTCTCCGTGCTGGGCCTCGACTTCATTCTCACGGCCCTGATGTTCAGTATCTGATGGCTGCCGACCGCAGCGATCGCCAGCCTTTCAAGGAAATCACAAACACCATGCAGCATTCCAAGAACGACTTCTGGGTGGGCCTCTTCGTCCTGCTGGGCGGGGCGGCTCTCGTCTTCCTGGCCTTGCAGTCCGCCAACCTGCTGAGCCTGAACTTCAACAGCGGCTACGCCGTCACGGCCAAGTTCGACAACATCGGCGGCCTGAAGCCCCAGGCGGCCGTGCGCAGCTCGGGCGTGGTGGTCGGCCGGGTCAAGTCCATCAGCTTCGACGACAAGACCTTCCGCGCCAACGTGCTGCTGGACCTGGACAAGCGCTACGTCTTCCCCAAGGACAGCTCGTTCAAGATCCTCACCAGCGGCCTTCTGGGCGACCAATACATCGGCATCGAAGCCGGCGCCGACGAGAAGAATCTCGTGGCCGGCGACGTGGTGACCCAGACGCAATCGGCCATCGTGCTGGAGAACCTGATCGGACAGTTCCTGTACGGCAAGGCGGAGCAGGGGTCTTCGGACAGCGGGAGCAAGAAATGAACAACAACATCCATCTTCAATCCTCCGCCACGCCGCCGGTCGGGGCGGCGGTGCGCCTGCCGGCGCGCCGTGCGGCGGCGGCGGCCACGCTGGCACTGGGCTCGCTCATGCTCGCCGGCTGCGCCACCGGGCCCGACGCCAACCCGCGCGACCCGCTGGAACCCTACAACCGCACGGTGACCGACTTCAACGACGGCGTGGACCGCGCCGTGCTCAAGCCGGTCGCCACGGCCTACCGCGAAGTCATGCCTTCGCCCATCCGCACGGGCGTCTCCAACTTCTTCGCCAACCTGGGCGACATCTGGTCGTTCGTGAACAACGTGCTGCAGTTCCGCGGCAGCGAAGCCATGGACAGCCTGGTGCGCTTCAACGTGAACACGGTGTTCGGCCTGGGCGGCGTGCTGGACATCGCCAGCGAGATGGGCATTCCGCGCCGCAAGACCGACTTCGGCCTGACGCTGGGCCGCTGGGGTGTGCCGACCGGCCCGTACCTGGTGCTGCCGCTGCTGGGCCCCTCCACTGTGCGTGACACCGTCGCTCTGCCGGTGGACGTGCAGGGCAATCCGCTGCGCGATGTGGACCCGGTGTCGGCTCGCAACCAGCTGTACGTGCTGCGCGTGGTCGACAAGCGCGCCAGCCTGCTGGCCGCGGGCAACGTGCTGGACACGGCTGCGCTCGACAAGTACAGCTTCACGCGCGACGTGTTCCTGCGGGTGCGCAGCCTGGAGATGGCCCCCTCGTCCGACGACGGCAAGGATGACGACTCCAGCTACGACCCCAATGCCGGCAAGCTGCCGCCGGTGCCCAACTGAGCGGCCAGGGCGGGCCTGAGGGGCCTGCCCGGTCGGGCATGCGCTTTCAGGCGTTGCATCGACTTGCATCCGGGTACCCGTCCGACGCATTGCGCGTACGGCCCGGTCCCACAATCAGAATCTGTTGCATATGGCGGGCCGCTGCGGCCCGTACCGAAAGGAAACGACACATGATCCACCGACGTGACCTGGCCCGCTGGGCCCTCGCTCTGGCCGCTGCCACCTCCCTGGCCGGCCCCCTGGCCGCATGGGCTGCCGACGAGGCCCCCGACGAACTGGTCAAGCGCCTCTCCACCGACGTGCTGGCCAAGGTGCGTGCCGACAAATCCCTGCAGCGCGGCGACATCAACAAGGTGGTGGAACTGGTGGACCAGACCATCCTGCCTCACGTGGACTTCCGCCGCATGACCGCCGCCGCCACGGGCCCGGCCTGGCGCCAGGCCACGCCCGAGCAGCAAAAGCGCCTCCAGGAAGAATTCAAGACGCTGCTGATCCGCACCTATTCCGGTGCGCTCAACCAGGTGAGCGACCAGACCATCACCGTCAAGCCGCTGCGCATGTCGCCCGGTGACACCGACGTGCTGGTCCGCACCGAGGTCAAGGGCCGAGGCGACCCGGTCCAGCTCGACTACCGTCTGGAAAAGACGCCCGGCGACGGCGCCGGCTGGAAGGTGTACAACCTGAACGTGATGGGCGTCTGGCTGGTGGATACCTACCGCAGCCAGTTCGCGCAGGAAATCAACACCAAGGGCATCGACGGCCTGATCGAAGCACTGGCCGCGCGCAACAAGGCCAACTCCGGCAAGTCCTCCTGATCCGGCCGGCAGGTACCAACATGCTGGTTCTACCGCCCGAACTGACCCATGAGCAGGCCTCCGCCAGCCTGCGCATGCTGCTGCAGGGCCTGAAGGCGCACCGCGATCCGGGCCTGGTGGTCGATGCGGCGGCGCTCGCCTCGTTCGACTCGTCCGCGCTGGCGGTGCTGCTCGAATGCCGCCGCGCGGCCCTCTCCGAAGGCAAGACCTTCGCCGTCAAGTCGCTGCCGCCCGCGCTCGCCACCCTGGCGGGCCTTTACGGCGTCGAAGAACTGCTGCCGGCGGCCTGACGCCGTGCGCCACGCGGTGCCCTGGCGGGGCCGCAAGTCCCCAGGTCGGCCGGGCGCCGGCCTGAGGTCGTAAAATCGCCGGCTTACATGCCCGCAGTCTCCTTCCAATCCGTCTCCAAGACGTTCTCCACCCCCAAGGGGCCATTCCAGGCACTCGACGGCGTCAGCCTCGACATCGAAGAAGGCGAGTTCTTCGGACTGCTGGGGCCCAACGGTGCGGGCAAGACCACCCTCATCAGCATCCTGGCGGGCCTGGCGCGCGCCAGCAGCGGCCGCGTGCTGGTGCAGGGCAGCGACGTGCAGTCCGACTATGCCGCCGCCCGCCGCAAGCTGGGCATCGTGCCGCAGGAACTGGTGTTCGATCCCTTCTTCAACGTCCGCGAGGCGCTGCGCATCCAGTCGGGCTACTTCGGCGTGAAGAACAACGACGACTGGATCGACGAACTGCTCGAGAACCTGGGCCTGGCCGACAAGGCCACCTCGAACATGCGCCAGCTCTCGGGCGGCATGAAGCGCCGCGTGCTGGTGGCGCAGGCACTGGTCCACAAGCCGCCGATCATCGTGCTCGACGAGCCCACCGCCGGCGTCGACGTGGAGCTGCGCCAGACGCTCTGGCACTTCGTCGCCCGGCTGAACAAGCAAGGCCACACCGTGCTGCTGACCACGCATTACCTGGAAGAGGCCGAGGCTTTGTGCAACCGCATCGCCATGCTCAAGCGCGGCGCCAGCGGCGGCCGGGTGGTGGCGCTGTCCACCACGTCCGAGCTGCTGCAGGCAGCCTCCACCAACGTGCTGCGCTTCAAGACCGACGATGCCCTGCCGCCCGCGCTGGCGGCCGTGGCCCGTGTGACCGGCCGGGTGGTGCAGCTGCCCGCCCAGCAGGCCGAAGACATCGAATCGCACCTGGCCACGCTGCGCGCCGCTGGCGTGCGCGTGCATGACGTGGAGATCCGCCGTGCCGACCTGGAAGACGTGTTCCTGAGCGTGATGGCCGAATCCCGCTATCCCGACCCGGCCGCCGCGCCGCCGCCGGCCGACGGGCCCGAAGAGACTGCAGAAGGCGGGGTGCGGCTATGACCGGCTGGCAAACCCTCTTCTACAAGGAAGTGCTGCGCTTCTGGAAGGTCAGCTTCCAGACCATCGCCGCGCCGGTGCTCACCGCCGTGCTCTACCTGCTGATCTTCGGCCACGTGCTGGAAGACCACGTCAAGGTCTACGACCGCATCGGCTACACCGCCTTCCTGGTGCCGGGCCTGGTGATGATGAGCCTGCTGCAGAACGCCTTCGCCAACAGCTCCTCCAGCCTGATCCAGAGCAAGATCATGGGCAGCCTGGTGTTCGTGCTGCTCACGCCGCTGTCGCACTGGGGCTGGTTCGCGGCCTACGTGGGCTCGTCCATCGTGCGCGGCCTGGCCGTGGGCCTGGGCGTGTTCGTGGTCACGCTGGCCTTCGCGCGGCCCGAATTCGCCGCGCCGGTCTGGATCGCCGTGTTCGCGCTGCTGGGCGCCGCACTGCTGGCCACGCTGGGCCTGATCGCCGGCCTCTGGGCCGACAAGTTCGACCAGATGGCCGCGTTCCAGAACTTCGTGATCGTGCCCATGACCTTCCTCTCGGGCGTCTTCTACTCCATCCAGTCGCTGCCGCCCTTCTGGCAGGCCGTGAGCCACCTGAACCCGTTCTTCTACATGATCGACGGATTCCGCTACGGCTTCTTCGGCCAGAGCGACACTTCGCCGTGGCTGAGCCTGGCCATCGTGGGCTCGGCCTGGCTGGCCGTCAGCGCCCTGGCCATCCACCTGCTGCGCACCGGCTACAAAATCAGAAACTGACCCACATGACCGCAGACGAACTCAAGCACCTCATCGCCTCCGGGCTCCCCTGCGAGCACATCGCGCTTGAAGGCGATGGCCGCCATTGGTATGCGACCATCGTCTCGGCCGAGTTCGAGGGGCGGCGCGCCATCCAGAGGCACCAGCGCGTCTATGCCACGCTGGGCAGCAAGATGCACACCGACGAGGTGCATGCGCTGTCGATGAAGACCTTCACGCCGGCCGAATGGGCCGCGCAGCCGGACGGCCGCTGACTCGCGTCGGCATCCTTCGGTTTTTACTATATTTTTGATAGCTGCCAGCGCTTGATCCACGGGCGCTCTGGCAGCTTTTTGTTGATGACATTCTGGGGCGAAAAGCCATGGACAAACTCCTGATTCGCGGCGGTCGGCCGCTGCGCGGCGAAGTGCCGATCTCCGGCGCCAAGAACGCGGCGCTGCCCGAGCTGTGCGCTGCGCTGCTCACCGCCGACCCCGTCACCCTGCTGAACGTGCCGCGTCTGCAGGACGTGGCCACCATGCTCACGCTGATCCGCAACATGGGCGTGGCGGTCGACCAGCCCGGCGCGCCCGGCTGCGCTGATCTGGACAGCCGCGGTGATGCATCGACCGTGCGCATCGATGCCAGCGGCCTGAACACGCCCGAGGCGCCCTACGACCTGGTCAAGACCATGCGTGCCTCCGTGCTCGCGCTGGGCCCCCTGCTGGCGCGCTTCGGCGAGGCCACCGTGTCGCTGCCCGGCGGGTGCGCCATCGGCTCGCGCCCGGTCGATCAGCACATCAAGGGCCTGACGGCCATGGGCGCCGAGATAGTGGTCGAGCACGGCTACATGATCGCCCGGCTGCCCGCAGGCCGCACGCGCCTGAAGGGCACGCACATCACCACCGACATGGTCACCGTGACCGGCACCGAGAACTTCCTCATGGCCGCCACGCTGGCCGAGGGCGAGACGGTGCTGGAGAACGCCGCGCAGGAGCCCGAGATCACCGACCTGGCCGAGATGCTGATCGCCATGGGCGCGAAGATCGAAGGCCACGGCACCAGCCGCATCCGCATCCAGGGCGTGGAACGCCTGCACGGCTGCACCCACCGCGTGGTGGCCGACCGCATCGAGGCCGGCACCTTCCTGTGCGCTGTGGCGGCCACCGGGGGCGAGGCGCTGCTGCGCCACGGCCGCGCCGACCACCTGGACGCCGTGATCGACAAGCTGCGCGAGGCGGGCGTGCAGGTGCAGCCCGAAGAGGGCGGCATCCGCGTGCGCAGCGCCGGCGCCGGCAGCCTCAAGGCCCAGGGCTTCCGCACCACCGAATACCCCGGCTTTCCGACCGACATGCAGGCGCAGTTCATGGCGCTGAACGTGGTGGCACAGGGCACGGCCACGGTCACCGAGACCATCTTCGAGAACCGCTTCATGCACGTGGACGAGCTGCTGCGCCTGGGCGCGCACATCCGCACCGACGGCAAGGTGGCCATCATCGAGGGCGTGGGGCGGCTTTCTGGCGCGACCGTCATGGCGACCGATCTGCGCGCCTCCGCCAGCCTGGTGATCGCCGGCCTCGTGGCCGAAGGCGAGACCGTGGTGGACCGTATCTACCACCTGGACCGCGGCTACGACTGCATGGAAGCCAAGCTGCGCGGCCTGGGCGCCGACATCGAGCGAGTGCGATAAAGATGAGCAAGGACACCCTCACCCTCGCCCTTTCCAAGGGCCGCATCTTCGAAGAGACCCTGCCGCTGCTGGCCGCCGCCGGCATCGAGGTGCTCGAAGACCCCGAGAAATCGCGCAAGCTGATCCTGCCCACCAACCAGCCGAACGTGCGCGTGGTGCTGGTGCGCGCCTCCGACGTGCCGACCTACGTGCAGTACGGCGGCGCCGACCTGGGCGTGACCGGCAAGGACACGCTCATCGAGCACGGCGGCCAGGGCCTGTTCCAGCCGCTGGACCTGCGCATCGCGCGCTGCCGCGTCAGCGTGGCCGTGCGCAACGACTTCGACTACGTGCAGGCCGTCAAGCAGGGCTCGCGCCTGAAGGTGGCCACCAAGTACACCGCCATCGCGCGCGACTTCTTCGCCACCAAGGGCGTGCACGTGGACATGATCAAGCTCTACGGCAGCATGGAGCTGGCGCCGCTCACGGGCCTGGCCGACGCCATCGTCGATCTGGTCTCCACCGGCAACACCCTGCGCGCCAACCACCTGGTCGAGGTCGAACGCATCATGGACATCAGCTCCCACCTGGTGGTCAACCAGGCCGCGCTCAAGCTCAAGCAGGCGCCGCTGCGCCGCATCATCGACGCCTTCGCCGGCGCCATCCGCAACGACTGAAGTCACTATGAATTTCGTAGCTGCCCCCGCCCGTCTGTCCACCGCTGCAGCCAGTTTCGAGGCTGATTTCGCCGCCCGCCTGCATTGGTCCGCCGACACCGACGCGGCCATCGAGCAGCGCGTGGCCGACATCCTGGCCGACGTGCAGGCGCGCGGCGACGCGGCGGTGCTCGAATACACCGCCCGCTTCGACGGCCTGCAGGTGGACGGCATGGCCGCGCTGGAGCTGACCCAGGCCGAGCTCCAGGCCGCGTTCGACGCCATTCCCGCCGTGCAGCGCAGCGCGCTCGAAGCCGCCGCCGCCCGCGTGCGCCGCTACCACGAGGCGCAGAAGCAGGCCTCGGGCGAGAGCTGGAGCTACCGCGACGAAGACGGCACGCTGCTGGGCCAGAAGGTCACCCCGCTGGACCGCGTGGGCATCTACGTGCCCGGCGGAAAGGCGGCCTATCCGTCCAGCGTGCTGATGAACGCCATCCCCGCGCACGTGGCGGGCGTGGGCGAGATCATCATGGTCGTGCCCACCCCGCAGGGCGCCAGGAACCTGCTGGTGCTGGCCGCCGCCTACGTGGCCGGCGTCACCCGCGCCTTCACGATCGGCGGCGCGCAGGCCGTGGCCGCGCTGGCCTACGGCACGGCCACCGTCCCGAAGGTGGACAAGATCACCGGCCCGGGCAATGCCTACGTCGCCAGCGCCAAGAAGCGCGTGTTCGGCACCGTGGGCATCGACATGATCGCCGGCCCCAGCGAGATCCTCGTGCTGGCCGACGGCAGCACGCCGCCCGACTGGGTGGCCATGGATCTCTTCAGCCAGGCCGAGCACGACGAGCTCGCGCAGTCCATCCTGCTGTGCCCCGACGCGGCCTACATCGACGCCGTGCAGGCCGCCATCGACCGCCTGCTGCCAGAGATGCCGCGCGCCGAGATCATCGCCAAGAGCCTCACCGGCCGCGGCGCGCTGATCCTGACGAAGGACATGGAAGAGGCCTGCGCCATCAGCAACCGCATCGCGCCCGAGCACCTGGAGGTTTCCAGCCGCGACGCGCACCGCTGGGAGCCGCTGCTGCGCCACGCCGGCGCGATCTTCATGGGCGCCTACACCTCCGAAAGTCTGGGCGACTACTGCGCCGGGCCCAACCACGTGCTGCCCACCAGCGGCACGGCGCGGTTCTCGTCGCCGCTGGGGGTGTATGACTTCCAGAAGCGCAGCAGCCTCATCGAGGTGAGCGAGCAGGGCGCGCAGACGCTGGGCCGGATCGCCAGCGTGCTGGCGCACGGCGAGGGCCTGCAGGCCCATGCGCGGGCTGCGGAGATGCGGCTGGAGCCTTGACACTCCCTGAGGCGCCGCGCGCCATCCCGCCGCTCTCGCCGTGCTGCGCACGGCTGCGGGCAGAGGGATGTGTTCAGGCTGCGGTGCGCACGGTGCATGCCGTGCCGTCCCGTGGTGGCGCCGGTTCCACCATCCAGCGCAGCCGCAGGGGCAAGCCTCCCTCGGCACCCGCATAGAGCCGTCCCGGGCCGGACAGCGCCAGTTGCTGGCCGGCTTCCAGGAACCAGTCGTCCCCGTCGCCGTGCTGCGTGATCCAGGCGCGGCCCGCGAGCACCTGCAGCGTGGCTCGGCAGCCAGTGGCGCAGTCCAGCGCACGCACCGGATCGGCGGGCGCCAGCGTGGCCGCCAGCGTCTGTGGCGTCGCCGTGCGGCGCGAAGCCAAGCGGCGAAAGGGGGTGAGGAGGGCGGCAAGGGCGGGGGTGGGCGCGGAGTTCATGCCGTCTACTTTGCCGGCGCCTTGCGAGGCGCGACAGCCGCAGGCGCGCGCCAGATGGGCCGGCACAGATGCCGGCCGCGCGCATTCTGTGCTGCCCGGCTTGGCAGCCATCTGTATCGATCGATTCCTGTATGGTCAATACAGAATGACGGCACATGTCCGAGTCCGATGCCACCCCGCTGTACCTCCAGATCGCCGCGCAGATGGCGGAACTGATCCGCAACGGCACGCTGGCGCGTGGCGCCCGCATGCCCTCCGTGCGGGCGCTCGCACGGCAGCGCGGCGTGGCGCAGAGCACCATCGTGCAGGCCTATCACTGGCTGGAGGATGCGCGGCTGGTCGCGGCCCGCCCGCGCTCGGGCTATTTCGTGGCGCCGCGCCCGGTGGCGCTGCCCGAACCCACGATCTCGCGCGGGCTGCGCCGTCCGCGCGATGTTTCCGTGGACTGGCTGGGCCAGCGTATCCTGGGCACGCCGCAGCCGGCCGACGTGGTGTCCTTCAGCAGCGGCACGCCAGGCCCGGACCTGCTCGACGTGGATCGCGTGCGCCGTGCGGTGACCCGCTCGGTGCAGCGCCATCGCCAACTGCTGTGCCTGTATCCATCCTCCGAAGGGCACGAGGAGGCGCGCCGCGCCATCGCCCGCTACGCCGTGAGCATGGGCTGCAGCCTGGACCCGGAACGCATCCTGGTCACCGGCGGCTGCATGGATGCCATCAGCCTCTGCCTGCGCGCGGTCACGCAGCCCGGCGACGTGGTGGCCCTGGAGTCGCCCACCCACTTCTCCTTCCTGGAATTGCTGCAGGGCCTGCATCTCAAGGCGCTGGAAATTCCCACCCACCCGCGGCACGGCATCTCGCTGGACGCCCTGCAGCTGGCGCTGGAAACCCAGCCACTGAAAGCCCTCATCGTGGTGCCCACGCTCAGCAACCCGCTTGGGGCCTGCATGCCTCAGCTGGAGCGCCGCCGGCTCGCGCAGATGGCCGCGCGCCACGGGCTGGCGGTGATCGAGGATGCGGTCTACAACGACCTCGCGGAGCAGGAGGAGCACCGGCGAACCGTCAAGTCGCACGACGCGGCGGGCCAGGTCATGCTGTGCAGCTCCTTCTCCAAGACGTTGGCCCCCGGCCTGCGGCTGGGCTGGCTGGAGGGCGGGCGCTGGACGGACCGGCTGCGCCAGATGAAGGACCTGCAGGCCGGCGGGCAGTCGCCGGTGCTGGAGCTGGCCCTGGCCGACCTGATGCTGCAGACCGGGCAGGCGGCCGCCATGCGCCAGCTGCGCACGGCCGTGGCCGCCCGCATGGATGCCGTGCGCCACGCCATCGCCCAGTCCTTCCCGCCGGGCACGCGCGTGAGCGACCCGCCCGGCGGGCTGCTGCTGTGGCTGGAGTTGCCGCGCGGGCTGGACACGCTGCAACTGCATGCGGCCTGCCTGCAGGAGCACATCCTCATACCGCCGGGCACGGTGTTCGGCACGGGCGGGCGGTTCCTCAACTGTGTGCGCATCGGCGTGGGCGGCGACTGGACGGACGCGCACGTGGCCGCCCTGCGCCGGGTCGGCGCCATCGCCTGCGCCATGGCCGCGTCGCGCAGGGTGACGGCGGCGTGAGCGATCGGAAAAATGGGATGCCAACCAACACGAAGTTCGTGTCACACGAACTTTGTGGTGATTTTCCGCTACCATCGCGACCGTGAAGAACGTCACGATCACCATGGACGACGCGGTGGCCGAATGGGTCCGCGTGGAGGCTGCCCGGCGCGGCACCAGCGTGTCGCGCCTGCTGGGCGAATGGCTGGCCGACAAGATGCGCCAGGAAGACGCCTATGCGCAGGCCATGCGCGAGGCCCTGGCGTTCGAGAGCTGGGGTGCCTCCGCCCGGCCTTATCTGGAGCGGCCCGAACTGCTCGAACGCGTGGAGCGCCCCGCATGAACGCCGTGCCCGGCGCCGAGGCGGCGCCGCTGTTCATCGACACCAGCCTGCTGCTGCACAGCGTGGACGACCGGGATCCGGCGCGCCAGGCCCGGGCGCGCGACTGGCTCACGCTGTGCTGGCAGACGCGCCGTGGCCGCATCAGCTCCCAGGTGCTCAACGAGCTCTATCACAACGCCGTCGCCTGCTTCGCGCAGCCGCAGACGCTGCACCTCGTGCGCGCCCATGTGCGCCGCCTGCGCGTGTGGCTTCCGCCGCATCTGGATGCCTATACCGTCGATGGCGCCTGGGACCTGCAGGACCGTTACGGCCTCAGCTACTGGGACGCGCTCGTCCTCTCGTCCGCGCACCAGCAGGGCTGCCGCCATGTGCTGAGCGACGTGCTGCCCCACGGGCAGCGCTACGACGCCGTGCGCGCCGTCAATCCTTTCCTCCTGGCCCCCGAAGAACTGGAATCGTTCGAATGACCGACACCCTCGCCGCTGCGCTCGGCCGCATCCGCCCCGACGTGCGTGCCATGCACGCCTATTCCGTCCAGCCCGCCACCGGCGTGCTGAAGATGGACGCCATGGAGAACCCCTTCCGCCTGCCAGAGGAACTGCAGGCCGCTCTGGGCCGGCGCCTGGGCGCGCTGGAACTCAACCGCTACCCGGGCGCTCGCCAGAACGACCTGAAGGCGGCGCTGGCCGCCTACGCCGGCGCGCCCGAAGGCAGCGCGCTGCTGCTGGGCAACGGCTCCGACGAGATCATCACCCTGCTGGCGCTGGCCTGCGCCCAGCCGCATGCCGGCGGCCGCGCCACCATGCTGGCGCCCATGCCGGGCTTCGTGATGTACCCCATGAGCGCGCAGCTGCAGGGGCTGGATTTCGTCGGCGTCGATCTCACCCCCGATTTCGAGCTGGACGAGCCGGCCATGCTGGCCGCGATCGCCCGGCACCGCCCGGCCATCACCTACATCGCCTATCCCAACAACCCCACCGCCACGCTGTGGGACGAGGCCGTGGTGCAACGCATCGCCGACGCGGTGGGCGAGCAGGGCGGCATCGTGGTGATGGACGAAGCCTACCAACCCTTCGCCCGCCGCAGCTGGATCACGCGCATGCGCGCCGAGCCCGAGCGCAACGCCCACGTGCTGCTGATGCGCACGCTCAGCAAGTTCGGCCTGGCCGGCGCGCGCCTGGGCTACCTGATCGGCCCCGCCGCGCTGGTGGGCGAAATCGACAAGGTGCGTCCGCCCTACAACGTGAGCGTGCTCAACTGCGAGGCGGCGCTCTTCGCGCTCGAACATGCCGAGGTGTTCGCCGCCCAGGCCGCCGAGCTGTGCGCCGCGCGCACCGAGCTGCTGGCCGCGTTGCGCGCCATGCCCGGCATCGAGCGCGTGTGGGACAGCGAGGCCAACATGGTGCTGCTGCGCGTGGCCGACGCCGCCCGGGTCTTCGCGGGCATGAAAGAGCGCAAGGTGCTCGTCAAGAACGTTTCTACAATGCATCCACTGCTGGCCAACTGCCTGCGTCTGACGGTCGGCAGCGCCGCCGACAACGCCCAGATGCTGGCCGCCCTCCAGGCCTCCCTATGACCTCCTCCGCACTCGTACCCTCCGCCTCGCAGGTCGACCCCTCGGCCGACCGCACCGCCGAAGTCTCCCGCAGCACCGCCGAAACCCGCATCAGCGTGTACGTCAACCTCGACGGCACGGGCGAAGCGCGCCTTGCCAGCGGCATCGGCTTCTTCGACCACATGCTCGACCAGATCGCCCGCCACGGGCTGATCGACCTGCGCGTGGACTGCGAGGGCGACCTGCACATCGACGGCCACCACACGGTGGAAGACGTGGGCATCACCATCGGCCAGGCCTTCGCGCGCGCCGTGGGCGACAAGAAGGGCATCCGCCGCTACGGCCACGCCTACGTGCCACTCGACGAGGCGCTCTCGCGCGTGGTGGTCGATTTCTAGGGCCGCCCCGGGCTGCACATGGACGTGAAGTTCACCGCCGGCAGCATCGGCCAGCTCGACACGCAGCTGGTCTACGAGTTCTTCCAGGGTTTCGTGAACCATGCCGGCGTCACGCTGCACATCGACAACCTGAAGGGCTTCAACGCCCATCACCAGTGCGAAACCATCTTCAAGGCGTTCGCCCGCGCCCTGCGCGCCGCGCTGGAGCGCGATCCGCGCGCGGCCGGCGTCATCCCCTCGACCAAGGGCTCCCTGTAACTCCTCGGGCTCCCATCGGCCTCTGGCGCTCTTTCCTCCTGCGCAATCTGCTATGAATAGTGAAGCAAAGACCGTCGCCGTCGTGGACTACGGCATGGGCAATCTGCGGTCGGTGTCGCAGGCCGTGCTGGCCGCGGCGGCCGGCACCGGCTGGACGGTGCTCGTCACCGCACAGCCCGACGAAGTGCGCGCGGCCCAGCGCGTCGTGCTGCCGGGTCAGGGCGCCATGCCCGACTGCATGAGCGAGCTGCGCGATTCCGGACTGCAGGAGAGCGTGCTGGAGGCCGCCGCCTCCAAGCCTCTCTTCGGCGTCTGCGTGGGCATGCAGATGCTGCTGGACCACAGCGCCGAGGGCGACACGCCCGGCCTCGGGCTGATCCCGGGCGAGGTCATCCGCTTCGACCTGGCAGGCCGCACCCAGCCCGACGGCAGCCGCTACAAGGTGCCGCAGATGGGCTGGAACCGCGTGCGCAAGGCTGCCGCGCATCCGGTCTGGGGTGAGATACCCGACGACAGCTGGTTCTATTTCGTCCACAGCTTCCATGCCGTGGTGCGGGATGCGGCCGACTGCGCGGGCGAAACCGACTACGGCGGCCGCTTTGCCTCGGCCATCGCACGCGATAATATTTTTGCCACGCAGTTCCATCCGGAAAAAAGCGCGGACCAGGGCCTGGCGCTCTACCGCAACTTCCTGCACTGGAATCCCTGATTCCCATCCACCCGCCGGGCCGTGGCCCGGCACAGCCTTACCTTTCGTCGGCTCATCTCTCACATCATGCTGCTCATCCCTGCCATCGACCTCAAGGACGGTCACTGCGTGCGCCTCAAGCAAGGTGACATGGATCAATCCACCACCTTCGGCGAAGACCCCGCCGCCATGGCGCG
>Ga0105242_10000555_pt1 | contig 29539 bp, 5 predicted proteins | sample KBSM24metaG_FD_81521 | JGI IMG/M metagenome (GOLD analysis project Ga0105242, IMG submission 81521) | Miscanthus rhizosphere microbial communities from Kellogg Biological Station, Michigan, USA - KBS M2-4 metaG | ecosystem: Host-associated > Plants > Roots > Rhizosphere > Soil | place: Michigan...
CCTTGAAGCTCACCTGGGCGACGCCGACATCGTCACTGGCAGAGACGGTCACGTCGACGTGCTCTCCGTTGATGGGCGTGAGGCTCGCCGCGGGCACGACGACGACCGCGGCCGGCGGCGTATCGAGCGCGATCAGCACGAGCGTCGTCAGCGGCGGGCCGCGCCGGCCGGATGTGTCGGTGGCGATCGCGGCGACCTTGATCAGATCGCCGGGCTTCCCGAGCGTCGTCACCGCCTGGAAGTTGAACACGAACGGCGCCGGAAGCGTCGCGGCGAAGACGTCGTTCAGGAAGAAGTCGATGTACGCGACGTCGAACGCGCCGACGGTCGCCGTCACGCTCGTGGCGGTGTTCTCGATGACCGTGCCGTTGCCGGCGGCGACCAGCTGCGAGATCGACGGCGGCGTTCCGTCGGTGGTCGTAAAGACGTAGTCGAGGCCCGCGGCCTGCGCGTTCGCCGACAGATCCACCGCCGGCGGCGACTGGACGCGGTAGCTGACGCCGGACGTCAGCGGCAGGTTCGGCGTGAACACGACGACGGTGTTACCGAAGAGGAAGTCGAGGCGGCCGGCCACCGGCCCACCCGAGGACGAGAGCACGAGCGGCGCCGCCCTGAACTTCGCCGGATCGATCGCTTCGTTGAAGGTGAGGCGAATCGGGCTGAAGATGCTGGCGCCCACGGTCGCCGCCGCCGGGCTGGTGCTGAGCGTGACCGGCGGAATCGTGTCGGCGGTGGTGAAGCCGGCCACGAATTCAGGGCGCATCAGGTGGCCGACCCGATCCTGCAGCGACTTGACCCGGACCGAATACTTCGTCTGCTCGTTCAACGGCGCGAGCGGCGTCAGCGTCAGCGCCTTGTCGCCCTCGGTGAGCGACAACGCGATCGCGATGGTGCCGTTGGCATCGGACAACGTCACGTTCGTGCTCGTGGCGGTGGCCGGATCGATCGGTTCGGACATCACGATGCGAACGGGCGCGGTCTTGAGCACGCCGGTGGCCGACGCGGCCGGCACCATGTCCGCGACGACCGGCGCGGACGCATCGAGCGTGATGTCGCCGAGCGCGCTGACCCCGGCCAGCGTTCCCGACAGGTTGGCGAGGCCCGCGCCGATCGGATCCTGCAGGCCGAGTGCGTAGGCGCCGAGCGGAAGGGTCTCGAAGGCAAACGTGCCGTCCGCCTGCGTCTCCGTGAAGAAGTGCTTGCCGGCGTTGACGACTTCGGCGGTGACGCCGGCCGCAGGACTGCCGGTGCTCTCGAGGAGCACGCGCCCGCTCAGGCTCCCGGTCGGCTCGAGCACGACCTGCACGACCTTCGATTCCCCGGGGTTGAGCCGGTCGCTGACCACACCTCTGGTGGTGACGGGCGGCGCCGCGGATGCCGTGATCGTGAACGACCTCGCCGACACGTCGGGGAACGAGAAGTGGCCGTTGGCGTCCGCGAACCCGTCGCGCTTGACGAACGGGATGCCGAGCAGCGAGACGCTGGCGCCGGCCGCCGGAGTGCCGTTGAACAGCACGGTGCCGGTGATTTGACTGATTCCGGCCAGGACGATTCGCACATTCGCGACGTCGCCGTCGAAGTCGATCGCCGCGACCGCCGAGCCGGACTCCACGCCGGTCTGCGGCGTGGCCGCGACGAGCGTACGTCCAAGCGGCAGGTGATCGAACGCGAACGTGCCGTCGGACGCCGCCGTGATGATCAGCGAGCCGGGCTCGCACGTGCTGATACACACTCTGGCGTTGGGGACGGGTGCGCCGCTGGCGTACGACACGACCCCCTGGATCCCGCCGAACGACGGCCTCGTGACCGTGACGACGAGCGGCACATCCACCGCTTGCCCGGCCTGGGTGATCTCACCTTGCGCCTGCGCCTGCCCCTGGACGTCCGCGCTTTGCGCCATCAGGGTGAAGGTGCCGACCGCCGCGCCGGGGAACGAGAAGCTGCCGTCGACGCCGCTGGTCGTCGTCAAGCCGATCGATCGGCCGGAACGGGTCTGCTGGCTGAACGAGACCCGCCAGCCCTTGAGCGGCGCCAGGGTGCCGGCTTCGACGACGTGGCCGGTCACGACCGCGAGCGCGTCCTCGGTGACGTTCACCGGCACATCCTGGCCGGCGAAGAAGATCTCGCCGGCTCCGGCGCCGTGTCCTGCGGTGGACGCCTCGAAGGCGTCGATCGTGAACGGTCCGAGCGGAATCAGATCCTGCGTGTAGTTGCCGGTGCTGTCGGTGACGTTGAACCCGATCGCGCCGTCGCCGTTGCTGATGACCACCGAGGCGTTCGAGGCTGGAGAGCCGTCGGGCCGGTGCACGACGCCATGCACCGATCCGGTGGCGGTCGCCAGATACACGTTCAACGTCACCGTTTCCCCGTCGGCGACGATCTTTCCCGAGCCGACGCCGGCGAACCCGTTCTGCTGCGTGCCGGTCGCGGTGACGACGAACGGTCCCTCGGTGAACGCATCGCCGCCGGAGAAGCGCGCGATCCCGAGGTCGGCGCCGACCTGACCGCTGAACAGCACCGCGCTCTTGTTCGGATAGTCGAGCTGCTTGACCTGGACCTTCGCGCCCGGAATCAGCGTGTGCGCGTCGCTCGCATACACCTTCACCACGAGGTCGGCGAGCCCGAGGAGCGTGAGCTCCACGTCGGCTTTTTCGCCGGATCGCACCGAGCCGCGCAGCCGCGCGGTCCGGCCGGTCAGGTCGGAATGCTCGAACGCGGTGAGCGAGTAGTTGCCGGCGTTGACGATTGGAAAGCGGAACGTGCCGTCGGTGGCGGTGACGGCCGTCGCTTCCTGAATGCCCTGCGGGATCGTCGTGCACGACATTTCGCCGATGGACGACTCCGAGCAGAACGTCTTGAACTCGTCCGACTTGTACTTGACGATCACGCCCTCGCCGACCGGCGTGAGGTCCGGCTTCAGGATCCTGCCGGCGACCTCGCTGGTCGGCTGCAGCTTGAGGGTCATGTCCACGATGGTGGTCGGCACCGGCATCGTGGCTTCGAGCGCGATCGGATCGGGACTGAACTGGCCCGCGGCCCGGATGGTGAACGAGCCGGGCCAGAGGCCGCTCATCGCGAAGGCGCCGGTGCTGAAGTTGGTGTCGACGATCTTGAAGTTCTGGATGTACTGGAAATCGACGCCGACGCGGCCGCCGGCGACGACCACCTGATCGCCGGAGATGCCGACGCGCGCCTTGATCGGCGTGTTGCTCGCGTCGACCACGACGCCCGTGACGCCGCCGCCGTTGCCGCCGCGGAAATTGAGATCGGCCTTGACCGTCTGACCGTTGAACTTGACCGTGACGTAGGACAGGTTGCCGTCGCTGAAGTCGCTCTTGAACGCCGACAGGCGGTACGACCCGATCGGAATGGCGGGCATCTGATAGTGGCCGCTCTCGTCGGAGATGGCCTGGCCCACAATCTCGATCCGTTGGTCCTTGATCGGCAGCTTGTAGAGATACACCGCGATGCCCGGCACAGGTGTCGCGCCGTCCACGAGGAACAGGGTGCCAGCGACCTTGCCGACCGACTCGAGCACGATCGTGGCGGCGACCTCCTCGCCGACTCGCGTGATGTCGACGTTGGCGCGGCCGCTCGTGGCGAGCGCAGCGCTCACCGCGACGATCTCGCGGCGCCCCAGCGGCACGTCAGGCAGGGTGAAGTGGCCCGTCGCGTCGGTGGTGACCAGCGTCCGGCCGCCGCCGACCTGCGCGCCGGGCACGCCGGCCCCGGCGGCATCGAGCACCACGCCCTTGACCGTCCCCAGACCGCCGGAGATGACGATGTTGACGTTGCCGATGCCGTCGGCCGCCAGGATCAGGCTGGCGTCCCCTTCCTGCAGCGAGGCCTGATCGAACGTGGACACCCGCAGCCGGCCGGCCGGCACGCCCGGGATCGCAAAGGCGCCGTCGGCGTCGGTGGTGGCGAGGGCGACGGCACAATCTCCCCCGGGGACACCCGGGCAGCCGACACCGGGCTGGCTCAGGCCGGTGTAGTAGACGACGATCGGTAGTCCGGCCGTCGGGTCGGTCCCGGTGCTTCGCAGCACGTGGCCGGTCACCTGCCCGCGTTTGACGACGATCTCCTTCGGGCTGCCGGCCGTCAGCAGCACGAAGTCGCGCGTGGTCGTCGCGCCGGCGAACGGAATGTTCTCGCTGATCGCAATCTGCGCGTTGGCAGTCGTATTCACCAGCTCGACGAAGATGTTGCCGACCGGGATCCGCGCGACGGAGAAGCGGCCGTCGGGGCCGCTGGTCGCGGCGTAGACGCTCTGATCGGTCAGGCTGCTGATCCTGATGGCGGTGTCCTTCAGCGGCGTGCCGTCCTCGCCCAGCGCCCGGCCCTGCAGCGTGCCGCGGCCGATCATCACGATGTCGACGTTCAGCCGCTGGCCGTTGCGGGCGACGCCGAACCGCAGATCGCGGAACTCGTCGGTCTCGGGATCGACCGCGAGCACGCGCGGGCTGCGCAGCACGTAGTCCCACGAGTATTTCCCGTCGGCGTCCGCGCTCTTCGAGCTGATGCCGATCCAGTGGATTTCGTCGTCGCCGCCGATGCACGGGTAGAACAGGCGCATGCTGGCGAACGGAACCGGCGAGCCGTCCGCGCGCAGCACTCGTCCGGAGACGACGCCGCCCAGATCTTCGGCGGTCATCTCAATCGGCGCGGTTTGCGCCGTCATCGCCTGGCCGCGCAGATCGGCGACGTCCTGGACGGTGATGGTGCGCGCCACGAACGGTCCGACCGGATCGCGCAGGGCGATGAACGCGATGCGCCCGTCGGGTTGCAGCGCCACACCGACCACCTTGTTGCCGTCCATCAGGTAGTGGTTGATGTCCTCGGCCTTGAACTTGTCCTGCGCCGCCTGCGCGCTGATTTCCTCGCTGAACAGCACCGCGACGATCCGTCCCGGCGCCCAGAGTCCCAGCGTCTTGCCGACGTCGACGCACACCTGGTCCGCCTGAATCTGCTGCACCACGCCGACAATCGACGGAGGCGGATCGACAATCGCCGCGACCGACGCGGTGACCGCCGGACCGCCGGAGACACCCGTGTCGATCGAAACGCGATAGGGATCCGAGGGCGCGAACGACAACGTCGGCAGCTGTGCGGCGGTCAGGTTCTCGAATACGAACTGCTTGAGGTGCCCCTGTGCGTCTGGAACGACCACGCTCAACGCAAACGGCTGGGTGTCGGGAACACCCGCGATGCGGTCGATCTTGATCGTAAAGGTGCCGGGATCGGGCGCGGCGATGAATGCCAGCTGCGAGCTTCGCTCGCCGGCGCTCCCGGCCAGCGCCAGGTAGTCGCCGAAGGGAATCTCCTTGATGATCTTGCCGTCGCTCGCCGCGCCGCCGAGACGGTGGCCCTGGCTGTCCACCACGCTCATCGCCACCGGCAGCGGGCCGGCGGCTGACAGCAGCACCGAGATGTGCGCCGGCCGGTAGGAGATCTTCTCCGCGAGATCGCGATGGAAGGCCGAGGCGCCCATGCTGGCGAGGTCGTCCTTCAACAACGCCGCCACTGCCTGCGCAAACACGTCGCCGCGCACGGACCGGCGGCGGAGCGCATCGAAGCCGGCGAAATCGGTCTTCGCGAACGCCAGATCGTCCGGGTTGCTGATGCGATCCGGGAGCCGCGCGTAGTTGCTGCCGATGAAATCCATCAACAGCTGCGTCGCGCCGTCTCGCAGCCGCTCGTGCAGGGTGACGCGGAGACCGGCCGCGGCGACCTCGGTGGCGCGGTCCCAGATCAGCTTCTTCGAAAAACGGGCGATGTCCTTCGGCAGGGCGGAAGCCGGTGCGGTGGCGACCGCGTACGCCTTGCCGAGCAGGCCGATCGCGGCCGTCCGCAGATCGAGCGGCAGCGATCCCGCTTCCTTCGGCAGCACGAGGGAGTCGGGCGACAGCGGCACGCCGAGCTCGCCGACCGCGGTCTTGAGCGCGAAGCGGCCGGTCACGTGGTCGTCGGCGTCGAGCGTCGCGGCGGTGACCTTGCCGCTCACCTTGGCGACCAGGTCGTAGCTGACCGACGCCGAGTCGCCCGCCGCGATGGTGTCGATATGGCGGATCGGATCGCCGACGATGGACGCGCCGCTCACGAACTCGGGATACAGCGTCAGGCTGACCAGGTTCGCCGGCGACGCGCTCGTGTTGGTGACCGTGACGTCGAGCGTGTAGGGCTCGCCCGCGGTCACGATTTCCGGATGCGTGAAGGTCAGCGTGAATGTCGGGTTCCGGACCAGCACCGCGCCCGCCGCGCGGCCGCGCACCGTCACCGGGCCGATCGGCAGGCCGAGCAGCGTGCCGGTGATCTCCATCTCGATGATGTGGCTGCCCTCGCGGCGTCCTTCCACCAGGAACTCCGCGTTCCCGGTCTCTCCAGGGCCGAGCGTCACCACATCGTCGGCCGTGCCGAGCGCGCCGTCGGGGCCGGGTTGCACGACCGGCTGGATCCGCGGCACCTCGCCGCGATCGGTGCGGCCCATGCGCAGCGGATCGTCGGAGGAGCCGACGACGGTGTCGGCGCCTGGCGGCAGGACGATCTCGGCCTTGAGATCGGTGACGATCAAGTTCGAGCCCGCCGGGGCGACGTTCCCGACCATCAGCATCACGCTGAAAAACTGATCGAGGAACCCGATGTCGCCCGGGATGACGACGACGCCCGGGATCGGCGGCACGAAGAAGTTCTGCCCCTGGATCTCGGGCACCTTCAGCGTGAACCCCTGGACGTTGAGATTCGGGATCTCCGTCTGCAGCCGCTTCAGGCTGTCGGGGATCACCGTCTGCAGGCTCGGCAGCCCCGGCTGCGAGCCGATGCCCGGCAGACGCACCTCGGTGTTCGACACATCCTGCGCGCCTTGCAGCGTCGGCAGGACGACGGTGAAGTTGATCGGGACTTTCCGATCCTCGATCGCAAAGGCGGCGGCGAAGTTGTACGCCTGGAAGCTGGATTTGTCGAAGACCAGCCCCTTCTCCCGGATCTCGGCGGCGGTCAACGGGCGCGCGGTCACCTCAGTGATGAGCAGGCGGTCGATGACGTCGATCACGGTGCTCTCGGGCGTTCCGCGCAGGACGACCTCGCCGTTGCTGATCAGGCGGATGTCGTCGAGGGTGTGCCGGCCCGCGACGGTCAGGGGCGGAATGTTGAACGGCGAGTTCGGCTTGACGGTCAGCTCGACCGGCGTGGGGAACGTCGGGCCGCGCAGCGTCGCCTTGATGACCGCGTCGGACGAGAACGGCGGCAGCGCACCAGGCACCTGCGGCGCGACGAACATCGTGCTGACAATGGTCGCGATGTCTTTCGGGATGGTCTGCTGCGCGGGCTCGATCTTGAGGCCGAGGCCGAAGAGCAGGATGTCCTCCTTCGCGAGGAAGCGGCCCTCCTGCTGCACTTGCGACGCCGACGGCCGGGCGGCTTCGAGCGCAGACCCGCACACCGCTGCGATGAGCAGCGCGAGCACGTGCAGGCGAAGCGCGGCCGGCTTGAACACTAGGCCGTCCTCTCAACCATCGTCATGGCCTCACCGTGATGCGCACGATGGCGGGAAGACTGCCGGCGCCTTTGCTGTCGATCACGATCAGCGAGAACTCGAGGACCTCGTCGCTGCGTACGATCGGCGAGATGAACGACGCCTCGACGGTGTCGTCGTCGCGCAGCGCGATGGCCTCCCCCGACCGCTGCTCCCATCGATATTGAAGCGGGTCACCGTCGGGGTCGCGGCTCGCGGCCGCCGACAACAGCACCACCTGCTCGGGTGCGACGATGCGATCGGATCCGGGATCGGGGACGGGAATGTGGTTCGTTGGCGGATCCGGCACCTGCACGCTGACCGACGCGGTCGCCTGAATGCCGCGGTTGGTCGCGACGACCAGCGCGACGCCGCGGGTTCGCGCCTGGATCATCCCGCTCCGGTCCACGCCCAGCACCGCGTCATTGGTCGACGAATACGTCGTGCCGCGATCGGGAGCGGTGAGATTTCGCGGCATGCCGTCCTCGAACAGGCCCGTGACGTCGAGGGGGAACAGTTGTCCGAGCATCGTCATCGAGGACGGCGCCGACAGGGAGAGCCGGCGCAGCGGCCCGGGATCGACCTGCACGGCGACGTACTCGAGCACACCCTTCCGGTCGTTGACGTGGCCGAGCGCGATGATCAGGAGGCGTCCGATCGCGTCGAGCGGGACGAGCACGTCGGCCTCGAAGGCCCCCGCCGGAGTCGCCGCCGGGGTCGCCTTGACCGACGCGTCACCGACCATCAACGCCAGTTCCTGCACCGGTTCGTTGGCCGCGGGAAGGATGACCACGTGGACGACCGCGCCGGGCTTCACGATCGCGCCCGCCGCGGGGGCGAGGAACGTCAGGGCCCAGGCCTGTTCTCCGAACAGCAGCAGCGCGCCGGCGACGAGGAGCACACGGCAGGTCATGGCTTCTTGAACAGCTTGCTCGCCGGATCGGCTTCGAGCAGTTCCATCACGCGGCAGGCGGTGAATCCCGCGCCGCCGTTGGTCGTGGCGCCGAGGAAGAATTTCGGCGTTCCGTCCGGGTTCATCGAGAGGCAGTCTTCGTTCTTCAGTGCAGGCGTGATCTTCGGCGACTGGTGATCGGCGGGCCCGAACAGCTCGGTGACCGATTGCTCGATGGCCGTCATGCCTCCGAGCTGGCTCGCCGACGACACGACCCGATCGTTGTTTGGCGTCGGGAATACCGGCTTGGGATCGTCGTGGTCGTTGTCCCACTGGTAGGCGACCGTCTTCTTGAACACCTTGACCAGGCTCTCTTCCAGTTCGGCGGCCGCCACCCGGCTCGCCAGGCCCAGGCTGCCGAGCGTCAGCACGATCTGCGTGATGTCGTTGTTCTTCTTCGTCGTGGCGATGGTGTTGCTGTCGGGCGTGGCCTTGCACAGCCCGAGCAGGGTCCAGAGCGCCTTGACTTCGAGGCTGTGCGACAGCTCGTTGGTCGTGGTCGTCGTCGTGATGTGGTGCGTCGGCACGGTAATCAGCGGGATCAGGTTGGTGGTTCGCAGATCGTCAAGGCCGCCGGCAAACACGTTGAACTTGGACGTGAACAGACGCGAGGTCCGGAGCACGACGTTGCAGACTTCGACCTTCCACAGATCGCCCGCATCCGGCTTCGCCATCAGATCGACCGGGTTGTCGTTCAATTTGACCGGCAGGAGCTTGTCCCGCTCGCCGATGACGAAATCGGCCACTTCCGATCCGGTGAACGGCGAGTTGAGCGCGATGATTTTCCGGACGCCGCCACGGGCGAGGAGGTCCTCGTTCGTCATCTTCTTGCTCAGCACGCCGCCCATGCTGTGGCCCACGAGGTCGACCTTGCCGATCGCCCAGCCCCGTTTGTAGCTCTCCAGCGATTGATGGATCTCGAACTTCAGGTCCGCGACGCCGGCGTCGAGCTTGCCGACTGCGTTGTCCATGCCGACGGTAAAGAGATCGAACCGGCCGTCGAACCCTTCGCGGGGCTTGAAGTACTCGGCCTGGCGATCGAACGCGCAGGGGTCAATCGACAGGAACTCGGCGCCCTGCGCGAGCAGCGTCGAAAAGAACGAGCTGACCTTGGTCCCCAGCGACTCGGCGGTCGTCGACGCGGGGACCAGCGGCTGGAAGCAGCCCCACACGTGAATCGTGCCGAACAGGCCGTGGACCAGGAACACCGGCGGCCGGGCGAGCGCGATCGGCGTGTTCTTGGTGCCGACGTCCTGCTGGTGGACGGTCAGCAGCACCTCCCGCTCTTTCAGCCAGAAGTCGTACCGCCGCATCGCGTCCCTCACGAAGACCGACGGCGGCGTGTAGAACACTTCGGCCTTGCCGAGTGCATCGGCATTGACGCTCACGGCGAGGCCGGTGGTCGTCGCGGTGCCGATCGACAGCCCGCCCAGCCCCTGCGTCGTCTTGAGCGGGCCGGACTCGGTCAGCGACACGTCGGCGGTCGCGCCGGCCTTCAGCCCTTCGATCACGATCCGCACGGCCTTCTCGGTGCCGTCGGTCGTGGCGCCATGAATCGGCAGCTCGTTGAGTGCGCGATCGTGGTTGGGGAAGAACCGCGAGAACGGATGGTTGGGATCGGCCAGCGGCGTGGCGTCGTACATCGTGATCGAAATCGGCGAGGCGACGTTGAGCAGCTGATCGGTGAACGCGAGCGCCACGCCGTGGCCGTGGCTGTCGATCGCGTAGGCGGTGGCGACGCTCTCGACGGTGGCGTCAGCCGGCGGCTTCGTAAAGCTCACGGTGGCGGTGGCGCTGCCGTTGGCCGGAATCGTGCCGATGAGGACGCATGCGGCCGCGGCGTTGCTGCAGACCTTGACCGCGGTCAGCGTCTCGCCCGACGTGTTGGTGACGCTGAACCGGATCTGGTCGTTGTTGGCCGACTGAAAGACGGTCAGCTTCGGCGGCGTCGCGCATTCCGTATCCGGCAGCAACACCTGCGCGGGGTTGGGCAGCGGAAGCGGCGGCGTCGGATTGGTGGCCGGCGGCGTGGGCGTGCTCGTGGAGCGATCGAGCACGTAGTAGAAGAAGCCGTCGAAGTTGTTCTGACGGTTCGACTCCTTCAGTTTTTTCTCGACCAGGTCGACGGTGAACGAGACAAAGCGTGGCACGCCGTACTCGGCGCCGAAGCTGGCGTCGAGCGGGATCGGCGGGTTGACGACGCTGTTCTTCTTGTCGCCGAGGAGGAACTCTTCGCGACGCTTGGGCGGCTTGGCCAGCCGGGTCTCATCGTCTTCGTTGCGATCGGCCGTGCTTTCGTCGTCCTGCGGCGGATCGAGGCTGCCCACTTCATAACGGCGGAACTGCTCGGTGCCGGCCTGGGCGGTGACGCGCACGTTCCTGGCCAGCACCGTGCCGGCGCCCTTCACGTCCCGGTACATCCGCAGCTCGACGTCGTTGGCATCCCGGAAGCTCACATTGAAGAGCCGCGGCACCACGTGCAGGCTGCCGTTCTTCAGCGCGTCGTCGCGCTTCTGGTCGATCTGGGCCAGGTTGTAGGCGCGATCGAGGGACGAGGGATCGCCCGGCGCGGTGGCGTTGTAGATCCCTTGAGTGAGCGTCTGAACCTGCGCGATGAAACGCGAGACATCGGCGATGAAGGCGTCGGCGTCGGCTTCGCTCTGGATCTGTTCGAGATCCGACTTCACACGGTAGAACCGGTGGATCTGGAGCAGTGCCGGCACGTCGAACAGGAAGTTGACCGGCCCGCCCCTTTGGAGCTCGTGCCGGATGAGATAGTCCGCGATCGCAGCGCCGGTGATGTACTCCTCGAACGAGGTGCACGGCTTGCGCGGCCACGCTTCGGGCTGGGTCGCCGCGTCGACCTCGAAGCAGCCGCTGGCGCTGTATTCGGATCGGGTGATCCGGAGGATCCGAATCTGGGTGGACGAGTCGCTGGCCAGCCGCGCGAAGGCCGCGCGGATCCCGGCCTTGCCGGCGTCGTGCAACTGCTTGACGTAGACGTCGTGGAACGCCGATTCGCGCAGGGACGCGCCCTTGACCCGGATGTAGGCCTTGGACTTGATGAGATTGAATTCCTGGAGCCTCGCCCACTCGTAGCCTTCGAGCAGCGGAATCATCTCGCGCTGCGCCAGTTCAGCGAGGATCAGGGTGAGCGGGCGTCCTTCGAGGAGGTTCTGACCGCTCGGGCCGATATAGCCGGGATTCTGGCCGTTGCCGGCAATCGAGATGTACTTGCCCTCGAGCAGCCATTTGAGCAGCAGCTGCTGCCGGCCGAGGCCGAGATCGCCGGTGGCGTCCGTGCCGCTGTCGCTGACCGGCGCGAACACGTTCAGGCGCGCGTGCTCGAATTCGTGCTTCGGCACCGGGAAGAACGTCACGTCGTCGAACTGCATCGCGAACGTCTGACCGCCGGCGTCGACGCTGATGACGCGCGGTTCGCGGTGCGAGTCGGTGAACTGCCCGTTCAGCGTGTCGATCACGCACTTGACCAGCGGCGGCAGCGTGCTCTGGTTGAGCCGCAGGTTGGGCGCGGTGAAGCCGGGGAAGAACACTTCGAAGTCGTGATCGCTCAGTCCAGGCTGATAGGTGGCGTCGCAGCTGCCCTGCGGTCCCTCCCAGAGGCACGCGCCGCTGCCCTGTTCGAGGATCGAGATCCGGTTGCGGTCGTCGATGTCGGACAACAGATCCGCGATGCTCAGCGGCTTCGGCGACGGTCCGGGGTCCGACGTCAGCGGCGGCTCGGTGGCGCAGTCGTTGGTCGCCGCGACCAATCCTCGCCGGATGCCCTCTTCGATCGCCAGACGCTCGCGCCGGATCAGCTCGTTCTTCGGTCCGACCGGCGCGTCCTGATGCTCGGCGGTCAAGTCGACGCCGACGTCGCAGCAGTTGTCCTTGACCGGCCAGATGTCGACGCCCCAGGCGGTGCCGACGTATGCGACGCCGCGCTCGCGATCGAACTTGACCGAGTAGAGGTACGTTTGATCGGGAACGGCGGGACGGACGACGTTGGCGTCCGGGTAGAACTTGTGCCACACGATCCGGTCGTCCCAGTGGTTCGCGTCGCCGTCGAGGTCGATCAGGTTGTTCACGCCGCCGGTCGCCAAGACGTTCGAGAGGTCGATGATCAGGAGCACGTCGCCGGAGTTGGTGTTCGGCCCGCGGCGGCCGACGGCGTAGGCGCGCTTCCCCACCACGTCCACATCGAGATCGAGGATCGCGCCCGGCGTCGGAATCCGGCCGATCAGCTTCATCGCCGTCAGATCGGTGACGTCGAGGATCTGCAGGCTGGCGGTGCAGGTGCCCGACGGATCGGATTCGCTGCCGCAGGAGTCCCCGGCCACGAAGGCCAGGTTCCGCACTTCGTCGGAGCTGATGGTGCCGTCCTGGTTCGCGTCGATCTCGAATCCTGGGGCGTAGACCACGCGGCGCGGCCGATCGGGCATCGGGTCGCTCGCCGCCAGCGGCGTCAGGTTGAGGTCGAACAACTCGAGCGTCCGCTCGCCGCGGTTCGCCGCCAGCACCTGGCTCTCCACCGCGACAACGTCGGTGTAGTCGCCGGGGAACATCGGCTCTTTCTGCCGGTCCGCGGGGAAGACTTCGGGGGTGTTCTGACCGAGGTCGACGACCATCAGGCCGAACTCCGCGGCGGCCACGAACGCCGCGTACCCTTTCGAGTGCGGGATCGCCGCAACCCCTTTGGCGTAGCCGACCCCGGTGTAGGTGCCATGCGCCGATTGGTCGGCGAGGTTGCCGGACTGCTCGAAGCGGATCAGCACCTTTCCGGCGAACTGTCCCTGGAACAAGCCAGGGTTCGCCAGGTCGGTCACGTTGACGAAGTTGACCATGCTCAACGTGTTGTTGAACTGCGTCGTCAGGGCGACGTCGCCGGTGAACGTGCCGGTGAGCTGACCGTTGACCACCGGCCTCGTCTTGTAGGTGACATCGCGGAGCAGCGTGAGGCGCTGCTGCCGCCGTCCGAGGTGCGTGCTGCCGCGCTCCACGGGATTGGAGGGATCGGTGACGTCGATCGTGACCAGCTCGGAGCCCTGCAGATCCAGCGCGTCGGTTCCCTGCGTCACACCGACGAGAGTGGTCACCAGCTTCTGGACCGGGACGCCATTGACCTGGACCGTCTCCGGCTTGCGGACGATCGTGAAGTCCTCGATCCTCCTGAAGCTGTCCGGCGTCGGCTGGCTGCGGAAGCTGGCCACGCACGACGGCATGGTCGACGGACACACGCGCTTCGGTTCGTAGGTCGCAAACGGCAGCGTCTCGGCCAGCAGCGCCTTGCCGGCCAGATCGGTGATGCCCTGGAATCGAATGCGGTATTCCTGTCCGAGACCGAGCCCGGTCGTGGCCTTGAACGTCGCCCGCTTCCCGTCCGCCGAGAGCTCCACCGTGCCGTCGACCGCCTTCCACTGCGTGCCGTTGACGTTCCGCTCGACGATGAAGGTGGACGTGGTGAGCGTCGCGCGATTGATCGGTTCGGAGAATGTGAACGTCAGGGGCGCGAGCGGATCGACGGCGTCGAGCCGGGCCGGGCCCGAGGTGATCACCGGCGGCCCCGGATCGTCGCTCAGCGTGCCGAACCCGACGAGTTCTCCCTTGGCCGGTGAGTAGCTGGTGATCGTCTTGACGATCCCGCCGGTCAACGTATTCCGCACGATCAGGCGTGATGTCGGGATCCGCTCGCTCTCGACCTGGCCGTCGTCGTAGTAGACGTAGACCCAGAACTGGTCGGACGGATTGCCGTCGAAGGCGAAGTCGAACCCGCCGTCCGTGATCGACGAGGCCGGGATTTCGAACGACGTGTTGGCCGTCGTGTTTCGAAGCTCCACTTTCGTCCGCCCCGCGCCCTGAACAGGCGCGTTCGCCGGATCCTGGGTGGGGTTCGGCGCCGGAGCGCAGGCGGCGGGCTTCGAGTTGGGATCGAACGGGTCGGTGCCCTTGGCGCGCTCCTCGACGTCGGTGCACGAGTCGCCGTCCGCATCGTGGCTGGGGCTCGAGTTGGGGTCGTTCGGGTTCGTGCCGACCCGCCGTTCGTAGCTGTTGATGAACCCGTCGCCGTCGGTGTCGGCGTTGCCGCTCGTCATCTCGGTCCGCGTCGGGTCGATGCTGAAAGGCAGCGCGTGGACGACGAGGTTGCCGTGATCGAGCGGGGCCGGCGGCACGATCGTCGTGAACGCCAGGGACCGCGACTGACCGTTGGTGTCGACGGCGGTCAACGTGTAGGTGTCGCCGGGCCCGCCCGCCATCGACAGCTTGATCGGCGCCGCCGTCTGCGGCATCCGGGCCTCGCTGCCGCGGGTGGCATTGGCGATCCGGATGGTCTTCACCGCCACTTTGATCTGATCGGCGTTCAGGCGGACCACGACGGAGCCGGACGTGCCGCTCACCATGTCGTAGCTGCTGGCCGCGACGGGCCGGGTTGCGCCCGCGTTGTCCGTAATGGTGACGGTGTAGGCGTCGGCGACGGCGCCTTGCACCGTGAAGGTCGCGCGTCCTGCGCTCAGCGGCGCACGGAACGTGGACTGCCGCGTCGTATTCGCGATGGTCACGGTCCGATCCGCGGCGTGCACCTCCGCGGCTTTGATGCCGATCGCCACCGAGCCCGCGGAGCCGGCGTTCTGACGGAAAGCGATGAACGGTTTTTCCGCGCCGGCCGAGTCGGTCAGGTAGACGTCGTAGTGGTCGGCCTCGCCGCCGTCGACCGTCAAGGTGTACTCGGTGACGTCGCGCGGGTAGTGGACCTCGGTGTTCCGGGTCGTGTTCTTCACCACGAGCTCGCGGTCGATCGGGGTCAGGGCATCGGCGGCGGGCTCCAGCCGGACGGCGTTCTCTGAAACCGTGACGCGGCCGGTGAGCGACGGCAGGCAGAACGACAGGCCGGACTGCACGCTCAGGCTCATGAACGGAATCGCGATGCCGGCGAAGTCGAACGGATAGGTGAGCTCGGCGACAATCGTGGCGGGCACGCGTTCCAGCAGCCCGTAGTTGACGCCGAAGATGCGCTTCGACTTGACGAAGCCGTAGAGCGCGGCGCCGGTCGCGCCCGGACAGGGCGGCGAGGACGTCGTGATTCGCCCGCCGATCAGTTTCGCGGTATCGACGGCGTTGAGCCGCATCTCGCCGAGCAGCTCGGCCGGCGTCGCCACGAACCACTGGTCCTCGACGCGATCGTTGGGGCCGGCCGTGAGTGACAGGTTCAGGTGCCCGATCGGCTCCTGACCGCCCAGGTCGAGCGCGATGCCGCCGACGTAGTCGAACAGCGTTTTCTGATCGGCGGACAGATGGAACGGGAAGTCGGCCTCGGCGATCGGCTTCAGCGTGACGACCGCGCCGGACGGGAACGCGCCGGCCGGCACGTCCACCGCCGTGCCGGCTGGGCCCACCACGTGACCGCCTTCGGCGCCGACGCTCTCGGACACGCTGCCGTCCGGATTGACCTGGCGGAAGTTCGGCAGCGCGGAAACCGTTTCGTTGCCCGACGCGTCCCGGATGACGATCTGCAGCTTGTCGGCGATGCCCGCCTGGACGACGACGCGGAAGCCGCCGTTGCTATCGAGGATGACCGGCGTGACGGTCTTCTTCGTCAGGTTCTTCACGATCACAGTGTCGTGGGCGCCGGCAGTGCCTTGCGTCGCGGTGATCGTCGCCTTGCCGTCCGCCCCCGGGATCGATCCTGTGATGCTGCCGGCCGGCGGCGGCGGCGGCGCGACGGTGTCGAGGCTCGTGAACGTCGCGGTGAACGGCGCCGGCAGTGAACGCCCGAACGGGTCGGCGATCCCCTGGCTCAGCGTCAGCGTGTAGGCCGTGTTCGGCTGCAGCGGATCCAGCGCGCGGAAGGTCGCGACGGTATTGTTCGCGGTCAGCGCCAGCGTGCCGATCACCACTCCGGCGCTCGACGTCAGCCGCACGTTCTGGAGCGTTGCCGTGGCGGCGTCGATCGGACTGGAGAAGCGGACAATGATCGGGTTCGCCAGGGCGATGTTGACGGCGCCGTCGGCCGGCGTCACGGCGGTCACGGTCGGCGGCCGCGCGGACAGCGCGAGATCGAGCGCGATCACCTGGCGCGGCGTCGACGCGGTCACCGATGCGCTGACGGTGTCGGTCTTCTGCAGATCGAGCGCGGTGACTGTGGCATCGCCAAGACCGACGAGCGCAATGTAGCGGCCGGTCGGCTGCGACAGCGACACCAGCGCCGACGTGCTGCTCGTCACGAGTGCGCCTGCGAACCCGGTGCCGTCGGCAACGGTGACGCGGCCGGCTGCGAATGCCACCGGCGTGGTCGCGCGGAGGAACACGTAGCGGCCGGCTGTCCGAATGCCCTCGAACGTGACCGCGCTCCCGGTCAGCGCCGTGTCCGACACGAGCCTTCCGTTGGCCAGGTTCCCGATCCCCGTCAGCACGAAGCGCGTCTGTCCCGCGAGCTCCTGCAGGCGGGCAAGGAAGAACGTGTCCGTGCCGGCCGCACCGGCGGGGCCCGGCATCGACCAGGTCGCGGGGTTCGCCAGCGTCCCGACGAACGAGATCGAGGCCGCGCCGACGAGCTCGAATCCCGCCGGCATCACCGCGCCGAGCGCGTTGGCGGGAATCGAACGCACGTCGATCGGCACGCTCGCCGGCACGCTGCCGGCCTTCACGTCGAGCCGCTGACCGCTCTCGCCGGCGATCGATCCGCCGTCGGCGCCGATCACGTCGATCTCGTGCACGGCTTCTTCCGGCGCACGGAGCTCGACGGTGATGACCCCCTTGTCGAGCGAGAGCGCCTCGAAGGTGAGCCCGGGCGACACCGGGAAGCCGGCCGCCATCACCGGCAGCGGTCCGCCGGGGATCTGATAGAGCACGAGATCCTGTTCCACCGGGTCCGGGTGAATCTCGCCGGCCGTCACGAACTGGTACGACTCGACGATGCGCGAACGGACGATCGTGCCGCTCGACAGCGGCGCGCCGGTGGTCGTCACCGTGCCGCGCACATCGGACTTCACGCCGGGCTTGTAGAACAGAATCTTCGGCTGCGGATTCACCACCGCCGTCACATCGGCGGGAATCAACGCGGCGTCGACGCCAGCGACCAGCTCGCCTGCCGCTGGAGGAGACGGCGCCGCGGGAAGGACGTCAGCCGCAATCCACGCGTACTGGCCGGTGACGTCGACCGTGCCGGCGAGCGCGCCTTTGTCCTCCGTCAGGACGGTCGATGCCAGCGCACGCCAGGCCCGCACCGGCTCGTCCCACCGCGCGAACACCACCGGTGTGCCCGCCTTCACGTTCAACGGGTTCGGCGACGTCAGGGCCGCGCCGTTGGCGAGCGCGAGATCGTGCGGTCCGATGTCCACGATCGCGAGCGGCGTCCAGCCCGGCGGCAGCAGTCCGGGGAGCGCCTGGCGGCTCAGCGGCGTCAGCGTCACCGTCGCGTTCGAGGCGAGCGCGCCGGGCGGAATTCTCAGCAGCACGTCAGGTCCGCCGAGGGCCGGCCGGCCGATCGCAGGATCTTCAGCCGCGGACACCTCGCGCTGCCACACCTGGAGGAATGCCACGCGATCGCCGCTGACGATGCCGCCGGACAACGCCGCAATGGCTCCGCCGGCGGATGCCGTCGTGATCCGTGCGTCGACGACCGTGACGCCCTTGTTCGGCTTGACGGCGATCGCCCGGTTCACGACCGACCAACCATCCTTCGAGATCCGCACGACCCCGGCGCCCTCGGCCGCGGCCATCACGTAGCGGCCGTGCGCATCGGACTCGGACGTTTGCGTGTATGGAACGCCCCGCGCGTCCGTGCCGAGGAGCGCGATGCTCGCGCCGCCGACCGGCAACCCGCTCCCGTCGTCGTAGACCTCGCCGGTGACGACGCCCGCGGCGGGCGCGACGAGGTTCACCTCTTGCGAGGCGACACCTTCCAGGCCTGAAAAATCCAGCGCGCGCGCCTCGACGTGAAGGCGGGTGCCGGTTGGCAGCGTCGCCGGAAGCGCCAGCGTTGCGACATACGGCGGATCCGCCACCGTCGCCAGCCGGGTGCCGTCGAGGAAAAATCTGACCGAGGCCACACCGGTGTCGTCGGCAGCCGCGGCCGTGACGGTGATCGCCGTCCCGGCGGTGGCCGTGGCCGGCGCATTGAGCGTCACCGTGGGCGGCGTGGTGTCGGCCGCCTGCACGATCGCGACGTCCGCGCTGCTGGCGGCCCGGTTGTCGGATGTGTCGACAGCCTGGGCGGAGAACGTGACCGACGAACCGACCGGCGTGCCGGCCGGAATGAGATAGGGCGCTTCGTACGGCGGCGCCGTCAACGTCGCGAAGGTGATCCCGTTCACCGCCAGCACCACCGCGGCGACGCCGGCGTTGTCGGATGCGGTGGCGCTCACCTGCAGCATGCTGCCGGGCGCCGCCTGGCTGGGCACTCTCATCGTCACCAGCGGCTTCACCGTATCCGGCTCGGCAACGATCGCGAGCGTCGCCGATGCGGTGCCGCTGTTGCCGGCAGCGTCCTTCGCCGTCACGCCGACCTTGAGACTGGCGCCCGGCGCCACGAAGTCCGGCACGATCACGAGGCGCTCGTACGGCGGCGTCGCGAGTTCGATCGGATCGGCGCCGTTGACGTCGAAGATCACCGACGTGACGCCGACGTTGTCCGTGACGTCGGCCGACATCATGACGTGGGCCCCGGGCAGCGCCTGCTTCGGCCCCGACAAAACGACCACCGGTGGCGCCCGATCGGCGGCGGCCGCGATCGTCGCGCTGGTGGTCGCGACGTCGAACGCGCCGTGCGCATCGGTCACCGTCAACGTGACGGTGAATGCGCCGGCCGCCGAGTAAACGTGCGCGGGCCGCTGATCGGTGCTGGTACTGCCGTCACCGAAGCTCCACGCGTATGTGAGCACGTCGTTGTCCGGGTCGGTCGAACCGGCGCCGTTGAACGACACGGCGATGCCGGCTTCGCCGGTTCGCGGGCCGTCGGTGACTGCCGTCGGCGGATGATTCGTCTGGACGATCGGCGCAATCACCACCGTCGCGGTCGAGGTGGCGCTCAACTGGCCGTCGCTCACGGTCAACGTGGCGGTGTAGGTGTTGGCGGTGCTGTACGTGTGCGTGGCGATCGCACCCGATGCCGTACCGCCGTCGCCGAACGCCCAGCTGAAGGTCAGCGGCTGGCCTTCCGGATCGGCGCCTGCACCGGTGAACGCCACCGGCGTGCCGGCGATCCCTGAGTACGGTCCGTTGGCCGCCGCGGTCGGCGGCAGATTGGTCGGCGTGACGACGGCCGGGTTCACCGTGATGGTCACGTCGCTGAACGCGGTCAGGAGCGAATCGCTTGCCGTCAGCCGCAGCACGTAGGCGCCCGGCTGATCGAAGGCCGCGGTCGTCGCGACGCTCGCTGCGTTGCCGAACGTCACCGTCCCTGGACCGCTGAATTTCGTCCACGTGCTGGTCACCGTCGCGCCGATCGGCAGGCCATCGTCGGTGATCGCGCCGCTCAGCGAGGCGCCCGCCGGTAAGGTGATGGTCGCGTTCGTCCCGGCGTTCACGGTCGGCGGCTGATTGGTCGGCGGCGTGACGATGGCTGGATTCACCGTGATCGTCACGTCGCTGAAGGCGGTCAAGAGCGAGTCGCTCGCCGTCAACCGCAACACGTAGCTGCCCGGCTGATCGAAGACCGCTGACGTCAGCGCGCTCGCGGCGTTGTCGAACGTGACCGTGCCGGGACCGCTGAACTTCGTCCACGTGCTGGTCACCGCGGCGCCGGCAGGCAGGCCATCGTCGGTGACCACGCCGCTCAGCGAAGCGCTCGCCGGCAGGGTGATCGTCGCGTTGGCGCCGGCGTTCACGGTCGGCGGCTGATTCGTCTGGACGACCGGCGCGATCACGACCGTGGCCGTCGACGTGGCGCTCAGCTGCCCATCGCTCACGGTCAACGTGGCGGTGAAGGTGCCGGCGGCGCCGTAGACATGCGTCGGTGTCGCGCCGGAGGCGGTGCCGCCGTCGCCGAAGCTCCAGCCGAAGGTCAGAGACTGGCCCTCCGGATCGACGCCGGCGCCGTTGAACGCCACCGCGATGCCGACCGTGCCTGAGTACGGTCCGTTGGCCGTTGCCGTCGGCGCCTGGTTCGGCCGGAAGGTGATGTTCCGCTCGGCCTTGCCCACATTGCCTGCCGCGTCGGTCGCGGTCAGCGTCAGGGTGTTCGGTCCGCTCACGAGCGCGGGCGCACAGGTCAGCGCGCCTCCGGCGGCCGGCGTTGCGGGCACGCCGTTGCACGTCGCCGAGACGATCCCGGAGAGGGTGTCCGTCGCGCTGCCGCTCAGCGTCACCGGCGACGTGGTGACGATGGCGTCGCTGGCCGGGGACGCGATGACGACCGTCGGCGCGGTCTTGTCGACATCGAGCGTCAGCAACGCGGTGGCGGTGTTGCCCGCGCGATCCTGCGCGACGCCGGTCACGACCTGCCCGCTTCCCTCGGAGGAGACCGTGGCCGGCGGCGGGCACGCGCCGATCGTCGACAGGCTGTCGCTGCAGACGAAGCTGACGACCACGTCCGTGCGGTTCCATCCGGCGGCGTTCGCCGACGGTGCTGCGGCGGCCGCAATCGTCGGCGGCGTCTTGTCGATGTTGAGGGTGACCGAGATCTCCGACGGGTTTCCGGCGCGATCGACCGCGCTGCCCGTGACGACCTGGTTGGCGCCTTCCGACGTCACGGTCACGGGAGCCGGGCATGACGCGATGCCTGAACCGGTCTCGGTGCAGATGAACGTGACGAGCACATCAGAGCGATGCCATCCGTTGGCGTTCGGCGCGGGCTCGACGCTGGCGGTGATCGTCGCGGGCAGGTCGTCGACATTCAGCGTGATCGTCGCGGTCGCCTGGTGTCCGGCACGGTCGGTCGTCGTGCCGCTGAACGACTGATTCGCGCCCTGCGTGTCCACCCGGATGGGTGCGGGACACGAGGCGATCCCGGAACCTGCATCCGTGCAGGTGAACGACACCGTCGCACCTGCATGGAGCCATCCCGCTGCGTTCGGCGACGGCGAGACGGTGGCCACAATCGAAGGCGGCGTGGCGTCGACGGACACCGACAGCGCGGTGCTGCCGGAATTGCCGGCGATGTCCGTCGTCGTTCCACTGATCGATTGCGCCGCACCTTCACCGACGGCAGCCGGCGGCGGACAGACGGCGATGCCCGAGCCGCCCGGGTCCGTGCAGGCGAACGTGACCGTCGCCGGCCGATCGATCCAGCCGGCGGCATTCGGCGCCGGCGCTACGCTCGCCGTCGTCTGGGGCGCGGTCTTGTCGATGCTGATCGTGACGCTGGCAGTCGATTGGTTCCCCGCGCGATCGGTGACCGTCCGGCTGACGATCTGATTCGCGCCCTCGGCGCCGATCGACACCGGCGGCGGGCACGTGTCAACGCCGGCCCCGGCGTCCTGACAAGCGAAAGTGACGATGACGTCCGTCTTGTTCCAGCCGGCGGCGTTCGCGGCGGGCGCGACCGACGCGGTCATCACCGGCGCGGTCCGATCGACATTGAGCGTGACGGACGCCGTGGCGGTGTTGCCGGCCTTGTCCGTCGCGGTGCCTTGCACGATCTGGTTCGCGCCGTCAGACGACACGAGCTGCGGCGGCGGGCAGGACGCGATGCCCGATCGATCGTCGGCGCAGACGAAGGTCACCGTCGCGTTCTGGCCCACCCATCCAGCGGCGTTCGGCGGCGGTGCGACCGTGGCCATGATCGTCGGCGCCGTCTTGTCGATGTTGAGCGTGACCTTGGCGGTGGCGGTGTTGCCAGCCTTGTCGGTCGCCGTGCCGGACACGATCTGGCCCTGGCCCTCCGTGTTGACGACGCGCGACGGCGGGCACGACGCGATGCCGGATCCGGAGTCGCTGCACGTGAAGGCGACCTGCACATCGGTGCGATTCCAGCCCGCGCCGTTGGGGACCGGCGACGCCGCCGCGGTAATGGTCGGCGGCACGGTGTCGGTCGGACCGTTGCCCGTGATCCGGACCGACATGTGGGAGCCCGGCTTGCTCCTCAGCTCGATGCGCAGCGTGTTGGTGCCGGACGTCTTGAGGTTCACCGTGCGCTCGATGACCCCTTTCCAGTCGTGATCGTCCTTCCAGTCGTCGTTGTGGTCGTCGCGGCCGCGGCCGTCACGATCCCGGCCGTCACGATCGTTGTGGTCGTCGCGATCCCAGTCGTTGTCGTCCCAGTCGCGGCCCTTCTTCCAGTCGTCGCCGCCCTTCGATCGGCAGTCGTCCGGGCCGACGATCTGAACACCATTCAAGGTGACGACGGCGGAACTGACGCCGTGATTGTCGATATGGAGGATGTACGGCTTGACGGCGGTTCCAGTTACGAAACTGAAATTGAAAACGTTGGGAGCACCGGTGGTTCGGGTGAGCGTCTGAGGCCCGAAAATCGTAACCGTGCCGGCGCGCGGCGCGGTGCCGGCGAGGACACAAATAACGGCAATCGTGCTCAGTGAGCCGAACAGCCTGCGCCGCCGGCCCGGATTGGGGCTCATGATCTGTCAGCGGGTTCGCCTTCGCCGAGCAGCCCACCGTGCTAAGGTGACTCGGCGATCGGCGGAACACGGTTTCCCGCTTGATCTCAACGCGCTAACGGACGCCCGATTGGATCATTGCCCCTCCGCTGCTGGCGGAACGGGGACCGGGAGACAGTGCATCCGATGACGCCGGAACGGTGGCAGCAGGTCAAACAGGCGCTGCAGGAGGCCCTCTTGCGGGCGCCGGCGGATCGCGCCGCGTTCCTCGCGCAGGTCGGCCAGGACGACGCGGATCTCGCACGAGAGGTCGGCTCCCTGCTGGCGGCGGACGAGGAGGCCGGGAGCTTCATCATCGAGCCGGCGCTCGCAAAGGGCGACGCCTCGTCGGTGCTCGATCGGTATCTGGGGACGCCGAAATGGGCCGGACGGCGTCTGGGACCGTACTTGCTGCTCCGCGAGCTCGGACACGGCGGCATGGGCGCGGTCTATCTCGGCACACGGGCGGACGACGAGTATCAGAAACAGGTCGCGATCAAGGTCATTCGCTCGACCTTCGACACCTCTGATGTCGAACGACGGTTTCGTCATGAGCGCCAGATTCTGGCGAACCTGGATCACCCGAACGTCGCGCGCCTGATCGACGGCGGATCGACCGACGACGGATCGCCCTACTTCGTCATGGAGTACGTGGACGGCCTGCCGATCGACGCCTACTGCACCGCCAATCAGCTCTCCATCGACGCCCGGCTCGCGGTGTTCCGCAGCGTCTGCGCCGCCGTGCACTACGCGCACCAGCATCTGGTCGTCCACCGCGATCTGAAAGTCAGCAACATCCTGGTCACCGCCGACGGCGTGCCCAAGCTGCTGGACTTCGGCATCGCCAAGCTGCTCGACGCCGATCCCCATGCGGCCTCGGATCGGACGCTGACCTTGATGCGGGTGATGACGCTGGAGAGCGCCAGCCCCGAGCAGGTGCGCGGTGAGGCGGTGAGCACCTCCACCGACATCTACGCCCTCGGCGTCATGCTGCACCGGCTGCTGACCGGGCGTGGACCGTACGACGGGGTCACCACCACCTCGCACGATCTGGCGCGCGCGATTTGCGAAGAGGATCCGCGGCGCCCGAGCGAGTGCGTGACCGACGTCCGCACCGCGCGCAGGCTGAGGGGCGATCTCGACACGATTGTGCTGAAGGCGCTGCAGAAGGAGCCGGCGCGCCGCTACGGGACGGTCGAACAGTTCACCGACGACATCGCCCGTCACCTCGGTGGACGGCCGGTTCTGGCGCGGCCCGACACGATCGGGTATCGAGCCGACAAGTTCGTGACGCGGCACAAGCGGGCCGTCGCCGGGGCGGCGCTTCTCGCCCTGTCGCTCGTCGGCGGGACGATCGCCACCGCCTGGCAGGCGCACGTGGCGCAGCAGCAGCGGGAACGCGCGGAGCGGCGGTTCAACGACGTCCGCCGGCTGGCGAATTCGTTTCTGTTCGAGTTCCACGATGCGATCGAGCGCTTGCCGGGATCGACCAAGGCGCGGGAGCTGGTGGTGCAGCGCGCGCTCGAGTATCTCGACAGCCTCTCGAAAGAGTCCGGCCACGACCCGTCGCTCGAGCGTGAGCTCGCCGCGTCGTACGAAAAGGTCGGCGACGTGCAGGGCCTCCCCTACGAGTCGAACCTCGGCGACACGGCGGGGGCGTTGCGCAGCCATCGGACCGCGCTCGCGCTGCGCCAGCGGCTCGCCGACGCACAGTCGTCCGACGCGACGATCCAGCGCGAGCTGAAGACGACGTCGGATCACCTCGTCTCGATCCTGGCGGCGACCGGTGACCGGGAGGGAGCCGCCGAGTATCAGCGCAAGTCGCTGGCGATCGCTGAAATGCTGTACGCCAGGAATCCGACCGGCGTCGCCGAGCGCCGCTCCATGGGGATCGCGTACCACACCGCCGGCGAACGGGCCGCGGAGACCGGCGACTGGGCCGCCAGCCGTGAGGCCTTCACCAAGGAATCGACGATCTTCGAGGCGCTGCTCGCAACCGATCCCGGCAACGCCCGCGCGCAGCGCGACGCCGCATTGGCCGGCAAGAAGCTCGGCGCCATCCTCGAAAAGATGGGAGACAAGACGGCGGCACTCTCGAAGTATCGACGGGCGCTCTCGCTGGACGAGATGCGGGTGCAGGCGAACCCGAACAACCGCGAAGCAAGGCTCGATCTGTCGTTCGACTACGCGTCGATCGGCTACACGCTGTCGACGACCGGCGAGATCGCCGCCTCGCTCGAGAACTACGAGCGGGCGCTGGCGGCGCGGCAGCAGGTCGCGGTAGCCGATCCGAACGACGTCTATGCGGCGGACGCGGTCACGCGAGCCCACTTGAGCATCGGCCGCGTACTGCAGAGCGCCGGGCGATTGGACGAGTCGATCCAGCAGTTCAAACAGGCCCTCGAAATCGCTGCGAAACGCTACGCCGCCGACCCGGCGAGCGGCGGCACTGCCGAGCGGCTCGCCCAGGTCCTCGCGGCGCTCGCCGGTGCGTACGCGGCACAGGCGACGGCGGCCACCAGCCCGAGCGAAGTCAGGCGCCATTGGCAGGACGCGCGCGCATCTTCCACACGCGGTCTCGAACTCTGGTCCGCGCGCGCCGCCCGGGGTCCTCTCTCCGCCATCAACGCGTCGGAGCGGAGCGACCTCAGCGAACTGGCCGCCAGGTCCGAGCGGGCACTCGCCCCGCGCGGTGGGCCGACACCATGAGCCGCGGCATCCATGTCTGAATCAGACGCGTCCGAATCAGTCACGCGGTTGCTGGTCGCCTGGCAGAACGGCAGCCAGAAGGCGCTCGATGAGCTGATGCCGCTCGTCTACGAAGAGCTGCGGACGATCGCGGGACGCTACCTGTCGAGAGAATCGGCCGGCCACACGCTCCAGAGCACGGCGCTGGTCCACGAGGCGTATTTCAAGCTGATCGGCCAGCGTCGGGTGCAGTGGCAGAACCGCGCGCATTTCTTCGGGATCGCGGCGCAGATGATGCGGCGGATCCTGGTGGACCACGCGCGCCGCCAGCATCGCGACAAGCGCGGCGGCGGCGCGGCAAAGCTGTCGCTGGACGAGGCGATCGCGACCGCGGAGCCTGAACGAGATGTCGATCTGCTCGCGCTGGACGCGGCGCTGACCTCGCTGGCGCTGCTCGATCCGCGCGGCGCGCGCATCATCGAGCTCCGTTTTTTCAGCGGCCTGACCATCGAAGAGACCGCGGAAGTGCTCGGCATCTCGGCGGGAACGGTCAAGCGCGAGTGGAGCGCCGCGCGAGCCTGGCTGTACCGCGAGGTGCGCTCGGCGAGCAGCGAGCCGTGAACCCTTCTCTCTAGGGCTTGCGCCAGAGCCGCAGCTCGTGCACCGACCACCAGGCGTCGTAGATCGCAACGTCCCGCACCCGGAGGATCACCGTCTCGTTGGGTGGAAGGTCGATCCGCAGCGAGGGATACGACCGATCGCGCAGAAAGCCGGCGACGAATTCCGGGAACGGCGTCGCGTGGTACAGCGTTCGGACGCGTCCAGCCTTGTCCTCGGCATCGATTTGCAGCTCGCGTGGATAGTCCATCAGCGATCGCTCGGCGAGCTGAAGCTCGATGCGGGCGACGTCCCGCGGCTCGCTGAATCGCGCGGCGATCGTGGCCGAGCCGTCCTGCACCGAAATCCATCGGGTGTCGTTGTCGCCGTCAACGAGAAACGGCGCCCGTTCGGTCTGCTGCGAGGTCTCGACCTTGAACTCCGCCGGCGGCATCGGCGTCAGCGCCGGCGTCTCCGTGGGCACCGGCAACGGAGCCAGCTCGAACACATCGACCTCGAGCACGCGCGATTCTCCGAGCAGCTGCCCTGAACGCCGGAAGCCATCGACCGTTTCTCTCAGCTCGCCATCCGCCAACTGCGTGGTGTTGTAGTCGCCCGGATGCACGAACACATATCGAACGCCGAGTGAGCGGAGCATCGTCACGGTCGCGGCGTATCGAGCGTAGTCGTACAGCGGCGCCCGCGGATGGCGCAGCAGCTGCTGCAGCGGCGACGCCCAGCCGGTGAAGCCGTTGATCATCGGGTGGTCGTGAAACAGCGTCGCGTACTGATAGTGCAGCTCCTGAAACTGCGCGGTCATCAGCGGCAGGTGCAGGATGACGCCCGGCGGCCTGCCGCGCAGCCATTCGGCGATCGCGCGATCCTCGAGCCGCCCGCGCGGGGTGTACGCGACGATCGGAATGGGCACCGCCCACCCGTCGGCGACGACCCCGGCCAGCAGGACGGCGAAGGCGACGGCCTGAAAGCGAGGGCGGATCCGCTCCGTCACGAGGAGCGCGCCGTAGCCGATCAGCACCGACATGCCGGTGATCGCGATCACGACGAAGCGCGACGGCGCGCGCATCCCGCCCATTCCGGGCAGCACGTGTTGCAGCCAGTCGTACGGGCCGTATCGCGTCACGACCACGCCCCAGATGCGCACCAGCGGACCGAACGACAAGACGAAGCCGGCGACGGCGATCGCACCGTAGGCGACGGCCCATCGACCGATCCGCCGGCGGGGCGACGCCGCGGCCGCGATCGCGAACGCGGCCAGCAGCGGACCGGCGATGCCGGGGAACAGCTCCTTCTCGGTTTCGCCGAACGTCGGCGCCGGCAGCCGCAGCCAGCGCCTCCACAGACCGCTGGCCGGGACGAAGTACGCGCGCAGGTCGGCGCCGCCTGACTCGATCTCCCCCACCGACCGGATCTGCTGATGGTCGATCCGCACGCGGTAGTACTGCACCGCAACGGGCGCGAGCACGGCGAGGACGACGAAGGCGGCGACCGCCAGATCCACGAACCAGCGGCGGGCGTGGTCACGGGCGCCGGCGGCGTGGAACGCGATCACCACCGCAATCGGCACCGTCATGAAGTAGGCGACGTAGGTGTTGGAGAGCACCTGGAGGCAGCACGCCGCGGCAAACAGCGCCAGCCACCCGCGGCGGAACGACAGGAAGTATCGATGCAGCGCCCACAGCGCGATCGGGAGCCAGCCGATCGCCAGCATCTGGATGTGCGAGAGCTGGGACTGCGCAGTGCGGAACGGACAGAAGGCGAAGTACGTGCCGGCGACGGCCGCCGCGCCGCGGCTCCCGGTCAACTGACGCACGAGCAGGTACATCCCCGTCCCGGCCAGGGTGAACGAGAACAGAAACGCGACGTTGTAGGTCAGGATCGGGTTGCCGCTGATCCAGTAGACCGGCGCGACGAGGAACGCGACACCGAAGAGATTCTCGGAAAAGGCGAGGGTGCGGGGGTACGGAAAATAGAACGGCGCATTCCAGACGCCGTGGAGGCCGTGCCGCAGGCTGTCGGCATCCCACGAAATGATCCACGTGGTCAGCAACGTGTCCATCAGATCCGACGGCAAGGTGCGCGTCGGATGCAGGGCCAGCGGCAGCGTCAGGACGACGCTGGCGATCGCGAACAACGTTGCCGCGAGACAGACTTCCCTCCACTGCAATCTCACAGATTTCAGTGGCTCCAATCTTAAATCTGAATTCTCAAATCTTAAATCTCCTAGAATCCAGCCGGGCGCTCCCCCGCGACGCCGCACGCCCGCTCCAGCGCGATCCCCGCCCGCGCGATCGTGCCTTCGTCGAACAGCCGGCCGAGCAGCGTCACGCCGTGCGGCACGCGCCGGGGCGGCGAGAACTTCGGCAGGGGATGCGCCGGATCGGGGGCCCAGTCGCTGCGCGCTTCGGCCACGTTGACGAACCCGGTGCGCAGTGTCAGCGACGGATGGCCGGTGAAGTTGGAGAGGGTGAGCATCTCGTCGCGCAGCGACGGTACGAGCAGCAGATCCACCTGCGAGAACAGGCGCGCCATCTCCGCGGCGACGTTCCGGCGGAATCGATCGGCCTGGACGAAATCGACGGCGGTCAGAAATCTGGCGAGACGAAACTGGTTCGGCCACGCGTCAGGCACCTGGACCTTCAGCGTGTTCGCGGCGCCGCTGAGCGTGAGCTCCTCGAACGCGGCGGCGGCCTCGGCGAAGAGCACCACTTCGAGCGAATCGTACGGCCAATCGGGAAGCGTCACCTCCGTCGGGATCATCTCCAGTGTCTTGACGGTTTCGAGCGCGGCCCGATCGACGTCGGTGGCGGGCGCCTCCTTCATCCAACCGGGAAAATAACCGACGCGAAGTCCCTTGACCGGGCCGGCCGCGTCGAACTCCAGGCGGCTCGGCACGCTCGACACATCGCCTGCGTCCGGCCCGCTGATCGCCTGCAGCACCAGCATCGCGTCTTCGACGCCGCGGGTCATCGGACCGAGCTTGTCGAGCGACCAGCAGAGCGTCATGGCGCCGGTGCGTGGCACGCGGCCGAACGTGGGCCGCAGCCCCGTCACCCCGCAGCGCATCGACGGCGACACGATGCTGCCGCCGGTTTCGCTGCCGATCGAGAAGGCGACGAGCGCGGCCGCGGTCGCGGCGCCCGGCCACGCCCTCGAGCCCGACGCGCCCTCCTCGAGCAGCCACGGGTTCACCGTCTGTCCACCGAACCAGATGTCGTTGAGCGCGAGCGCGCCGAGGCTCAA
>Ga0105242_10000556_pt1 | contig 29534 bp, 31 predicted proteins | sample KBSM24metaG_FD_81521 | JGI IMG/M metagenome (GOLD analysis project Ga0105242, IMG submission 81521) | Miscanthus rhizosphere microbial communities from Kellogg Biological Station, Michigan, USA - KBS M2-4 metaG | ecosystem: Host-associated > Plants > Roots > Rhizosphere > Soil | place...
CGCGCATCCCGATCGCTTCGCGGTGATGGGCCGCTTCGATCCCGACGCGCCGGGCGCGCACGAGGCGCTCCCGCGTTGGCGCGGGCAGCCCGGCATGCTGGGGCTGCGCTTCTCGTTCCACACGCCGCTCCTGCGGCAGCCTTTCCTCGACGGCCGCTTCGACTGGGTGTGGGGCGAGGCCGAGCGCCTGGGACTGCCGATCATGGTGTTGCTGCACCAGGAATATCTCGATCGCCTGGTGCCGGTGATCGAGGCGCATCCGAAGCTGCGCCTCGTCATCGACCACCTGGGGCTCGTGAACGGCGAGAAGGACGCGCACGCGTTCCGCCGGCTCGACCGGCTGCTCGCGCTCGCGCGTTTTCCCACTGTCGCGGCGAAGGCGAGCGCGCTTCCCGGCTACAGCGACGAGCCTTATCCGTACGTGGGCCTGCATCCCTACGTGCTGCGCGTGTACGAGGCTTTCGGCCCGCGGCGGATGTTCTGGGGCACCGACCTCTCGCGGCTGCCCTGTACCTACCCGCAGGCGATCACGATGTTCACCGAGCACATGCCGTGGCTCTGCGCTGGCGACTTGGAGTGGATCATGGGGCGCGGCGTGTGCGAATGGCTGCACTGGAACTGAAACCCGAGGAGCGACGATGACGATCCGCCATGCCACCCGCGTCCTGCTGCTCGCCGCCTGCGCGGCCGGCGCCGCGTTCGCGCAATCCTTCCCCAGCAAGCCCGTGAAGATCGTCGTGCCGTTCGCGCCCGGCGGAAACCTCGACGTGACCGCGCGGCTGGTGGGCGAGTCGATGTCGAAGCAGTTGGGCCAGCCCTTCGTGGTCGAGAATCGCGCCGGCGCCGGCGGCGCGATCGGCAGCGAGGCCGTGGCGAAGGCGCCGCCCGACGGCTACACGCTGGTGGCGGGCACGACCGCCACCACGATCGTGAGCCCGCTCATGGTGCCGAACCCGCCGTACGGCCTGGAGAGCTTCACGCCGGTCGGCATGATGGCGGTGACGCCGCTCATCCTGGAAGTGCCCGCGGCGAGCGCATACAAGGATTTCAAGGCGTACCTCGCGTACTCGAAGGCGAATCCCGGCAAGGTCACCATCGGCCATTCCGGCAACGGCACCACCAACCACGTCGCGATCCTGCTGCTGCAGGACGCGCTCAAGGTGCAGTGGAACATCGTGCCCTACAAGGGCTCGGGGCCGGCGCTCATCGACCTCGTGGGCGGCCAGATCGATTCCATGATGGACCAGACCTCGAGCTCGCTGCCGCAGATCCAGGCGGGCAAGCTGCGGGCGATCGCCGTCGGGACGAAGTCGCGCATCCCGGAGCTGCCGCAGGTGCCGACGCTGCAGGAGGAGGGTGTCGCCGACTTCGAGGCGGCGACGCCGAGCGCGCTGCTCGCGCCCGCGGGCACGCCCGCCGATGTCGTGAAGGTGCTGAATGCGGCGCTCAACAAGGCGCTCGCCGATCCCGCGGTCCACAAGCGTCTCGTGGAGCTGGGCTCGGATCCGCGGCCCATGGATCCCGCGCAGTTCGCGGCCTACCTGCGCGCCGAGGACGGCAAGCTCAAGGCGCTGGTGAAGGCGGGGCTGCTGAAGGGCGGCTAGGAGGTCGCGCGTTTCTCGAACGACGCGAAATCGCCCTCGGCCGCGGAGGCCTCGACGCCCTCGACGCGCGCATCCTCGGGGCCGCGACGGGCCCAGCGCGTGATCGCTTCCACCGCGTCGGCATTTCCCTGCACCACGGCCTCGACGGTGCCGTCGCGCGTGTTGCGCACCCAGCCCGTGACGCCGAGGCGCGCGGCTTCCTGGCGCATGGACTCGCGGAAGAAGACGCCCTGCACGCGCCCGCGGATCACGAGGCGGCGCGTCACGCGGTCAGTCGTCATGGCTCGCGCGCCCACGCTGCCGCTTGGTCTGGCCGCGCAGCTTCTTGCCCTCGAGCCGGCGCCTGCGTGAAGCGGCGGTGGGCTTGGTCGCCACGCGCTTCTTCGGCACGTAGTTGAGGCGCTCGAGGCGCTCGGCGAGCCGCCGGAACGCGGTATCGCGGTTGCGGTGCTGCGATGACGAGTCCTGCGCGATCACCACCACGCCCGATGGCGGGTGTGTGAGCCGCAGCGCCGACTCCGTCTTGTTCACGTGCTGGCCCCCGGGGCCGCTCGCGCGGAACACGTCGACCACGACCTCGCGCTCGAGCGTCTCGCGGTCGGTGGCATACGGGGGTGGAACGAGGGGTTCGCGGCGCGGCATGGCGGAATTCTAGCGAATGGTTACAGCTGTATTGGCTTGCCTTACCGGTGTATTCGCCCGGGGGCCTCCTTTGTGAAGGCATTCACAGGCGAAAGCGCCGGGCGGGCAGAAGATGGGCTCGTCTTCACGCGGGAGTTTTCGATGAACACGAAGCAGATGGTGGCCACCGCAGTCATGGCGATCCTGTTGCTGGGCACGATCCTGATGATGCCCGCCGAGATGCCGGGTGCCGCCGCCCAGGTGAAGCGCACCGGCGCCGTGGTGACGCCGGCGAAGGTTCCCGCCGGGCTCTCCCAGGGCCAGGTGGGGAAAGTGAACCCCTAGAACCAGAGGATTTACCCCGCAAGGCGCACTTGCGAGGGCCCGCCGGAACACCCGGCGGGCTTTTTTTTTATTTGACGCGCATCCCGGGCGTGGCGCCTGATTCCGGCGACAGCAGGTAGATGGAGCTGCCGTCGCCCGCGGCGAGCACCATGCCCTGCGATTCGCCGAAACGCATCTTGCGCGGCGCCAGGTTCGCCACCATCACCGTGAGCCGCCCCACCAGCTCCTTCGGCGTGTAGGCCGCGCGAATGCCCGCGAACACGGTGCGGCTGTCGACGCCGATGTCCAGCGTGAGCTTGAGGAGCTTGTCCGCGTCCGGCACCAGCTCCGCGTCGACGATGCGCGCGATGCGCAGGTCGATCTTGCCGAAATCGTCGATGGAGATGGTCTCGCCCACGGGCAGGATCACCGGCGGCTTCGGCGGCTCGACCGGCTCCAGCTTGAACTCGGGCGCCTCCGCGCCGGCGGCGGCCTTGGGCGCTTCCGGCTTCGCCTCCGACGGCGGCTCGAGGAGCTGCTCGATCTGCTTGGGATCGATGCGCGAGACGAGGTGGCGGTACGGCTGCACCGTGTGCCCGGGCTTCAACGGCGTGCCCACGTCCTCCCACACCAGGGGCTTCGGCAGCGCGAGGAAGGCTTCCACGTCCTCGGCCACCTTGGGGAGCACGGGCTTGAGGTACACCGTGAGGATGCGGAAGAGCTCGAGGTAGAGCGTGCAGAACCAGTGCAGCGCCGCGTCCTGGCCGGCTTCCTTGGCGATCTCCCACGGCTTGTGCTCGTCCACGTACTGGTTCACGCGGTCGGCGAGGAACATCACCTGGCGGATCGCCTTGCTGAATTCGCGCGCCTCGTAGTCGGCGGCGATGGCATCGGCGAAGTTGCGCACCTCGAAGAGGATCCCGGGCGCCTGGTCGTCCTCGGCGGCCGGGGCCGCGGGAGCCGCGACTGCCCCGCGCATCTTGTGCTTGAGCTCGCGCCCCGCCGAGAGCGGCTCCTCCGAGAGCTTCCCGTTGAAGCGCTTCGCGATGAAGCCGGCCGCGCGGCTCGCGATGTTCACGTACTTGCCGACGAGGTCGGAATTCACCCGCGACAGGAAGTCGTCGGGGTTGAAGTCGAGGTCCTCCACGCGGTCGTTCAGCTTCGCGGCGAGGTAGTAGCGGACCCACTCCGGGTTGAGCCCCAGGTCCATGTACTTCTGCGGGCTCACCGAGATGCCGCGCGACTTGGACATCTTCTCGCCCGACAGCTGCAGGAAGCCGTGCACGTACACCTCGTCCGGCACCTTGCGGTCGCTGAACTTGAGCATCGCCGGCCAGAAGAGCGTGTGGAAGTAGATGATGTCCTTGCCGATGAAGTGCACCTGCTCGACCTTCGGGTCGGCGAGGTACTTCTCGAAGTCCTGTCCCTTCTTCTCGAGGTAGTTCTTGAGCGAGGCGAGGTAGCCGATGGGCGCGTCCAGCCACACGTAGAAGTACTTGCCCTTGGCGCCGGGGATCTCGATGCCGAAATAGGGGGCGTCGCGGGTGATGTCCCAGTCGTTGAGTCCGCCGTCCAGCCACTCGCGCACCTTGTTCGCGACCTCGGGCTGCAGGCGCCCGTCCTGGGTCCAGGCGCGCAGGAACTCGACGCAGCGCGGATCCGAGAGCTTGAAGAAGAAGTGCTCGGACTTCTTCAGCACGGGCTTCGCGCCGGTGAGCGCCGAGTAGGGGTTCTTGAGGTCCGTGGGCGCGTAGACCGCCCCGCAGTTCTCGCAGGAGTCGCCGTACTGGTCGGGCGTGCCGCACTTGGGGCACTCGCCCTTGATGTAGCGGTCCGGGAGGAACATCCCCTTCACCGGGTCGAAGAACTGCTCGATGGTCTTCGTGTCGATGAAGCCGTGCTTCTTCAGCGCGAGGAAGATCGAGGAGGAGAGCTCGCGGTTCTCCTCCGAGTGCGTGGTATGGAAGTTGTCGAAGCTGATGCCGAAGCGCTGGTAGTCGCGCTTGTGGCTCTCGGCCACGCGGCCCACCAGCTCCTCGGGAGGCACGCCTTCCTTCTCCGCCTGCAACATGATCGGCGCGCCGTGCGTGTCGTCGGCGCAGACGAAGTTCACCTTGTGGCCCTGCAGGCGCTGGAAGCGCACCCAGATGTCGGCCTGGACGTATTCCATGATGTGGCCGATGTGGAACGGGCCATTGGCGTAGGGCAACGCCGTGGTGACGAAAAGCTTGCGGGGCATGAATGGGGACGTGGGCGGCTCCGCGATGATAGCAAATTGCTTTAAAATTCCTTGGTTTTCCCGCCCCTTCTCCGCCCCCGAAAGCATGGCCACCTCCGAACAGGACGTCCTCGCGGCGCTCTCCGAGCTGATCGACCCCGTCACGCAGCGCAATTTCGTCGAGTCGAAATCGGTGAAGAACGTGAAGGTGGAGGGCGACCGCGTCTCGCTGGACGTGGCGCTCGGCTACCCCGCCCGCGGCGTGATCGAGAAGGTGCGTTCGCAGGTCTCGGAGCGGCTGAAGAAGCTCCCGGGGATCACCCACGCGAGCGTGAACGTGCACTCGAAGATCGTCTCGCACGCGGTGCAGCGCGGCGTGAAGCTGGTCCCGGGCATCAAGAACATCATCGCGGTCGCCTCGGGCAAGGGCGGCGTGGGCAAGAGCACCACGGCGGCCAACCTCGCCCTCGCCCTTGCGGCCGAGGGCGCCACGGTCGGGATGCTCGACGCCGACATCTACGGGCCCTCGCAACCGCTCATGCTCGGCATCACCGGGCGCCCCTCCTCGAAGGACGGCAAGACCATGGAGCCCCTCGAGGGCCACGGCGTCCAGGCCATGAGCGTGGGCTTCCTCATCGAGTCGGACACGCCCATGGTGTGGCGCGGTCCGATGGTGACCCAGGCGCTGGAGCAGCTCCTCACCGAGACCCGGTGGCGCGACCTGGACTACCTGGTGGTGGACCTGCCGCCGGGAACCGGCGACATCCAGCTCACCCTCGCCCAGAAGGTCCCGGTCACCGGGGCCGTCATCGTCACCACGCCCCAGGACATCGCGCTCATCGACGCGCGCAAGGGCCTCAAGATGTTCGAGAAGGTCGGCATCCCGATCCTCGGGATCGTCGAGAACATGGCGATCCACGTGTGCTCGAACTGCGGCCACGCCGAGCACATCTTCGGCTCGGGCGGCGGCGAGCGCATGTCGAAGGACTACGAGGTGGAGATGCTGGGATCGCTGCCGCTCGACATCCGCATCCGCGAGCAGGCCGATTCGGGCAAGCCCACGGTGGTGTCCGATCCCGACGGCCCGGTCGCGGCCATCTATCGCGACATCGCCCGCAAGGTCGCCGCGCGCATTGCGCGCCAGTCGGAGGACCGCTCCTCGGTGTTCCCCAAGATCGTCATCCAGAACAACTAGGAAGAACCGTGAGCATCAAGAGCGACAAGTGGATCCGCCGGATGGCGGAAGAGCACGGGATGATCGAGCCCTTCGAGGCGGGGCAGGTGCGCGAGGTCGACGGCAAGCGCATCGTCTCCTACGGCACCTCGAGCTACGGCTACGACATCCGCGCCTCGTCCGAATTCAAGATCTTCACCAACATCAACTCGACCATCGTCGACCCGAAGGCGTTCGATCCCAAGTCGTTCGTCGACTTCAAAGGAGACGTCTGCATCATCCCGCCCAACTCGTTCGCGCTCGCCCGCACGGTCGAGTACTTCCGCATCCCGCGCAACGTGCTCACGGTCTGCCTGGGCAAGTCGACCTACGCGCGCTGCGGGATCATCGTGAACGTGACGCCGTTCGAGCCGGAGTGGGAGGGGTACGTCACCCTCGAGTTCTCCAACACGACGCCACTCCCCGCGAAGATCTACGCCAACGAGGGCGTCGCCCAGGTGATCTTCTTCGAGTCCGACGAGGTCTGCGAGACGTCGTACCGCGACCGCGGGGGCAAGTACCAGGGCCAGAAGGGCGTGACGCTCCCCAAGATCTGAGGCGGTGGTTTCAATTGGAACCATCCCCTACCGCGAGTAACCAAAAAATCTCACGCGGGGCGGTTTTTTTGCCCTATACTTCGCGCAATTTTTTCGTCTTTTGCCGGCGTAAGGGACTCAATCCCAACGCTTTTTCCGTCCCCAGCGGGGGAACGAAGGAGGTCATCATGACAGGACCGAGAAACTACTGACGCCGCCCGAGCCGGCGATGCCCGGCACGAATCCGCGCGCCCGTATTTTTTCGTTTTCTGCCAGAGACCTCGATGCCACGAACCGCAACGATCAAGAAGCTTCGGCCCCAGCCGGAGTTTCCCCTCGACTCCCACCCGGAAACCAGCCTCGACTTCACCCGGGTCAAGCAGTACCTCGGCAAGCACCCCTACAAGAAGCCCGTCCTGCTGGTGGACCTGGACATCGTCCGCTCGAAGGCCAGGCGGTTCCGCGCGGCGCTGCCGCGCGTGCGCCCCCATTTCGCCGTCAAGGCCAACCCGGACCCGCGGGTCCTCAAGGTCCTGATCCAGGAGGGCGCCGGCTTCGAGATCGCCTCGATCGCCGAGCTCGACATCCTCATCGGCCTGGGCGTGCCGCCGGCGGAGATCTTCTACTCCAACCCGATGAAATCGCGGCCGTACCTCGAGTACGCGGCCTCGAAGGGCGTGGAGTGGTACGTGGTCGACAGCGCCGAGGAGATCCGCAAGGTCCAGTCGGTCAAGGCCGACGCCAAGATGTACCTGCGCATCGACGCGCCCAACATCGGCAGCGACTGGCCGCTGGCGGGCAAGTTCGGCGCGCACATGCACGACGTGCCCGAACTCATCGAGGCCGCGGTGGACTGCAAGGCGGACCTCGCGGGCGTGACCTTCCACGTGGGCTCTCAGTGCCTCAACCCCGAGAACTGGCGCGTCGGCATGGAGCGCGCGCGCAAGGTCTTCGCCTCGATGCGTGCCGTGGGCCTGAGGCCCCGGTTGCTCAACCTGGGCGGCGGCTATCCCGTTCGCCACGTGAAGCCGATCCCCTCCATCGAGACCATCTCCGAGGTGATCAACAAGGAGCTGCGCCACTTCGGCCCCGAGGTCCACGTGATTGCCGAGCCCGGCCGGTACCTCGTCTCCGACGCGGGCTACTTCATCTGCCGCGTGGTCGGCACCGCCACCCGCAACAACCAGCGCTGGATGTACTGGGACGCGGGTGTCTTCGGCGGCGTGATCGAGACCACGGAGGGCCTGCGCTACAACATCTATACCGACCGCGACAGCGAGCCCGTGAGCTGGAACGTGGCGGGCCCCACATGCGACTCGGTGGACGTGGTGATGCGCGAGGAGCTCTTCCCCGGCGACCTGCAGGAAGGCGACTACATCTTCATCAAGAACGCCGGCGCCTACACCACGGCGTACGCCAGCAATTTCAACGGCTTCCCGCTGCCTGAAGTAGCGACGCTCGGCGCCTAGGGGGGCTGTCCCCCATGCCTGGCTCCTTCAATCCGCCCGACCCCGAATTCGAACGCCGCACCCGCGCGAGCTTCGCGCGGCAGGGGATCATGGAACTCCTCGGCGCCACGATGGATCGCGTCGAGGCCGGCCGTATCGAGATCTCGCTGCCGTTCCGCCCGCAGCTTTCGCAGCAGCATGGCTTCTTCCATGCGGGCGTGATCTCCACCATCGCCGACTCGGCGGGAGGCTACGCGGGATTCACGCTCTTCCCGGCCGACGCGGGAGTCCTCACCGTGGAGTTCAAGATCAACCTCCTCGCCGCCGCCGACGGTGAACGCGCCATCGCGGCCGGCGAGGTGATTCGCAGCGGCCGCACGCTCACGGTCTGCCGGCTCGACGCGTGGGTGGAGAAGGGCGGCAAGCGCACCCATTGCGCCACCGGCATGCAGACGCTCATGACGCTGGTGGGGCGCGCGGGCGTGAAGGACTGATGGCGCAGGACTTCTGGGCGTCGAGCGGCTACGCGTTACTCGAGCGCGGCGCACCGGGCCTGGTCGCGACGCCGCAGTGGCTCGCACGCTTCCTCGAGGGGGACGTGCTGGCACCCCCTGAAGAGGCGGGCACCAAGGAGCGCGCGTTGCACGCGCGCCTCGTGGCCGACCCGCTCGCCGCGGTCAGCTCCGCCGAGATCGCCGCGGTCGAGGACGCCGACGCCCGCGAGAACTGGACCGAGTTCCTGCGCTTCCGCGATCGCGTGCGGGCCTTCCCGTCGCTCGAAGCCTGCTACGTGGATCTCTTCCTGCGGCCCTCCGTGGACCTGGCGCCGCCGTTCGTCGATGCGCTCGCGCAGGCGATCGTGCGCGCGATCCTCGACGGGACGCCGGACGCGTGGATGTGCCGCGCCGGTGAGATGTTCTTCCGGCGCCAGCGCGTGAGCAGCGAGGGGGGCCAGGTGCTCGCCGCCGATGCCGCGACCCTCGAGATGTTCTCGGAGACCGGCGGCTTCGGCGCGGTCGGGCGCCTCCTCAAGCGGCAGCGCACCGAGATGCCGGAAGTGAAGATGGACGTCCTCAACCGGGAGAACGCGCCGGTCTACTTCCTGCGCGACGAGCTTCATTCCTTCGTGCTGGATCTCAGCCCCGGCCGCGAGGGCGCCGCGGCGCTTGCGCGATTGCTCGAAGCGTGGGTGCTGCGCCTCACCGGCGCCCGCGTGACCATCGAGCCGCTGGCGCGCGTGGACGATCCGCGCTGGCGCTGGCACGTGGGACTCGATGTCGACGCCACCGCCATGCTCGACGCGCTCTACCGGGGCGAGGACCTCGCCGCCGCGGACCTCGAGCGCCTGGCGTTGCTCTTCCGGCTGGAGTTCGCCGATCCGGCGGAAGCGGTGCCGGCCCTCGGGGGTCGCCCGGTGTACCTGGGCCTCGCCTGCCGGCCGGATCGCACGCTCCGGCTCAAGCCCCAGAACCTGGTCGTGAACCTCCCCCTGGCGCGGGCGGGCTGACCCGCGCGGACGGGTAGAATTACGGATTCGGAAGAGGAAACGCCATGACCGCACCGTCGATGTCGAATACCGGCACCTTCATGCTCAGCAACGAGATCGAGCTCCTGATGACCGAGCGCGCGAAGCTGCTGCGCGTGGCCGGCGCCGCCGCGCAGTTCGTCGCCGTGATGGATAGCCGCAACCTGCCCGAGCGCGTCGCCACCGAGGCCGAGATCCTCGCGGAGAGCGTGAATGCGCTTCCCGAGGACACGCTCAAGGACGCGCTCGTCTCCATCTCCACCACCGCAGGCTAACGGAGGCGCCATGAACCAAGATGCGTTCAACATGAGCATCCGCAAGTTCCTGAAGCACGTGGGCGTGCATTCCCAGCGCGAGATCGAGTCGGCCGTCGAGCGCGCCGTGAAGAGCGGCAAGCTCAAGGGAAACGAGAAGCTGCCCGTGAAGATGACGCTCACGATGGCGGGCGGCGCCGAGCTCACGGTCTCCTTCGACGACACCATCAACCTCGAGTGAACGACGCCGCCACCGCCGCAGCGCCCGTCACCTACGCCGACGTCGAGGCCGCCGCGCGGCGACTCGAAGGGGTCGCGCATCGCACGCCGGTGGCGACATCGTCGACCTTCGACTCGCTCGCGGGCTGCGAGGCCTACTTCAAGTGCGAGAACTTCCAGCGCATGGGTGCGTTCAAGTTCCGCGGCGCGTACAACGCCCTCTCGCAGCTCGACGCCGCGCAGCGCAAGCGCGGCGTCGTGGCGTTTTCCTCGGGCAACCACGCCCAGGCGGTGGCGCTCGCGGGGCGGTTGCTGTCGATCCCGACCACGATCGTGATGCCGGCGGATGCGCCCGCGGTGAAGGTCGCCGCGACGCGCGGCTACGGCGCGGAAGTGGCCCTTTACGACCGTGCGCGCGGCGAGAGCCGCGAGCAGCTCGCCGAGCGCATCGCGCGCGAGAAGGGCGCGGCCGTGGTGCCGCCCTTCGACCACGCGCACGTGATCGCGGGGCAGGGGACGGCGGCGAAGGAGCTCCTCGAGGATGTCGGGGCCCTGGACTACCTCTTCGTGTGCTGCGGCGGCGCGGGCCTCCTTTCGGGCTGCGCCATCGCCGCGAACCACCTGTCGCCGGGAACGAAGGTGATCGGCGTCGAGCCCGCGGCGGGCGACGACGCGGCGCGCTCGTTCAAGTCCAAGCAGCTGGTGCACATCGAGGTGCCGCAGACGATCGCCGACGGCGCGCGTACCCAATCGCTGGGCGCGCTCACCTTCCCGCTGGTGCTGCGCCACGTGAACGACATCATCACGGTCACGGACGCCGAGCTGGTGGCCGCCATGCGCATCCTGTGGGAGCGCATGAAGCTCGTCGTCGAGCCGACCGGGGCGCTCGCCACCGCCGGCGTGCTGAAGGGGGCCATCGACGTGCGCGATCGCCGCGTGGGCATCATCCTCTCCGGCGGCAACGTCGACCTGAAGGCCGTCGCAGCGCTCTTCGCTTGAGCGCGTTCGTTCCCGAGCTCGGGAGCGAGATTCCGCGGCGCGACAGCGCCGTCATGCGCGCGATCGGGCGCGCGCTGCTGCGGCTGCTGCGTTTCCGGGTCGTGGGCGAGATGCCCAACCTGCCGAAGTTCGTGGTCGCGGTGGCGCCGCACACTTCCAACTGGGACTTCGTGGGCGGCGGCGCGGCGGTGTTCGCGGTCCACCTCCGGATCGCGTTCCTCGGCAAGCACACGCTCTTCTCGGGACCGCTCGCGCCCCTGATGCGCTGGATGGGAGGCATCCCGGTGGATCGATCGAGCCCGCACGGGGTCGTCGGCGACGCGGTCGCGGCATTCTCGCGGATGGACCGGCGCATCCTCGCCATCGCGCCCCAGGGCACGCGCAGTCCCGTGCCGCACTTCAAGACCGGGTTCCTGCAGATCGCCCGGGGCGCGGGCGTGCCGGTGATGCTCGCCGCGTTCGACTACGACGCGCGCGTCATCCGTTTCGGGCCGACGCTGCCCGTCGGCGAGGACATCGACGCCGAGCGCGAACGCATCGAGGCGCACTTCGCGCCGATCCGCGGCCGGAATCCGCGCTAGCTTGGTGCGTGGGCGCACCAACGCGGTCGCGCGGCCGCGAACGCAAATCCGCTAAGTGATTGATTTGCGGCGACACGGCCCTTGGCATGCTTGCTGCTCAAACGAAAACGTCGGCTCGCGCCGACGTTTCTCCTCCGAGAGCGGTTTGCCCCTCGCCGAAAGGCGAGGGGCATTTTTAGCCGATGCTCAGTCGGCGTACACGCCCGCCTTCTTGATGATCGGGCCCCACTTCTCGATCTCGCTCTTGAGATGCGTGCGCAGGGCCTCGGGCGTGGCGCGGTTCTCGGCCACGGGCTCGGTGCCGAGGTCGGCGAACTTCCTGATGATCTCGGGATCCTTGAGCGCGGTCCTGAGCGCGGCCGAGAGCTTGGCGATGTCGGACTTCGGCGTGCCCGCGGGCGCCCACAGGCCGTGCCACACCGCGACCTCGAAGCCCTTGAGGCCGGACTCTTCGGCCGTCGGCAGGTCAGGCAGCGACTTCACGCGGGTGGGCGTGGTGACCGCGTAGGCCTTCACCTTGCCGCCCTTGATCTGCGGCGTGGTGTTGGTGGTCTGGTCGCACATGAAGTTGACCTGGCCGCCGATGAGATCGGTCATCGCCGGGCCCGTGCCCTTGTACGGCACGGTCGTCACGTCCGTCTGCATCGCCGTCATGAGCAGCATGCCGCACAGGTGCGAGGCCGCGCCCACGCCCGCATTGGCGTAGGTGACCTTGTCCTTGTTGGCCTTCACGTACGTGATGAGCTCCTGCATCGTCTTGGGCGGGAAATCCTTGTTGGCGATGATGGTCATCGGCACGTCGGTGATGAGGCCGATGGGCTCGAGGTCCTTCTGCGGGTCGAAGCGCAGCTTCCGGTAGAGCGTGGGCGCGGTCGAGATGCCGATGTGCATCAGGAGCAGCGTGTAGCCGTCCGGCTTCGAGCTCTTGGCCACCTTCTCGACGCCGATGGTGCCGCCGGCGCCGCCGGTGTTCTCGACGATCATCACCTGGCCCAGCGCCTTGCCCATCGACTGGCCGATGAGGCGTGCGACGGTGTCGGTGGGACCGCCGGCGGCGAACGGGACGACGATGGTGATGGCACGGCTTGGGTAGTTGTCCTGTGCGGACGCGGTGAGCGCGGCGGCGAACATCACGCAGCCGAGCGCGAGCCTCTTCAACATTGTTTGTCTCTCCATGGTGGGGAAGGCGACCTGCGATCGACCATTATAATCACCGGGAATTCCCCGCCGCCGCGGCGATCCCAACCGGTCGTGAGCCTACTCGCACTCCTCGCAGCGCTCCTCGCCCAGCACGCCTGGCCGGTGAAGGGCCGCCAGCCGCTGCCCGCGTTCTACGGGCGGCTGTGCCTTTCCACCGCCAAGCGGCTCAACGCCGGCGATCGCAACTCGGGCATCCTCGCGTGGGTCGCGCTCATGGCCGCGGTCCTGGTTCCGGTGGCGCTCGCCACCTGGCTCGCCGTGGCGATCCACCCGATCGTGCTCTGGCTGCTGGACGTGGCGGTGCTGTACGCGACGCTGCGCTTCCTGCAGACCGCGCGCCAGCTCGCGGCGATCGAGAAGAGCCTGCGCGACGCGGATGCCGCGGGGGCCGCGATCGCGCTGGCGCAATGGCAGGGCGAGCCCGTCGAGGGCGAGGACGCGGGCGCGATCGCGCGGCTTGCCGCCGAGCACGCCCTGCGCGAGGCGCACCATGGCACGTTCGCGCCGCTCTTCTGGTTCCTGGTGCTGCCCGGTCCGCTGGGCCTCGTGCTGCATCCGCTCGCGCGGCGTGCGGCGCGCACGTGGGAGCACCCGGTGGATCCCGAGGAACGCGACTTCGGCTGGTTCGCCGCGCGCGCCTTCCACGTGATCGACTGGATCCCCCAACGCGCGAGCGCCTTCGTGTTCGCGCTGGTCGGCAACTTCGAGGACGCGCTGCTCTGCTGGCGCTCGCAGGCGGCGCGCTGGGTGCAGCCCGAGGAGGGCATCGTGCTCGCGAGCGGCGCGGGCGCGCTGGGGGTACGCCTGGGCGATCCGATCCCGGGGCCCGCCGCGCCCGTGGACCGGCCGTCGCTCGGCTCGGGGGACGCCGCGCGCGAGGACGCGCTCACGAGCCTCGAGGGCCTGCTCTGGCGTGCATTGATCGTGTGGTCGATCGTCTACCTCCTCGCTGCGGCGCTCACGCTGGCGTAGCCGATTTCCGCTAAACTCGCCGCGACCATTTCCTGCCGCCATCCGCCGCGCGCACGGAACGAGATCGAGACGGCAGGGTGATTTGGAACAACGCTTCGACCGGTTCTACCGCTACGCCGAGCTGACCGAGATCCTCCGGGGATTCACGACCCGGAAGCCGGCGCTGTTCGCCCTCGAGAGCATCGGCAAGAGCCACGAGGGCCGCGACATCTGGGTGGTGAGCGCTACCAACGCCGCGACCGGCGCCGCGGCGGACAAGCCCGCCCTCTGGATCGACGGCAACATCCACGCGGCAGAGCTCACCGCCTCGACGGCGTGCCTCTACTACCTCGCCGAGCTCGAGCGCGGTTACGGCACCGATCCCGACATCACCCGGCTCCTCGACACGCGCACGGTTTACGCGTGCCCGCGCATCAATCCCGACGGCGCCGAATGGGCGCTCGCCGACCGCCCCAAGTACATCCGCTCGTCCACGCGCCCGTATCCCTTCGACGAGGACCCGGTGGACGGCCTGAACGTCGAGGACGTGGACGGCGACGGGCGCATCCTCATGATGCGCATCGCCGATCCCCACGGCGCGTACAAGGCGCATCCGACGGACCCGCGCCTCATGACGCCGCGCGATCCCGCGGAGTCGGGCGGCGAGTACTGGCGCGTGGTGCCCGAGGGCACGCTCGTGGGCTACGACGGCGTGGAGATCCGGCTCAACCGCGACAAGGAAGGGCTCGACCTCAATCGCAACTTCCCGTCGGGCTGGCGGCAGGAGTTCCAGCAGCTGGGCGCGGGGCCGTATCCCACGTCGGAGCCGGAAGTCCGCGCCGTCGTGGACTTCATCGTGCGCCACCCGAACGTCGGCGCGGGCGTGAGCTTCCATACGCACAGTGGCGTCATCCTGCGGCCGTTCTCGAGCGAGGCCGACGAGAACATGCCGGCGGAGGACCTGTGGCTCTACAAGCTGTTCGGCAGGAAGAGCACCGAGCTCACCGGCTACCCGAACATCTCGATCTTCCACGACTTCAAGTACCACCCGAAGCAGGTCATCACCGGCGGCTTCGACTGGATCTACGAGCACCTCGGGCAGTTCTTCTGGACGGTCGAGATCTGGGCGCCGGTGAAGGAAGCCGGAGTGAAGGAATACCACTTCATCGACTGGTACCGCGAGCATCCGCCCGAGGACGACTTGAAGCTCCTCGAGTGGAGCGACAAGGAGCTCGGCGGCGAGGGCTACATCGACTGGTATCCCTTCGACCATCCGCAGTTGGGGCGCGTGGAGCTGGGGGGCTGGAACAAGCTCGCCACGTTCCGCAACCCGCCGGCCAAGTACCGCGAGCGCGAGGTGAAGCGGTTCCCGCCGTGGCTCACGTGGCAGGCGCTCACGCTTCCCAAGCTCGAGCACCTGCGCACCGACGTCCACAAGCTCGGGCCCGACACCTGGAAGATCCGCTTCGCGGTGCAGAACTCGGGATACCTGCCCTCGTACGTGACCAAGCGCGCGCTCGAGCGCAAGGTCGTTCGCGGCGTGGTGTACGAGGTCGAGCTGCCGGACGGTGCCACGCTCGTCGCGGGCCGCGCACGCGTCGAGGGCGGGCAGCTCGAGGGGCGCGCGAGCAAGGCCTCGTTGCAGGCGTTCCTTCCCAACGCGGAGCTCACCGCCGATCGCGGCCAGTGCGAGTGGACCGTGCGCGCGCAGCCGGGAGGCAAGGTGCAGGTCACGGCGCGCCATGACCGCGCGGGCCGGGTGTCGATGCCGATCGTTCTGGAATAGGTGTATCTTCAGGACGCCAAATACTGGCCACGGGAGAGGTTGGAAGTGCGCGCCCGGGGAAGCAAGCAAGAATTCCATGTCCAGAACCGAGGAGACAGCTTCATGAGGAATTGGCTGAAATGCGCGGCCGGAGCCCTTGCGCTCGCGCCGCTGGTGGTCGTCGCACAAGTGCCCGCGGGCTATCCCGCCGACTACGCGAAGACGGTGGAGGCCGCGAAGAAGGAAGGCAAGGTCGTGGTGTACAGCGCGCTCGACACCAAGGCGGCGCAACCGCTCATCAAGGACTTCAGCGCGTTGTATCCCGACGTGAAGGTCGAGTACAACGACATGAACTCGACCGAGATGTACAACCGCTACATCGCCGAGGCCGCGTCGGGCCAGGGCTCCGCCGACATCATGTGGAGCTCGGCGATGGACCTGCAGGTGAAGCTGGTCGACGAGGGCAAGGCGCTGGCCTACAAGTCGCCCGAGCAGGCGAAGCTTCCCGCGTGGGCGCACTACAAGGACCAGGCCTACGGCACGACCTTCGAGCCCACCGTCTTCATCTACAACAAGCGCCTCGTGACCGGTGACGACATCCCGCACGACCACGCGGGGTTCGCGAAGATCATCAATTCCAAGCCCGACAAGTTCAAGGGCAAGGTCACCTCGTTCGACATCGAGAAGAGCGGCGTGGGCTTCATGATGGTGGTCCAGGACACGAAGTACTTCCCGGGCCTGAAGGACCTCGAGAAGGGCTTCGGCGCCACCTCGTACAAGGTGTACTCGAGCACGGGCAACATGCTGGAGAAGGTCTCCTCGGGCGAGCACATCATCGGCTACAACATCCTCGGCTCGTATGCGCTGGTGCGTGCGAAGAAGGACCCGAACCTGGGCGTGTCCATGCCGAAGGACTATGCGCTGGTGCTCTCGCGCGTCATGTTCATCGGCAAGCAGGCGAAGAACCCGAACGCCGCGAAGCTCTTCCTCGACTACATCCTGTCGCAGCGCGGCCAGAAGCTCATCGGCGGCGAGGTCGAGCTCTTCGCCCTGCGCGACGACGTCGACGCCGAGTACACGGCCGGGAAGCTCAAGAAGGAGATGGGCGACAAGCTCAAGCCCATCCCGATCGGCTCCGAGATCACGGCCTACCTCGACAAGGACAAGCGCCTGCAGTTCATCAACGACTGGAAGGCGGGCGTCGCGAGCGGCGCGAAGTAGATGGCGACGCCTGCCGGCGCGCTGCAGCGGACGGCGAGTCCGCTGCCCGCGTTTGCGACCTGGCGGGCGCTCACCATCCTCGTCACGGCGACGGCGGTCCTCGGGCCGCTGTCGCTCATCCTGTACCAGAGCCTGCTCACGGCGCCGTTCTTCGACGCCTCGAAGCAACTCGGTTTCGGCGCCTACGACTTCATCTTCCGCGATCCCGATTTCTGGAAGGCGCTGCGCAATTCGTTCCTGATCTCCACCGGCATGACGATCATCGCCGTGCCGCTGGGCGGGCTCCTCGCGTTCGTGATGGAGCGCACCGACCTGCCGGGAAAGCGCTGGTTCGAGCCGTTCATCCTAGTGCCGAGCTTCGTCTCGCCCATGGTGCTTTCGTTCGGCTTCGTGGTCGCCGCGGGCCCGGTGGGCTTCTACACCGTCTGGTTCCAGGAGCTCTTCGGCGTCGAGCAGGCGCCGTGGGGCCTCTACTCGATCACCGCCATGGCGGTCATCGCCGGGCTCACGCACGTGCCCAACGTCTACGTGTACGCGACGGCGGCGCTGAAGAACCTGGGCTCCGACGTCGAGGAGGCCGCGCGCGTGGCCGGCGCCTCGCCCCTGCGCGTGGCCCTCGAGGTGAGCCTGCCGCTCATCATGCCGTCGATGCTCTTTTCCGCGGTGCTGGTGTTCTTCCTCGGCATCGAGCTCTTCGGCCTGCCGCTCGTGCTGGGCGACCCCGAGGGCATCCTGGTGATGGCGACGTACCTCTACAAGCTCACCAACAAGCTCGGCGTGCCGTCCTACCACCTGATGGCCGCGGTCGCCGTGTGCATCGTCGCGATCACCTTCCCGCTGGTGCTGCTGCAGCGCCGGCTGCTGCAGGGGGCGCGCAAGTACGCCACGATCAAGGGCAAGGCCGGGCGCATGAAGGAGCTGCCGCTCGGCAAGTGGGCCTGGCCCGCGGCCGCGCTCCTCGGGCTCTTCGTCTTCGTCACGGTGATCGTGCCCATCTCCGGCATCGCGCTGCGGGCCTTCGTCACCAACTGGGGCTTCGGCGTGAACCTCTCCGAGGCGCTCACGCTCGAGAGCTTCCGCTTCGTCTGGCACGAGCCCACGCACGTGCGAGCCATCGTGAACACGGTGCTGATCGGCGTGGTGGGCGGCGCGCTCACGGTCGCGTGCTACACGGCGATCGGCTTCGCCAACCACCGGCGCAACGACGGCTGGACGCGCTTCCTCGATTACCTGGTGCTCGTCCCGCGCGCCGTGCCGGGGCTCCTCGCGGGCCTCGCGTTCCTGTGGGTGTTCCTCTTCTTCCCGCCGCTCACGCCGCTGCGCACCACGATTTTCAGCGTCTGGCTGGCGTACTCGGTGGTGTGGCTCGCGTACGGCATGCGCCTCATCTCCTCGTCGCTCATGCAGGTGAGCCCGGAGCTGGAAGAGGCGGGGCGCTCGGTGGGGGCCACCCGCGGCACCATCTCGCGGCAGATCACGCTGCCGCTCATCCGCCCGGGGCTGCTCGCCTCGTGGCTGCTGGTCTTCATGATCTTCGAGCGCGAGTACTCGACCGCGGTCTATCTCCTCGCCCCGGGGACCGAGGTGATCGGCGCGCAGCTGGTGTCGCTCTGGCAGGGCGGGGCCATCGACATCGTGGCCGCACTCTCGCTCATCAACATCGTGCTCGTGGGCATCGGGCTCGGCATCGCGTTGCGCTTCGGCGTGAAGCTGCGGGACTAGGGAGAAGACAAATGGCCGAGCTGACGGTCGACAACCTGCACCTCACCTACGGCACCAACCCGATCCTCAAGGGCGTGTCGATGGTGCTCAATCGCGGCGAGGTGGTCTCGCTGCTGGGGCCCTCGGGCAGCGGGAAGACCACGCTGCTGCGCGCCGTGGGGGGCCTGGAGAGCCCGCACAAGGGCAAGATCAGCATCGGCGAGAAGGTCGTCTTCGACGGCGAGAAGAACCTCGAGGTGCCCGCGGAGGATCGCAACCTCGGCCTCGTGTTCCAGTCCTATGCGCTCTGGCCGCACAAGACCGTGGCCGACAACGTGGCGTTCGGGCTGAAGCTGCGCAAGGTGTCCTCCGCCGACATCGCCACGCGTGTGCAGAAGGCGCTGGACGAGCTCTCGCTGGGCCACCTGGCGCAGCGCTACCCGCACCAGCTCTCGGGCGGGCAGCAGCAGCGCGTGGCCATCGCCCGCGCGCTGGTCTACAACCCGCCCGTGATCCTGATGGACGAGCCGCTCTCGAACCTCGACGCGAAGCTGCGCGAGGAGGCGCGCGCGTGGCTGCGCGAGCTCATCGTCGAGATGCAGCTCTCGGCGCTCGTGGTGACCCACGACCAGGCCGAGTCGATGGCGATGTCGGACCGGATCCTGCTCCTCAACAACGGCGTGATCGAGCAGCAGGGCACCCCGCAGCAGATGTACGACAACCCGCAGACGCTCTTCACCGCCGACTTCATGGGCAGCAACAATCGCCTCCCCGGCAAGGTCTCGCAAATGCAGGACGGGCGGGCGTTGCTCGAAGGCCCGGGATGGAAGCTCTGGGGGCGGTCGCGCGACAGCACCAAGAGCGGGGCCGACGGCACCGGCATGATCCGCCTGGAACGGGTGAAAGTCGCCAACGGGCCCGGGGAAAACCGCATCGAGCCCGAGCTCACGACGTCGATGTTCCTCGGCGACAAGTGGGAGCACGTCTTCCACCTAGGCGACACCACGTTGCGGGCCCATACCGCCGGTGCGCTCCAGAAGGGCAAGCACTGGCTGGAGATTCCCCGCGACGACCTCTGGGTCTTCTGATCCGTCCGGCTTCGTCCGGCGCGGTGGGGAAGTGCTAGGCTAGGCATCTCCCGTTTCCCGCGGAGCGTGCCATGAGCACCATCCGTCGCGCCGCGGTCTCCGGCAGCTTCTATCCCGGGGAGCCCGCCGCCCTCGCCACCGAAGTCGCCTCGTACCTCGCCGCCGCGCCCGCGGCCGGACCCTCGCCACCGAAGGCGATCATCGCGCCGCACGCGGGCTACATGTATTCCGGTCCGATCGCGGGATCCGTGTACGCGCGGCTCTCGCCCTTGTCCGGCAGGATTTCGCGCGTGGTGCTCGCGGGCCCGGCGCATCGCGTGTACGTGAGCGGTGCGGCGATCCCGTCTGCCGACGCGTTCGCGTCGCCGCTGGGAGCGGTGGCGCTCGACGCGGATGCGCTCGCACGGCTGCGCGAACTGCCCTTCGTCGAGGTGAGCGACCGCGCGCACGCGCTCGAGCATTCGCTCGAGGTGCACGTGCCGTTCCTGCAGGCGGTGCTGGGGGACTTCAAGCTGGTGCCGATCGTGGTCGGCGACGCGAGCCCGGACGAGTCGGCGCAGCTCCTCGAGGCGCTCTGGGGCGGACCCGAGACGCTCATCGTCGTGAGCTCCGATCTTTCCCACTACCACCCGTACGAGGTTGCGCGTTCGGCCGACCGCGACACGGCGAACGCGATCCTGTCCCTCGACGCGCGCCTCGTGCCCGAAGAGGCTTGCGGCGCAGCGCCGATCAACGGATTGCTGCGCGCGGCTCGACGGCACGGGCTGAAGGCCGAGCTCGTCGACCTGCGCAACTCCGGCGACACCGCCGGCGACCGCAGCCGCGTGGTGGGCTACGGCGCGTTCGCGTTCACCGAGCCCGGAGCAGCGCGTGCCTGACGACGCGTTGCGCGGTCCCACGCTGCTTTCCATCGCACGCTCCGCGATCGAGCTGCCGTCGGCGCCCGCGCCGCGCGCATGGACCGAGGAATGGCTGCGCGCGCCCGGGGCGAGCTTCGTGACGCTGCGCCTCGACGGCGACCTGCGCGGCTGCATCGGCTCGGTCGAGGCGCGCCGCGCGCTCGGCGACGACGTGACGCACAACGCGCGCGCCGCGGCGTATCGCGACCCACGCTTTCACCCCGTCACGCCCGGCGAGCTCCCACGTCTCGACGTCGAAGTCTCGGTGCTCTCGCCGCGGGTTCCGCTCGAGGCGATGAGCGAAGCCGAGGCGCTCCGGAAGCTGCGCCCCGGCATCGACGGCATCTGCTTCGAGTTCCACGACCTGGCTTCGACCTTCCTGCCGCAGGTCTGGGAGAGCCTTCCGGAGCCGGCGATCTTCCTCGCCGAGCTGCGGCGCAAGGCGGGGCTCGCGCCGAACTTCTGGCATCCCGATGTCCGCCTGTCGCGTTACACCGTGGAGAAGTACCAGTGACCGCACGCGTTCCCGACGACCTCAAGGGCGAACATCACCCGGGCCGCTGGTGGCACCGGCTGGACGACGGACGCATCCAGTGCGACCTCTGCCCGCGCGACTGCCGCCTGCACGAAGGCCAGCGCGGCGCCTGCTTCGTGCGCGCGCGCGTGGGTGACCGGATGGTGCTCACGACCTACGGCCGCTCGTCGGGCTTCTGCGTCGACCCGATCGAGAAGAAGCCGCTCAACCATTTCCTTCCCGGCACCGCGGTGTTCTCGTTCGGCACCGCGGGCTGCAACCTCGCGTGCAAGTTCTGCCAGAACTGGGACATCTCCAAGTCGCGCGACATGGACCGGCTGATGGACGCCGCATCCCCCGAGGGCATCGCCCGGGCCGCCAGGGATTCCGGTTGCCGCAGCGTCGCCTTCACGTACAACGACCCGGTGATCTTCGCCGAGTACGCCATGGACGCGGCCGACGCCTGCCGCGAAGCGGGGCTGGAGACGGTCGCCGTCACCGCGGGCTACATCTCGCCAGCGCCGCGCAAGGAGTTCTACGAGAAGATGGACGCGGCCAACGTGGACCTGAAGGCCTTCACCGACGAGTTCTACGTGAAGCTCACGGGCGCGAAGCTGGCACCGGTGCTCGACACGCTCGTCTACCTGAAGCACGAGACGAAGGTCTGGTTCGAGATCACCACCCTCCTCATCCCGGGCAAGAACGACTCGCCCGGGGAGATCCTCGCGATGTCGAAGTGGATCATGAAGGAGCTGGGACCGGACGTGCCGCTGCATTTCACGGCCTTCCATCCCGACTTCAAGATGACGGAACTACCGCCCACGCCCGCATCGACGCTGTCACGCTCGCGGAAGATCGCGATCGACGAGGGCCTGCGCTACGTCTACACCGGCAACGTCCACGACCGCGAAGGCGGCACCACGTTCTGCCCATCGTGCAACGCGCCACTCATCGTGCGCGACTGGCACCGCATCGAATCCTATCGATTGAGCCCCGAAGGCAGGTGCCCGGGCTGCGGCACGTCGATCCCGGGACGGTTCGAGGCTTTCGACGTGAAGCGCCAATTCGGCCGCCGGCGAATCCCCGTCTGCGTGAGCCGCTGAGCGACGCCTAGTCCCGCGACCACTCGGGATGTTGTTCGTGCAGATCGCGGTGCTGCTCGATGAGCACCTGGTAGAACGACAGCCGTGCGTCGGTGATCCCGCCCTTCTTGGCCGCGTCGATCACGGCGCAGCCGGGCTCGCCCAGGTGCGCGCAGTCGTTGAACTTGCAGCGGCCGAGGAACGGGCGGAACTCGCGCATCGCCTCGCCGATCTGGTCCTCGGTGAGGTGGAACAGGCCGAAGGACTGGAAGCCCGGCGTGTCGATGATCGCCGTGTCCTTGTCGAGCCGGTAGAACCGCGAGAAGGTCGTGGTGTGCGCGCCGGAATCGAGCGAGGCGGTGAGGTCGCCTACGCGCGCCACGTCCGAGAGCACCAGCGCGTTCACCGTGCGCGACTTGCCCATGCCGCTCTGCCCGACGAGCAGCGTCACCTTGTGCTCGAGGTGGGGTGCAAGCGCCTGCGTCGTGTCGAACTTGGCCGACATGCTGATCACGGAGTAGCCGATCTTCTCGTAGTTCGCCAGCGTCTTGAGCGCCTGCGGGTGCTCGGGCAGATCGGACTTGTTGAGCGCGATGATCGCGGGGATGCGCGCCGCCTCGCAGGCGACGAGCGAGAGGTTGAGGAACGCCTCGCTGAACGCGGGCTTGGGCGCGAGCAGGATCACGACCTGGTCCACGTTGGCGGCGAGCATCTTCTCGCGCCACTGGTCGGAACGGTAGAGGAGGTTGCGGCGGGTGCCGACGCGCTCGATGGAGCCCTGGGCGCTTCCCGTGAGGCGCACCTCGACGAAGTCGCCGCAGGTCGCGTCCTGGCGCTTGCCCTTGCGCGTGCACACCACCTGGCGGCGGTCGGAGAACTCCACCAGGAACTCGCGCCCGAAGTCGGCGACGACGCGTCCCTCGACGACGACCGACTCGCTCCGCTCGCGGCGCGTCGTCATCCGCTCAGATGTCGAACAGGGCGTCCAGCTTCGCCGCGCAGATGAAGTCGTTCTCCGACAGGCCGTCGATCGCGTGCGTGATGTACGACACGCGGCATTCGCCCCACTTCACCAGCATGTCGGGATGGTGGTCCTCGCGATGCGACACCCAAGCCGCCGCGTTCACGAACGCCATGGTCTCGAAGTAGTTCTTGAACTGGTACGTCTTGGCGATCATGCCGTCGGGCTGCAGCGCCCAGCCCTGCAGCCCCTTCAGCATCGGGCGGACCTGGTCGGGCGTGAGCGGGTCGACACCGCCTTCGCAAGGCACACACTTTTTGCGCGCGAGCTCGTTCATGGGGACGCGGTTCCGTTGAGGGGGCGGGCCTTGCGCAGGTGGTCGATTCGCAGCGCCGCCGGGGGATGCGAATCATACACCAGCGAGTGCAGCGGATCGGGCGTGAGGGTCGAGGCGTTGTCGCGGTAGAGCTTCGAGAGCGCGGAGGCGAGGCTCGCGGCCGAGGCGTGCTGCGCGGCGAAGGCGTCCGCCTCGAATTCCTGGCGGCGCGCCATGAGGCTCGCGAGCGGCTGGAACGGGAAGGTGAACACCGGCACCACGAGCGAGAAGCCCGCGAGGAGCGCGCCGATGTGGGGCGCCTCGAGGCCGAGCGCCTGGTAGAACGCGGGCTCGTTGTAGAGCCAGCCCAGCAAGGCGAGGAGGCCCAGGACCAGGGCGAAGCGCACGGTGAGGAGGCGAGGGATGTGGCCGCGCGCGAAGTGGCCGAGCTCGTGGGCGAGCACCGCCTCGATCTCGTCCGAAGTGAGCCGGTCGATCAGGGTGTCGAAGAAGACGATGCGCTTGGTGCGCCCGAAGCCCGTGAAGTAGGCGTTGCCGTGGCTCGAGCGGCGCGAGCCGTCCATCACGAACAGCCCCGAGGCGGTGAAGCCGCAGCGCGCGAGCAGGCGCTCGATGCGGGCGCGCAGCTCCCCGTCCTCGAGCGGCGTGAACTGGTTGAAGAGGGGCGCGATCCAGCGCGGGAATGCGACCACGAGGATGACGGTGAACACCATCCAGGCGAGCCACGTGTAGAGCCACCACAACGGGCCCGCGGTGCGCAGCAGCCAGAAGACCACGAGCAGCAGCGGCGCGCCGATGGCGGCCGCGAGCGCCATGCCCTTCAAGAGGTCGCGGAGGAAGAGCGCCGGCGTCATGCGGTTGAACCCGTAGCGGTCCTCGACGACGAAGGTGCGATAGAGGTCGAAGGGGAGCGAGGCGAGCGTGCTCGCGAGGAGGACGCCGAAGACCGTCGCCAGCTCGCGCACGTTCCCGTCGCCGAAGGCGCGCGCGCTCGCCTCGTCGATCGCGGCGATGCCGCCGCCCAGCGTGAGCGCGAGGAGCACCACGCCGTCCACCGCGAGCGTCTCGGCGAGGCCGAGGCGCTGCTTGTCGCGCGTGTAGTCGGCGGCGCGGCGGTGCGCCTCGGCGGGAACGAGCGCCACGAAATCCGCGGGGACCTCGTCGCGATGGAGGGTCACATGGCGTACCTGGCGCAACGCGAGCCAGGACCTCCACGCGAGCGCGGCGGCGACGAAGACGACGAACACGGTGGCGAAGGTCTGGGCGTTCACGGCTGGTAGACTGGAGTGCTATGGCAATCGACAAGACGCCGCTGGTCTGGGTAGACATGGAGATGTCGGGACTCGTTCCCGAGCGCGACCGCATCCTCGAGGTCGCGATGGTGGTGACCGACGCCGAGCTCAACACGATCGCCGAGGCGCCGGTGTACGTCGTCCACCAGCCCGACGAGGTGCTCGACGCCATGGACTCGTGGAACAAGTCGACGCACGGCAAGTCGGGGCTCGTCGACAAGGTGCGCGCCTCGACGCTGTCCGTGGAAGAGGTCGAGCGCCGCATCGTCGAGTTCCTGAAGCCGCTCGTGGCCGAGCGTGCGGCACCCCTCGCCGGCAACACCGTGCACCAGGACCGGCGCTTCATGGCGCGCTACATGCCCGCCTTCGAGGCGTACCTGCACTACCGCATCGTCGACGTGTCGACCCTGAAGGAGCTCGCCAAGCGCTGGAACCCGGCGGTGCTCGCGGGAGTCGCGAAGGAAGGGCGCCACGAGGCGCTCGCCGACGTGTACGAGTCGATCGAAGAGCTGCGCCACTACCGGCGTCATTTCCTCGTCGCCCCCGAGGCCTAGCCCGCCCAGCCGCGCGAGCGCTCGACCGCGCGCTTCCATTCGCCCAGGCGCGCCGCGCTCTCGCCGCGCGAGAGCGTGGGCTCGAACACCCGGTCGCGCGACCACAGGGCGGCGATCTCGGCCTCGTCCTTCCAGAACCCGGTCGCGAGCCCCGCGAGGTAGGCCGCACCCAGCGCCGTCGTCTCGGTGACCTTCGGCCGCACCACCGGCACGCCGAGCAGGTCGGCCTGCATCTGCATCAGGAGGTTCGAGGCGGTGGCGCCGCCATCGACGCGCAGTTCCGCGAGCGGGATGCCCGAATCCGCCGCCATCGCCTCGATGAGCTCCGCGCTCTGGAATGCGATCGCTTCGAGTGTTGCGCGCGCGAGGTGCGCCTTGGCCGTCCCGCGCGTGATGCCCACGATGGTGCCGCGCGCGTGGGGGTCCCAGTAGGGAGCGCCGAGCCCGGACAGCGCGGGCACGAAATGCACGCCGCCCGTGTCGGGCACCGTGGCCGCGAGCGCGTCGATGTCGGCGGCCCGCGCGATGAGGCCGAGCCCGTCGCGCAGCCACTGGATCGCGGCCCCCGCGATGAAGACGCTGCCCTCGAGCGCATACGAGGTGCGGCCGCCGAGCTGCCACGCCACGGTGGTGAGCAGGCGATTGCGCGAAACGGCGGGCTTCTCGCCGGTGTTCATCAGCAGGAAGCAGCCCGTGCCGTACGTGTTCTTCGCCATCCCCGGGCGATGGCAAGCCTGGCCGAAGAGCGCCGCCTGCTGGTCGCCCGCGATCCCCGCGACGGCGATTCCATTCGGCAATCCCTCGCAATCCGTGCGCGCCACGATCTGGCTCGAGGGGGTCACCTTCGGCAGCACCGCGCGCGGGATGTCCAGGATCGCGAGGAGCTCGTCGTCCCAGTCGAGCGTGTGGATGTTGAAGAGCAGGGTCCGCGACGCATTGCTCACGTCGGTGGCGTGAACGCGCCCTCCGGAAAGGTGCCACACGAGCCAGGAATCGATGGTGCCGAACGCGAGCTCGCCACGCCGCGCCCGCTCGCGGGCGCCGGGGACGTGCTCCAGCAACCACGCGAGCTTGGTTCCGGAGAAATACGCGTCGAGAAGGAGTCCCGTCCTGGAAGTAAAAAGTGGCTCGCGCCCTTCCTGTCGCAGAGCGTCACATCGCGCCGCGGTTCGGCGGTCCTGCCAGACGATGGCGGGAGCCACCGCACGTCCGGTCTTGCGGTCCCAAAGCACCGTCGTTTCGCGCTGGTTGGTGATCCCCACCGCGGCCACGTCCGCTGCGCCGAGACCGGCTGCCGCGAGGGCCTGGGAGGCCACGTCCCGCTGGGTTTTCCAGATCTCCTCGGGGTCGTGCTCGACCCACCCGGGCTGGGGAAAAATCTGGCGGAATTCTTGCTGTGCAGTCCCGAGGATTCGGCCGTCCCGCCCGAAGGCGATGGCGCGCGAACTCGTGGTGCCCTGGTCGAAGGCGAGGACGGCCTTCAATGACATTTGTAAGGGATTGAACACTTTACGTTTTGTTGGGATGATACGTTAAAATCCCCTATGCACACCCGGCGATCAGGGCCGGTTAGGAGCAATACGTGGGTCTCTTAGACGATCTTAAGAAACAAGCCGACGACCTCAAGGCAAAGGACGTCGACCGAACCGAGAGCATGCGCAGCACGGCCGTCGCGGTCGACCATGCGCTGCGCCGGTCCTTCCTCTACCTCAACGACCTGGGCAAGCAGCTCAACGTCGTGCAGATGCCGGTGCCGTTCAAGTTCACCCTGCCGACCGTGGGGGACATCGACGCGCTCATCATCAAGGACTTCTTCTGCGACTTCCGCTCGAAGCACTTCATCGACAAGGATTACTACGGCGAGGTGCAGGTCGCCTACCGGGCCTTCTCGGACAAGGTGATCACGGTGAAGAAGGGCCCGGACGACATGGAGAAATTCCGCGACGTCCTGTGGCAGTCGAACATCGAGCACAAGAGCGAGCAGTTCCGCAACGACCGCAAGGTCATCACCCACGAGGTCTTCAAGGTCAACTGCGACTTCCGCGTGCAGGCGAAGATCGAGGGCGACCACGAGAACGGAAAGATCAAGATCGTCACCAAGAACGTGGGCGGCTTCCAGGTCGACCTCTTCCTGCTGATGGCCCAGGAGATGAACGAGCAGGCGGTGGAGGAGTTCGCCAAGTTCTTCATCGGCCGCCCGAACAAGTGGGAAGACCTGGTGAAGCGCTCGGTGCTCCTCAACAAGCCGGCGACCAACGCGCCGCCGCGCCCGAAGACCCCGCAGCCGAACTACGTCGTGCACCACACCCCCGAGCCTCCCGCGGAGGAGAAGAAGAGCGGGCTGCTGGGGTCGCTCAAGTCCTTCATCAAGAAGGACCCATAGCGGCGCCTCACCCCGCGGTCCCTGCATGACGCGCCTGCTGGTCACCGTCTCCACCCGCAAGGGACTCTGGATCCTCGAGGCCGATGCGCGCCGCCGCGCCTGGAAGATGGACGGCCCGCATTTCCTGGGGCAGACCGTCCATCACGCCGTGGTGGATCCGCGCGACCGCCGCACGCTGCTCGCGGCGGTGAAGGCAGGCCACCTCGGCCACACCGTCTTTCGCAGCGACGACCTCGGCCGCACGTGGGAGGAATCCTCCGCCCCGCCCGCGTTCGAGCGCGCGCCGGAAGGGCAACCGGGCGAAAGCGTCGCGCACGTCTTCTGGCTCGCCCCCGCGCACGCGACCGAGCCCGGCCGCTGGTATGCGGGCACCTCGCCGCAGGGGCTCTTCGTGAGCGACGACGCCGGGCGCACGTGGAAGGCCATGGCGGGGTTCAACGCGCATCCTGACCGGCGCAAGTGGATCGGCGACGCGCAGGACGCGCCGCCCGACGGCGGGACGCTCCATTCCATCAACGTAGACCCGAACAACCCGCGCCACATCTACTTCGGATGCTCGAGCGGCGGCGTGTTCGAATCGCGCGACCACGGCGCCACCTGGCATCCGTTCAACCGCGGCTGCGCAGCGGATTTTCTGCCGGATCCCAAGGCGGAGTACGGGCACGATCCGCACTGCGTGCGCGTGCACCCGGTGAGCGGCGACGTCTATCAGCAGAACCACTGCGGCATCTATCGGCTGGACCGCGCGCGCGGGCGCTGGGAGCGCATCGGCCGCCACATGCCGCTCGAGATCGGCGACATCGGCTTCCCCATGGTGCTGCATCCGCGCGATCCGGAGACGGCGTGGGTATTCCCGATGGACGGCGGCACCGTCTGGCCGCGCATGCCCATCCAGGGGAAGCCCGCCGCGTATCGCACGCGCGACGGCGGCGCTACGTGGGAGCGGCAGGCGAAGGGACTGCCCCCGGCGCAGGCGTGGTACACGGTGAAGCGCCAGGCGATGACCGCCGACGCGCTCGATCCCGTGGGGCTCTACTTCGGCACCACCGGCGGCGAGGTGTGGGCGAGCTTCGACGAGGGCGACTCGTGGAAGTGCCTCACGCTGCACCTGCCCGAGATCTACGCGGTCGAGGCGGCGCTCGCCGGTTGAAGGTCCTGCTCCCCACGCCGCTCGGCGAGTACACGGGCCACCGGCGCGAGGTGCAGGCGCAGGGCGCAACACTCGCGGAGCTCCTCGGCGATCTCGACCGCCGCCACCCCGGCATCCGCTTCCGCATGATCGACGAGCAGGACGCGGTCCGCCCCCACATCAAGATCTTCGTGAACCGGGTGCAGGCGCGGTCGCTCGCCATCGCGCTCGCCGACTCCGACGAGGTCCTGGTCGTCGCCGCGCTCTCGGGCGGCTGATGTAACATGGGCGGCGTTTCCCGGGCCGTCACAACAACGTCAAGCGGCGCGGCGGACAATCCCACAAGGAGGAGAGACATCCCATGATTCGCAAATCCATGCTCGCGGCCGCCGCGCTCGCCTTCGCCGCGACCGGGGCGCAGGCGCAGACCGAGATCCAGTGGTGGCACTCGATGGGCGGTGCCCTGGGCGACAAGGTGAACGACCTCGCCAGCAAGTTCAACGCGAGCCAGAAGGACTACAAGATCGTGCCGGTGTTCAAGGGCTCGTATCCGGAGTCGATGACCGCCGCAATCGCCGCTTACCGTGCCGGCAACGCGCCGCACATCCTGCAGGTGTTCGAGGTGGGCACGGCGACCATGATGTCCGCCAAGGGCGCCATCGTGCCGGTGTACAAGCTCATGAAGGACGCCGACGAACCGTTCAACCCGAAGGACTACCTCGGGCCGGTGTCGGGCTACTACACCGACTCGAAGGGGAACATGCTCTCGTTCCCGTTCAACAGCTCCACGGCGATCTTCTACTGGAACAAGGACGCCTTCAAGAAGGCGGGCCTCGATCCCAACAAGCCGCCGAAGACCTGGAAGGAATTCCTCGTCGACGTCGACAAGCTGCAGGCCTCGGGCCAGAAGTGCGC
>Ga0105242_10000557_pt1 | contig 29513 bp, 26 predicted proteins | sample KBSM24metaG_FD_81521 | JGI IMG/M metagenome (GOLD analysis project Ga0105242, IMG submission 81521) | Miscanthus rhizosphere microbial communities from Kellogg Biological Station, Michigan, USA - KBS M2-4 metaG | ecosystem: Host-associated > Plants > Roots > Rhizosphere > Soil | place...
AAGCCGTAGAGCAGCTGTGCGTCCTCGCGCACGATAAACTGGGTCAGCAGGGCCACGCGCTCGCCCACGGCCGGCAGGTTGTAGAAGGTGCTCATGGGCACCTGCACCTCGTAGCCCACGCCATGGCAGTCCAGCAGCACTTCCGGGGGATTCTTCTCCAGCAAGGTGCCGGTCAGTTTGCCTATCATTGATGTCCTTTGCCGCGCGTTCTGGCGGCCTCTTGAACGGAATTATCCGCGTGATCCTGCGCCATACCTTCACCCCCCACAACAACCTGCGGCTGGCCCATCTGTGCGGCCCGGCCGATGCCCATCTGCGCCTGATCGAGACCGCGCTGGACGTGCGCATCGCCCACCGGCACGAGCAGTTCAAGGTGGACGGCCCCAAGGCGAAGGCCACGCAGGCGATGGAACTGCTGCAGGCGCTCTACGAGATGGCCGAGCGCCCCATCGCCGAGGACCACATCCAGCTCATGCTGGCCGGCGACAGCGAATTGCTGGAGGCGCCCGAAGGCGCACCCACACTGCTGAACACCCGCCGCGCCGACCTGCGCGCGCGCACCGCGACGCAAGGCGCGTATCTCGACAACATCGCCAGCCACGACATCACCTTCGGCATCGGCCCGGCCGGCACCGGCAAGACCTACCTGGCCGTGGCCTGCGCCGTCGATGCGCTGGAGCGCAGCAACGTGCAGCGCATCGTGCTGACGCGCCCGGCCGTGGAGGCCGGCGAGCGCCTGGGCTTCCTGCCCGGCGACCTGACGCAGAAGGTGGACCCGTACCTGCGCCCGCTCTACGACGCGCTCTACGACCTGATGGGCTACGACAAGGTGCAGAAGGCCTTCGAGCGCAATGCGCTGGAGATCGCGCCGCTGGCCTTCATGCGCGGGCGCACGCTGAACAACGCCTTCGTCATCCTGGACGAGGCGCAGAACACCACGCCCGAGCAGATGAAGATGTTCCTCACCCGCATCGGCTTCGGCGCCAAGGCGGTGGTGACGGGCGACGTGAGCCAGATCGACCTGCCCAAGGGCACGCTGAGCGGCCTGATCGACGCCGAGCGCGTGCTCAAGCGCGTCAAGGGCATCGCCGTCACGCGCTTCACCACGGCCGACGTGGTGCGCCACCCGCTGATCGCCCGCATCGTGGACGCCTATGACGCACGGAGGGGGACAAACCCCTGAGCCGCTGCGCGGCTCGCCCCCATCCCCACCCGTCCCTCGGCCGGGCCTGGAAGGGGAACCACGCCGGTGGGCTGCGGAGCCAGATCCACGGCGTCTGCCGGTCCGGGCCGCGCCAGACTCAGCACCGGCTGGCCCAACGTCCGAGTTGCCGCTCAACTACCCAATTCATAGCTGCCAGCCCATGCTGGACAAGCGCTGGAGGCCGAAATGGCACTGAACCAACTCCAACTATCCCTGCAATTCGCCCGCTTCGACGGCGTGGCCGCGCACCGCGCCGCACTGCCGCGCCATGCGGCGGCGCGCTTCATCCGCCATGCGCTCTCCAGCGACGCCGAGATCACCGTGCGCATCGTGGGCGCCGAGGAGGGGCAGGCGCTGAACCGCGAATACCGCAAGAAGGACTACGCCACCAACGTGCTCACCTTCGACTACGCGCAGGAACCCGTGGTGGTGGCCGACCTGGTGCTGTGCGCGCCCGTGGTCGAGCGCGAGGCGCGCGAGCAGAACAAGCCGCTGCGCGAGTACTACGCGCACCTGCTGGTCCACGGCACGCTGCACGCCCAGGGCTGGGACCACGAGACCAGCCCCGAAGACGCCGACGAGATGGAGGCCTACGAGACGGCCATCATGCAGGAGATGGGCTTCGCCGACCCCTACGCCGGCTGAGAAACCCGCCCCAAGGAGGCCCCCTGCCCAGCCACCGGGCACCAGGACGAGGAGGTGACGGAAACATGCTTGAAATCGCGCTGCTGCCGGCGGCCGCCTTCCTGGCCGGCGCGCTCAATGCCGTCGCCGGGGGCGGCAGCTTCCTGACCCTGCCCGCGCTGGTCTTCGCGGGCGTGCCGCCCGTGGCGGCCAATGCCACCGGCACCGTGGCCCTGCTGCCCGGCTACATCGCCAGCGCCTGGGCGCAGCGCGAGGACACGGCCGCGCCGCCGGGCCTCACGCTCGGGCGGCTGATGGCGCTCTCGCTGATCGGCGGTGCGGCCGGCGCCGCCCTGCTGCTAGCCACGCCCGACACCACCTTCCGCCACCTCGTGCCCTGGCTGCTGCTGGCCGCCACCGCGCTCTTCGCCTGCGGCCCCTGGCTGCGCCAGCGCTGGGCGCGCGGCGGTGCGCCCTCCCCCATCAAGGCCACGCTGGGCGTGCTGGCCGTGTCCGCCTATGGCGGCTACTTCAACGGCGGGCTGGGCATTCTGCTCCTGGCGCTGTTCCGGCTGCTGGGCCAGAGCCACCTGAACGCGATGAACGGGCTCAAGAACTGCGTCTCCGCCCTGCTCACCAGCATGGCGGTGCTGATCTATGCGGCGGGCGGCGCGGTGCAGTGGCCGTACGCGCTGACGATGGCGCTGGCCGCCACCGTGGGCGGCTACGTGGGCGGGCGCGTGGCGCGCCTGCTTCCGGCCGCGGTGCTGCGCTGGTGCATCGTGACGACCGGACTGGTGATGGCGGGCCTGTTCTTCGCGGCCCAACCCTGAGATTTCACGCTCCAGCTCTTATCCAGCCTGGGCTGTTCGCTATCAATTTTGATATTCAGGCCGGCGTTACCACGGCCGGCGGAATGCGCAGCGGAATGGTGACCGGCCCGTCGTTGACCAGATGCACCTTCATGTCGGCGGCGAAGCGGCCGGTCTCTACCACCGGGTGCTGGGCGCGCGCCTGGGCGACGAAGTAGTCGTAGAGCCTGCGGCCCTCGTCGGGCGCCGCCGCGCCGGTGAAGCTGGGGCGGTTGCCGCCCCGGGTGTCGGCGGCCAGGGTGAACTGGCTCACCAGCAGCAGGCCACCGCCCACGTCCTGCACGCTATGGTTCATCTTGCCGGCGTCGTCGGTGAAGATGCGCAGCTTCAGCAGCTTGGCCAGCAGGCGGTCGGCCTCGGCCTCGGTGTCGCCGCGCTCGGCGCAGACCAGCACCAGCAGGCCCGGCCCGATGCGGCCGAGGGTGACGCCGTCCACATCCACCCGGGCCTCGCTCACGCGCTGCAGCAGGCCGATCATGCGGGCGCTCCGGGCTCGTCCAGGAAGGCTTCCACGCCCAGGGGCAGCAGCTCGATGGTCACGCGCAGGCCGGGCACGGCGTGCATCAGCGCGGCCTCGACCGCGGCGCGGCGCTGGGCGGCGCGGCCCAGGCTCCAGTCGGCCGGCACATGCATGTGCAGCCCGGCGAAGCGGCGCTGGCCGGCCTGGCGGGTGACGAGATGATCGAAGCGCACCAGCGGCTCGGTCTGCGCGAAGGACTGCAGCGCGGCGTCGATGGCGGCCTGGGCCTCGGGCTCGACGGCGGAATCCATCAGGCCCTGCGAGGCGCGCCAGATCAGGTGCATGCCTTCCTTCAGGATGTTCAGCGCCACGGCCATGGCCACGATGGGATCCAGCCAGAGCCAGCCCGTGAGGCTCGCCGCGCCGATGCCGATCACCACGCCCGCCGAGGTCCACACGTCGGTGACCAGATGACGGGCATCGCCCTCCAGCGCCACCGAACGGTAGACCCGCGCCGAGCGGAACATGAACCAGGCCAGCAGGCCGTTGAGCGCCGAGCTGACCACCGACAGCGCCAGGCCCCAGCCCACCTGCTCGAGCGGCTGGGGCTCGGTCAGCCGGTGCGCCGCCGCCCAGATGATGGCCACGGAGGCGCCCATGATGAGGATGCCCTCGAAGCCCGAGGAGAAGTATTCGGCCTTGTGGTGGCCGTAGGGGTGGTCGTCGTCGGCCGGGCGCTGCGCCACCGTGACCATGGCCAGCGCGAAGATGGCGCCCGCCAGGTTGACGAAGGATTCCAGCGCATCGGACAGCAGGCCCACCGAGCCCGTGAGGTGCCAGGCCATCGTCTTGAGCACGATGGTGACCAGCGCCACCCCGACGGAGGCCCACAGCAGGATGTGCGGCGCCAGCGCGGCGATGCCGGGCGCCGGCTGGGTGGCAGAAGAAGGTTTGGCAGAGGACATGGCGGCGATTCAGGACGGCAGCGCGGGGGGCGCCATTCTGCCTGCGCCATAAGGCGCCTGCATGGCAGGGCCGCCGTGCCCCGCAGCCGGGCGGCCCGGGGATCAGGGAGCCGGCCCGACGGGCGATCGCTCAGGCATAGAGCCGGGCCGCCAGCGCATCGAGCAGCACCGTGTTGTCGGTACCGTAGGCGCTGGGCTGCACCAGCACCAGGTGCTGCACGCCGTGGGCGGCGGCCAGCCGCTCGATGCGCTCCAGCGGGCCATGCACGGGCCGGTGGTGGCCGGCCTGCGCGGGCGCGTCGCGGTCGAAGACGTGGACATGGGCGTCCCAGAGGCCGACCTCCTCGGGCGGCGCAGCGGAATCGGTCACGGCCGCCATCCGCTCAGCCGACGGAGATCTTGCGCTCGCGCACCACCTCGGCCCAGAGCGTGCGCTGGTCCTGGCAGAACGTCGCGGCCGCCACATTGGCGAAGAAGAGCGGCACCTGGCCGGCCATCACGCCGTTCATGGCCGGGCCGCCGCCCCGGTAGGGAATGTGCGAGAGCGGCACGCCGGCGCGCCCCACGAACAGCGCGCCGACCAGGTCCATGGCGCGGCAGGTGGCCACGGCGCAGGGGTGGCGGGCGCCGCCGGGCGCCCCAGGACACACCCTGGGGCCGGCGAGCGTGGATCAGCTCTCGCCCACCAGCCGTGCGCGCACCGGCTTGCCCTTGACGCGGCCGGCCGACAGGCGGCGCGCCGCCTCGGCGGCCACGTCGCGCTGCACCGCCACATAGGTGGAGAACTCGTTCACGTTGATCTTGCCGATCTGCTCGCGGGTGAAGCCCATCTCGCCGGTCAGCGCGCCCAGCACGTCGCCGGCGCGGATCTTTTCCTTGCGTCCGCCCACGATCTGCACCGTGGCCATGGGCGGCAGCAGCGGGCCGCCGGGCGCGGGCGTGAGCTCGGCCAGCGGATGCCATTCGGACTCGCGCCCCTGCAGCTGCTCGATCTTGCCGACGCTGCCCATTTCGGGAAGGCTCGCCAGGCTGAGCGCCAGCCCCTCGGCGTCGGCCCGGCCGGTGCGGCCGATGCGGTGGACGTGGATCTCCGGGTCGGGCGTCACGTCGACGTTGATGACGGCCTGCAGCTGGGCGATGTCCAGCCCGCGCGCGGCCACGTCGGTGGCCACCAGCACGGTGGCGCTGCGGTTGGCGAACTGCACCAGCACCTGGTCGCGGTCGCGCTGCTCCAGGTCGCCGTAGAGCGCCAGGGCGCTGAAGCCCTGGGCGCGCAGCACGTCCACCAGGTCGCGGCACTGCTGCTTGGTGTTGCAGAAGGCGATGGCCGATTCGGGCCGGAAGTGCTCGAGCAGCTGCGACACGGCATGCAGGCGCTCGCCTTCCTTGACCTCGTACCAGCGCTGGGCGATCTTGCCGGCACTGTGCTGGGCCTGCACGGTGATCTGCTCGGGCGACTTCATGAACTGGCGGGCGATGCGCTCGATGCCCTCCGGGTAGGTCGCGGAAAAGAGCAGCGTCTGCCGCTCGGCCGGGCAGCGGCGCGCCACCTGGGCGATGTCGTCGAAGAAGCCCATGTCGAGCATGCGGTCGGCCTCGTCGAGCACCAGGGTCTTCAGGCCCTGCAGCTCCAGCGTGCCGCGCTCCAGATGGTCCATCACCCGGCCGGGCGTGCCGACGACGACGTGCGCGCCATGCTCCAGGCTGGTGATCTGCCCGCGCAGCGGCACGCCGCCGCAGAGGGTGACGACCTTGATGTTCTCCTGCGCGCGCGCCAGGCGGCGGATCTCGGTGGTCACCTGGTCGGCCAGCTCGCGCGTGGGGCACAGCACCAGCGCCTGCACGCCGAAGTGGCGCGGATTGAGCCGGTCCAGCAGCGCCAGGCCGAAGGCGGCGGTCTTGCCGCTGCCGGTGCTGGACTGGGCGATCAGGTCGCGCCCGAGCAGCGCGGGCGGCAGGCTGGCGGCCTGGATGGCCGTCATGCGCGTGTAGCCCAGCTGCTGCAGGTTGGCCAGGGTGGCGGGGGACAGCGCCAGGGCGCTGAAGTCGGCGGAAGAGGTGGTCATCGCCCGATTATCCCGGGGCCCCGCTGCGCCGGGGCGAAGCGGCAAGACGCCGGCGCAACACCGCACCGATATCGGCGCCGGTCAGGGGCCGGCAACGCGGGCGGGCGCGCCGCAGTGCACGACAATAGCGCCATGGCCCAGATCCCCGACTTCACCGAAACCACGCTCCACACCGACCCGGCCGACGCGCTGGCCGAGGTCCAGCGCATCTACCAGCAACAGATCGGCCATCTGCGCGACGCGATGCAGCGCTTCGTCGCGGGCGAGACGCCGCCCAGCCACGTGCGCGCCTTCTACCCCTTCGTGCGGGTGCAGACCACCACGGTGGCGCGCGCCGCCACCCAGCTGGCCTACGGCTTCGTCGAGGGCCCGGGCCGCTACGAGACCACGCTGACCCGGCCCGACCTGTTCGCGCGCTACTACGCCGAGCAGTTCCGCCTGCTGCGCGCCAGCCACAACGTGGAGCTGGAAGTCGGCATCAGCAGCCAGCCCATCCCCATCCACTTCTCGTTCGCCGAGCACGACCACATCGAAGGCTCGCTCACGCCCGAGCGCCGCATGCTGATGCGCGACGTGTTCGACCTGCCCGACCTGGCCGCCATGGACGACGGCATCGCCAACGGCACCTGGACGCAGCGCGCCGGCGACGCGCACCCGCTCTCGCTCTTCACCGCGCCGCGCGTGGACTATTCGCTGCACCGCCTGCGCCACTACACCGGCACGGCGCCCGAGTGGTTCCAGAACTTCGTGCTGTTCACGAACTACCAGTTCTATATCGATGAATTCGTGCGCCTCGGCCATGCCGAAATGGCCCGCGAAGACAGCGAATACATCGCCTTCATCGAGCCCGGCAACGTGGTCACGCGCCGCAAGGGCCTGCCCGCCGAAGCCGGCGACGACCTGGGCGTGGCCCCGCCGCGCCTGCCGCAGATGCCGGCCTACCACTTGGTGCGCGCCGACAAGAGCGGCATCACCATGGTCAACATCGGCGTGGGCCCCTCCAACGCCAAGACCATCACCGACCACATCGCCGTGCTCCGCCCGCACGCCTGGATGATGCTGGGCCACTGCGCGGGCCTGCGCAACAGCCAGCAGCTGGGCGACTACGTGCTGGCCCACGCCTATGTGCGCGAGGACCACGTGCTCGACGAGGAGCTGCCGCTCTGGGTGCCCATCCCCGCGCTGGCCGAGATCCAGCTGGCGCTGCAGCAGGCCGTGGCCGACGTGAGCCAGGTGCCCGAGGCCGACCTGAAGCGCATCATGCGCACCGGCACCGTGGCCAGCACCGACAACCGCAACTGGGAGCTGCTGCCCGACAACACGCCCCAGCGCCGCTTCAGCCAGAGCCGCGCCGTGGCGCTGGACATGGAAAGCGCCACCATCGCCGCCAACGGCTTCCGCTTCCGGGTGCCCTATGGCACGCTGCTGTGCGTATCCGACAAGCCGCTGCACGGCGAGATCAAGCTGCCCGGCATGGCCAACCACTTCTACCGCGAGCGGGTGGACCAGCATCTGCGCATCGGCATGCGCGCCATCGACATCCTGCGCGAAGGCGGCGTGAGCCGCCTGCACAGCCGCAAGCTGCGCAGCTTCGCGGAAGTGGCCTTCCAGTAATTCCCCACACTTCAGCGCCCCAAGGAAGGACGGGCGGCGGCCTGCGGGCCGTGGCTCTTCCGCGGAAATGTCCCTCGATTTCGTCACGCTGCTGGCCATCACGGCGGTCAACCTGTGCATGCTCGCAGCCGTGCTGCCGCTCATCATGGGGGCCCGCGTCAGCCGCGCCGCCCGCAGCGTTCAGATCAGCGTGGCGCTGCAGGCCCTGGGCTGGGTGGGCATCATCGCCTCCACCCTGGTGCACGGCACGGTGTGGGACCGGGTGCTGTCCACCGCCTCCATCGCCAGCACCGCCGGGGCGCAATGGGCGCTCTTCGTGGCGCTCGGCGACTGGCTGGGCGCGCGCCCCGGCGCGCGCTGGATGCCGTGGCTCACGCTGGCCACGCCGCTGGGCTACGGCATCGGCTTCGGCCACTACGCCTTCCGCGTCGGCTGGGCCAACGGCCTGCTCGCCTTGCTGCTGCTGCTGTCGGCCCGAGCCACCCTGACGCCCCTGCGCTCGGCCACCAGCCGCTGGCGCCTGCTGCTCTGCGCCTGCCTGCTGCTCATGGCGGGCTTCACCGCCGCGCGGGGTCTGCTGGGCGCCTTCACCGACGCCTACCCCAGCTTCAGGACACCGCACCCGGTCAACATCGGCTCGGCCATCGCGGCCAACATCACCGCAGTGCTGGGCGTGGTGGCGCTGATGGTCGCCTGGCGCACCGAAACCGAAGACCAGCTGCGCGCCCTGGCCAGCACCGACGCCCTGACCGGCATCCCCAACCGGCGCGGGTTCGATCAGCGTGCCCCGCTGCTGCTGGCCCGTGCCATCGACGAAGAGCAGGCCGTGACCGCGGTGATGTTCGATCTGGACTATTTCAAGCGCATCAACGACACCCGCGGCCACGAGGTGGGCGACAAGGCCCTCGCGCTCTTCGCCCGGCTGCTCATCGAAACCGTGAAGCCCGACGACATCGTCGGCCGCATGGGCGGCGAGGAATTCGCGGCACTGCTCCGGCACGCGCCGGGCGCTCAGGCGGCGCGGCAGCTCGATCTGCGCCTGCGCAGCCGGCTGGCCACGGAAAGCAGCCGCGAACTGGGCTTCATGCTCGACTACAGCGCGGGCGCCGCGACCGCCCTGGCCCACGCGCCGGCCAACGCCGCCCAGCTGCGCACCCTCTGGATGGCGCCGGCCGACGCCGCGCTCTATGCCGCGAAGGAGCGCGGGCGCGGGCAGCTGCGCGGGGTGCCTGCAGCAGTCGTGGCGGCCATTCCGATCGTCACGCCCCACCTCTGACACGGCCTCGCATGCGGCCGCATGTCCGGCCGCTCGATGCACGGGCGGATCGCCGCCGCAGGGGCCGGCGGCCCACGCAGCAAGCCGTGGCGTTCAAGCCCCCCCGAGCGAAGGCCGCGGCCCGTGCCACCGGCTCATCGCTCAGGCGCAGCGTCATGCGGCCGCCACCGCGCCAGCTGCCGGCACCCGCTTCTTGAAGAGGCCCAGCGCCAGCGCCGTCACCACCGTGCCGGCCAGGATGGCCGCGGCATACAGCACCACGTGGTTCACCGCGTTCGGAATGGCCAGCACGAACACGCCGCCGTGGGGCGCCTGCAGGCCGATGTTCCAGGCCATCGACAGCCCGCCGGCCGCGGCCGAGCCCAGCATGCAGGCCGGGATCACGCGCAGCGGATCGCGTGCCACGAAGGGAATCGCGCCTTCGGTGATGAAGGCCAGGCCCAGCACGGCGGAGGCCTTGGAGGCTTCGCGCTCTTCGGCCGTGAAGCGGCTCTTGAACAGCCAGCAGGCCAGCGCGATGCCCAGCGGCGGCGTCATGCCGGCGGCCATGGTGGCGGCCATGGGGTTGGCCACGCCGCTGGCGATCAGGGTGGTGGAGAAGACGTAGGCCGCCTTGTTCACCGGCCCGCCCATGTCGAAGGCCATCATGGCGCCCAGGATGATGCCCAGCAGCACGGCGCTGCCGGTCTGCAGGCCCTTGAGCCATTCGGTCAGCGCGCCCATCACGGTGGCCATGGGCGCACCGATCACCATCATCATCAGCACGCCGACGATGGCCGCCCCCAGCAGCGGCAGGATCAGCACGGGCTTCAGCCCGTCGAGCCCGCGCGGCAGGCGGATGACGCGGTTGAGCCAGTACACCGAATAGCCCGCGATGAAGCCCGCCGCGATGGCGCCCAGGAAGCCCGCGCCCACGGTGCCGGCCAGCAGCCCGCCGATCATGCCCGGCGCGATGCCGGGTCGGTCGGCGATGGAATAGGCGATGTAGCCCGCCAGCGCCGGCAGCATGAGCGCGAAGCCCGCCTTGGCGCCCACCTGGAACAGCACCCAGCCGATGGTGCCCCTGTGCGCGTCGTCATAGACGTAGATGCCGCCCAGCGCGAAGGCCAGCGCGATCAGCAGGCCGCCCGCCACCACGAAGGGCAGCATGAAGGACACGCCGGTCATCAGGTGCTTGTAGGCACCGGCGGATTCGCGCTGGGCCGGTGCCGGGGCCGCAGAGGCCGCGCCGGCTGCGGTCGCCGAAGCAGCAGCCGCCGCCGCATCGCCCCACACCTGGGCTTGCGCCTGGGCCTGGGCGAACACGGCCGCCGCGTCGTGGATGGCGGCCTTGGTGCCGGTGGCGTAGAGGCGCTTGCCGGCGAAGCGGTCGCGGTTGACCTGCGTGTCGGCGGCGATCACCACCAGGTCGGCGGAGGCGATCTCGGCGGCGGTCAGCGTGTTCTGCGCGCCGACCGAGCCCTGCGTCTCGACCTTGATGGTGTGGCCCAGGGCGCGGGCGCCCTGCTCCAGCGCCTCGGCGGCCATGAAGGTATGGGCCACGCCCGTGGGGCAGGAGGTGATGGCGACGATGTGCAGCGGGCCGGCAGGCGCGGCGGCGGCCAGCGCCCCGGCCGGCGCAGCGGCGGCGCCGGCCATGCGGGCCAGCGCATCGCGCACCACGCGGGCGGCGTCGTCCAGCACGGCCTGGGGCGTGGCCTCGTGCACGGGCGCGGCGATGGTGCCCAGCAGGTCCTGCCGGTCCACCGGCATGTCGGCGGCGATGATGACCGCGGCGGCGGAGGCCAGTTCGGCGTCGCTGAACGCGCCCTGCGTGCCCAGGCTGCTGTGGACGCTGAGGGCCAGCCGGTGGCCGGCGTTTTCGGCGGCGGCGCGCAGCGCCTCGGCCACCATGAAACTGTGGGCCGGGCCGGCCTGGCTCGCGGCGATGGCGATGAGTTGGGCCATGGTTGTCTCTCCTGTGTCTTTCAGATGGGCCGGGCCGTGATGGCGGCGGCCAGGGCATCGACCTCGGGCCGCGGCGGCAGGCCGGGCGCGATGCGCTGGATGCGCGCGGCCGCGCAGGCCATGCCGAAGGTGGCGGCGCCGGGCATGGCCTGGCCTTGCGAGAGCGCGGCCAGCGTGCCGGCCACCAGCGCGTCGCCCGCGCCCACGGTGGTGGCGACGGGCACGCGCGGCGCGGCGGCATGCCAGCAGCCCTGGGCCGTGGCGATGACGGCGCCCTCGCCGCCCAGGGACACGGCCAGCTGGCGCACGCCGTGCTCCTGGCAGAGGCCGCGCGCGGCGGCGGCCACGTCGGCCAGTGCAGGCAGGGCGCGGCCGGCCAGCTCTTCGAGCTCGGCGCGGTTGGGCTTGATGAAGGCCACCGGCACGGCAGCGCCCCGGGCCGGGTCGGCCAGGTCTTTCAGCAGCTGCAGCAGCACGGCGCCGCCGGTGTCGATGGCGATGTGGGCGCCCTGGGCATGCAGGGCCCGGGCGATGCGTTCCCACACGCCGGCATCGGCGCCGGGCGGCAGGCTGCCGGCCAGCTCGCACCAGTCGCCGGGGCGCACGCGCTCGGCGAGCGTGGCCCGCAGGCCGGCTTCGGCACGGGCCAGCGCATCGGGCGCGAGCGCCAGGCCGGGCAGGTTGATGTCGGTGGAGTCGCCGCGCGAGGCGTCGGCGATCTTGATGTTGGTACGGGTGGCGCCGGGCAGGCGCAGCATGGCATCGGCGATGCCGCGCGCGGCGAAGGCCTCCGCGAAGACGGCGTCGTTGTCAGCGCCCAGCCAGCCGGTGGCCGTGACGGGCACGCCCAGCGCGGCCAGCACCGCGGCCACGCCCACGCCCTTGCCGCCGGCCTCGCGCTGGTCGCCCTGCGCGCGGTGGACCTCGCCCGGCACCAGCGCGGCCACGCGCACGGTGTGGTCGATGGCGGGGTTGAGGGTGATGGTGAAGATGCGGGCGGCGTCAGCCATGGCGGGCTCCTGCAGCTTGCAAGCCGAATGGGCCTGCAGCGCTTGGTGCGCCTGGGCTGCCAGCTATGTTTTCAGTAGCGATCATTGCAAATCCTTGGAAGGCGTCCGGGGCCGTCATTGCGCGGCGGCGGCGGGCCGCAGCTGGGCGCCCAGGGCGCGCACTTCGTCGGCCGTGTCCACCTGCAGGGCGCGCTGCGCCAGGGCCTGCAGCTCGGCCAGGCTGTGGCGGCGCAGCAGGGCCTTGACGGTGCCGATGTCGCCGGTGCTCATGCTCAGCTCATCCACGCCCAGGCCCACCAGCAGCGCGGCGCCCAGCGGCTCGCCCGCCAGGCCCCCGCACACGCCCACCCAGCGGCCGTGCTGGCGCGCGCCGGCCACGGTGCATTCGATGAGGCGCAGCACGGCGGGGTGCAGGCTGTCGGCCATGCCGGCCAGCTCGGGGTGCTGGCGGTCCACGGCCAGGGTGTACTGCGTGAGGTCGTTGGTGCCGATGGAGAAGAAGTCCACATGCGCAGCCAGCCGGTCGGCAATGAGGGCCGCCGAGGGCACCTCGATCATGATGCCCACCGGCACGGCCGGGGCGTTCAGCTCGGCGCGCACGGCTTCCATGCGCTGGCGCAGCGTGATCACCTCTTCCACCGTGCTGATCATGGGGAACATGATCTGCAGCGGGCCGTGCTGCGCGGCGCGGTAGAGCGCGCGCAGCTGGGGCACCATCAGGTCGTCGCGCCGCAGCGCCAGGCGCGCGCCGCGCACGCCCAGGAAAGGGTTCTCCTCCACGGGCAGGTCCAGGTGGGGCACCTGCTTGTCGCCGCCGATGTCCAGCGTGCGCACCACCAGCGGCTTGCCCTGCAGGGCCTCGGCCATGGCGCGATAGGTCTGGTACTGGTCTTCTTCATCAGGGACGGTGTCGCGCTCGAGGAAGAGGAATTCGGTGCGCATCAGGCCCACGCCCTCGGCGCCGGCCTCCAGCGCCTTGACGGCCTGGTCGGCGCGGTTGGCGTTGGCGGCGATCTCCACCGTGTGGCCGTCGGTCGTGGTGGCGGGCTGCTGGCGGGTGCGGGCCTCTTCTTCCTGGCGGCGCGCCAGGCGCTCCATGCGCTCGCGGGCTTCGATCAGCGCGGTCTCGCTCGGGCCCACGTAGAGGCGCCCGCGGTAGCCGTCGAGGATGGCCACGGCACCGGCCAGCACGGGCGCGGCCGCATCGCCGCTGCCGCCGGCCAGCACGCCGGGGCCGGCCGCCACCACGGCGGGCAGGCCCAGGGCCCGCGCCAGGATGGCGGTGTGCGCCGTGGGGCCGCCGCGCGCGGTGCAGAAGCCCCGCACGCGGCTGGTGTCGATCTGCGCGGTGACGGAGGGCGAGAGGTCGTCGGCCAGCAGGATGGCGTCGTGCGGCCAGGCGGCCACGTCGGTGGATTCATGGCCCCGGCCCAGGAGGTGGCGCAGCACGCGCTCGCCCACGTCCTGCAGGTCGGCCGCGCGGGCGGCCAGGGTGGCGTCGGCCAGGGCGCGCTGCGCGGCCACGCGGCCGGCCATGGCATGGCGCCAGGCCCAGGCGGCGCCGTGGCGCTGCACCACCTGGCGGCTCACGGCCTGCAGCAGGTCGGCGTCCTGCAAGAGGCCCTGGTGGGCGGTGAAGATGGCGGCCTGCTCGGCGCGCCCACCGGCCTGGGCATCGGCCGCCAGCTGGCGCAGCTGGGCCAGCGCGGCGGCCAGGGCGCGGTCCAGCGCGGCGGCTTCTTCGGCGATGGAGTTGAAGCGGTCGTCCACTTCCAGCTCGGTGCCTTCGGCCTGCACCAGCGTGCCCACCACCAGACCGGGGCTGGCGGCGATGCCGGTGAAGGTGTGGCGCGCGGTGGGCTGCCAGTCGCCCAGCTCGCTGCCCAGGCCCTGGGCCTGCGCCTGGCGGGCGGCGGAGAGTTCGGCCTGGCGGCTTTCCTCCTCGCCCAGGCGCTGGATGGTGGCGTGCAGGGTGGACAGCGCCGCCGCCGCGTCGGTGCCCTGGGCCGAGAGGCGCAGCTGAGCGCCGCGCCCGGCCCCCAGGCCCAGCAGCGCGGCCACGCTCTTGGCGTCGGCCACCGTGTCGCCGCAGCGCACGTGCACGCGCGCCTGGAAGCGGCCGGCCACGCGGGCCCATTCGCCGGCCGGGCGGGCATGCAGGCCGTTGGGGTAGTTGAGCGACAGCTCGCGGCCGAGCGGGAAGTCTTCCAGCGCCGGGGTGCTGGCGGCGCCGCCCGCTGCGGCAGCCGCGCCCGAAGCGTCGTCGGCCGTGAGGGCGCGCACGATCTCGCCGGCGTCGGTGGTGGTGGCGAGGCGCTGCATGAGGGCGCTGTCGCGCATCAGGCGGGTGAGGCGGCGCAGCACCTGGATGTGGTCGTCGGTGGCGGCGGCGATGGCGACCACCAGATGCGCCCGCTTGGCGTCGTCGCCCCAGCGCACGCCGGCCGGCACCTGCAGCACGGCCAGGCCGGTGCGCTGCACGAGGTGCTTGTCTTCGACCATTCCGTGGGGAATGGCCAGGCCTTCGCCCAGGAAGGTGTTGGCCACCTTCTCGCGCTGCAGCAGGCTGTCGATGTAGGCGTGCTGGATGTGGCCGGCCTGGGCCAGCAAGGCGCCTGCGGCGCGCACGGCGTCTTCACGGTTGTGCGGGGCTGCGCCCAGGCGCACTTCGACCGGAATGGTGGACATGCAATGTCTCCTGCGAAATTTGGTATCGATTCCAGACCCGATTATCTGCCGCGGCCTTCGCGCCTCGCAAGCGGCAACCGCCCTGCTGCCCCATAAATACTAGGGAAAACACCGAGAAGAACGGGCATTGGCCCACCCTACCCGGCACGCCCGGGTGATGGCGCCCTGCCGGCTTTGCAAAAAATTCTGGAATCGATACCATGCCCTGCATCCGCCATCGACGATTGCGTCGCAACGAATTCCAGGAGACTTTCCGCTTGGCCAGCATCAAGGATGTCGCGCAGCGCGCCGGCGTTTCCACCACCACCGTCTCGCGCGTGCTCAGCACGCCGGAGGCGGTGCGCGCGCCGCTGCGCGAACAGGTGGAGCGCGCCATCGCCGAGCTGGCCTACCGCCCCAACCTGGCGGCGCGCCGGCTGCGGCAGCGCCGCGCCTCGCTGGTCGGGCTGATCGTCTCGGACATCCGCAGCGCCTTCTTCACCGACGTGGGCCGCGCAGTGGAAGACATGGCCTACCGCCACGGCCTGCGGCTGATCCTCTGCAACAGCGACGAAGACCCGGCCAAGGAACAGTCCTACCTGGAACTGATGGCCGACGAGCAGGCCAGCGGCGTGATCCTCTCGCCCACCATGGCAGGCCTGAAGCAGCTGCGCCCGCAGGCCTGGCCCTTTCCGCTGGTGCTGGTGGACCGGGCGCTCGACACGACCCGCGCCGACCGCGTGGTGCTGGACAACCAGGCCGCCGCCCGCCGCGCCACCGAACACCTGCTGGACAACGGCTACCGCCGCATCGCCCTGCTGGCCGGCACGCACAGCACCACCGGCCAGCAGCGCCATGCCGGCTACGCCGAAGCACTGGCCGCGCGCGGCCTGGCGCCCCAGCCCTTGTGGATGGACCCGACCCGCGAGGCCGGCGAACGCGCCACCACCGCCCTGCTGGCCGGCACCGACCGCCCCGACGCCCTGCTGGCCACCAACGGCCTGCTGCTGCTGGGCGCGCTGCAGGCGGTGCAGGCCGCCGGCCTGCACCCGCCGCGCGACATCGGCATCGCCGGCTTCGACAACAACGACTGGACCTCCCTGCCCGCGCTGGACGTGACCACCATCGCCCAGCCCACCTACGACATCGGCCGCACGGCGGCGGAACTGCTGCTGCAGCGCATGCAGGAGCCGCTGCGGCCTGCGCGGCAGGTGGTGCTGGAAGGCGCGCTGGTGGTGCGCGGCTCCAGCGCCGGGCCGGACCGCCGCTGACCGAGCGCGGCGCTCAGAACGTGTTCACGATCTAAGGGGATGCAGGGACGCTGGTGTTTCCCCCAGCCCCCGGCACGGCCGGCGTCGTTTGAAATCGGGCCATGGCCTCGCATGCCCACCCCATCTCCTCGGAAGACCTGCCGCAGTGGGTGCCCGGCGAGCTGCTGCATACCAGCGACCGATGCGGCTGGAAGAACCTCGCCCTGCGCGCCTACCGCTACGACGGCATGGAAGTGCAGGTGCCGCCGCTGGCCGATTTCATGCTCGTCGCCTACCAGCGGGGAGACACGCGCATGGAGCGCCGTTTCGAGGGCCGCTGGACGCGCACCGATTGCCGGCCGGGCGACCTGTCGCTGCTGACCCAGTCGCAGGCCTCGCACTGGCACTGGACCGCGCCCATCGACGTGGCCCACGTCTACCTGCCCGCCACCGTGATGACGCGGGTGGCGGCCGACATGCTCGACAAGCCCATCGCCGAAGTGCGGCTGCACGACCTGCTGCGCACGCAGGACGCCACACTCAGCGCCATCGTCCAGACCATGGCCCGGGAGGCGGGCGGCGACACCATCGGCGGCGCCCTCTACGCCGAGGCGCTGGGCGTACAGCTGGCGGTGCATCTGCTGCGGCATTACGCCTCGGTGGACTGCATCGATCATTCCGCCGACGGCCAGCTGTCCGCCGCCCTGCGCCGGCGGCTGGAGGAATTCGTCGAAGCGCGGCTGGACCAGCCGCTGTCGCTGGAAGAGCTGGCCGCAGTGGCGGGCATGGGCATCTGGTCGTTCTGCAAGCGTTTCAAGGCCTCGTTCCAGACCTCGCCGCACAGCTACATCGTCGATCGCCGGCTGGAGCGCGCCCGGCACCTGCTGGCGCACAGCACGCTGGCGCTCAAGGCCGTGGCCGCCGAATGCGGCTTCGCGGACCAGGCCCATCTCACGCGGGCCATGCGCGCGCGCCTGGGCTGCACGCCCGCCGTCATGCGCCAGCGCCAGGCGCACTGAGGCACTGACGCCACAGCCGGCAAGGAAAGCACTGCCCCGCCCGCGGCACCCCAGGGCGGCTCGCCAGCAGGCGCCCACCCGCCCCACCGCTTTCTTCAAAAGCCTCACCGGATCGTTCTAGTCCCGCCTGGGCGCCTTGCCTATCGTGCATGCATGGCCAACGCAGCCATGCCCGGAAGAATGCGGCGCCCCCGGGCTCCGCCGTTCTCCATACATCCCTGCACACAAGGAGACAAGCCCATGAACGACAACGCTCCGGACCGCAGCCACACGGCTGTGGCCGACGCTCCCGCCACCCGGCTCGACGCCATGGTCATCGGCGCGGGCGTGGCCGGCCTCTACCAACTGCACCGCATGCGCGAGATGGGCCTGAAGGTGCGGGCCTACGACACGGCTTCCGGCGTCGGCGGCACCTGGTACTGGAACCGCTACCCCGGCGCCCGCTTCGACTCGCAGGCCGAGATCTACCAGTACTGGTTCTCCGAGGCGCTCTACAAGGCCTGGCAGCCCAGCGAACGCTTTCCGGCCCAGCCCGAGACCGAACGGTGGCTCAACTTCGTGGCCGACCGCCTGGATCTGAAGAAGGACATCCAGTTCGGCACCCGCATCGTCTCGGCCCACTACCAGGAAGGGACGGGCCGCTGGCTGGTCACCACCGCGGCCGGCGAGCGCATCGACACGCGGTACCTGCTGGCCTGCTGCGGCATGCTGTCGGCACCGCTGGCCGACCGCTTTCCCGGCCAGTCGAGCTTCCGGGGCTCCATCACGCACACCGGGCTCTGGCCGAAAGAAGGCATCGATCTGAAGGGCCGGCGCGTGGCCGTGATCGGCACGGGCGCCACCGGCATCCAGGTGATACAGACCATCGCGCACGAGGTCGGCTCGCTCAAGGTCTTCACGCGGGTGCCGCAGTACGTGGTGCCGATGAAGAACCCCCAATACAGCGAGGCCGACTGGCAGCGCTATGGCGAGCGCTTCCATGAACTCAAGGCGCGCGTGCGCACCACCTTCGCCGGCTTCGAATGCGACTTCGAGAACAAGCCCTGGGCCGAGCTGACGCCGGCCGAGCGCACGGAGATCATGGAAAGGTACTGGGCCGACGGCTCGCTGTCGATGTGGCTGGCCACCTTCCCAGAGATGTTCTTCGACGAGGCCGTGAGCGCCGTGGTCTCCGAATTCGTGCGCGGCAAGATGCGCGAGCGGCTGCGCCACGACCCCAGGCTCTGCCAGATCCTCGTCCCCGGCCCCCAGGACTACGGCTTCGGCACCCACCGCGTACCGCTGGAGAACGGCTACCTGGAGGTCTATATGCAGGACCACGTCGAGCCCGTCGACTGCCGCGCCACGCCCATCGAACGCATCGTGCCCGAGGGCATCCAGACCGCCGACGGCACGGTGCACGAGGTGGACGTGATCATCCTGGCCGTCGGCTTCGATGCCGGCTCCGGCGCGCTCAGCCGCATCGACATCCGAGGCCGCGGCGGGCGCTCGCTCAAGGAGCAGTGGTCGCAGGAGATCCGCACCGCCATGGGCCTGCAGATCCACGGCTACCCCAATCTCTTCACCACCGGCGCGCCGCTGGCGCCCTCCGCAGCGCTCTGCAACATGACCACCTGCCTGCAGCAGCAGGTGGACTGGATCAGCGAATGCATCGCCCACGCGCGCCGCAACGGCAAGCAGACCATCGAGGCGACGAAGGCGTTCGAGGACCGCTGGGTGCAGCACCACGACGAGACCGCCGCCGCCACGCTCGTGGTGAAGACCGACTCCTGGTACATGGGCTCGAACGTCGATGGCAAGCCGCGCCGCCTGCTCTCCTACATCGGCGGCGCGGGCAACTACCACCGCCAGTGCGACGAACTGGCCGCCCAGGGCTACCCCGGCTTCAGCATGAACTGAGGCATTCACGACACGAAACGACAGGAGAAACACCATGAGACGACTCGAAGGCAAAGTGGCCGCCGTGACCGGCGGCGCCAATGGTCTGGGCGAAGCCATCGCGCTGCGCCTGGGCGAGGAAGGCGCCGCCGTGGCGCTGCTGGACCGGGACGAGCAGCGCGGCCGCGAGGTCGCCGGACAACTGCAGCAGCGCGGAATCCGCGCACTCTTCGTCACGGCCGACGTGACCCGCGAAGACCAGGTGCAGGCCGCGCTCGACCAGGCTGCGGCGGAACTGGGCGGTCTGCACGTCCTGGTCAACAACGCCGGTATAGAAGGCGCCAACAAGCCCACCCACGAACTGCCGCTACAGGAATGGGAGCGCGTGATGGCGGTCAACGTCACCGGGGTCTTCCTCTGCACCAAGCACGCGATCCCGCACCTTCGGGCCGCGGGCGGCGGCTCCATCGTCAACATCTCGTCGATCTACGGCATCGTGGGCGGCGGCGACGTCCCGCCCTATCACGCAGCCAAGGGCGCGGTGCGCACGATGTCGAAGAACGACGCGCTGACCTACGCGGCCGACCGCATCCGCGTGAATTCGCTGCACCCCGGCTTCATCTTCACGGCCATGGTCAAACGCTACGCGCACGACGCAGGCCTGCCCGAAGACGCCGTGCGCCAGCACCTGGACAGCCTGCATCCCCTGGGCGGCACCGGCACGGCCGACGACATCGCCTGGGGAGTGGTCTATCTCGCCTCCGACCAGGCCCGCTGGGTGACGGGCTCGGAACTCGTGATCGACGGCGGCTACACGGCCCGCTGACCCGATCGACAGGAGAAGACACCATGACGCAGAACACCTACTACACCCAGGAAGCGCACGGTCCCTTCGAGCGCATCGGCATCGGCGCGCTGGAGCTCGAAGAAGGCGGCACGCTGCCCGACTGCCAGCTCGCCGTCGCCACGCACGGCACGCTCAATGCGGCCCGGGACAACGCCATCCTCGTGCCGACCTGGTATTCGGGCACCAGCAAGATCATGGAGCAGGCCTACATCGGCCCGGGCCGGGCGCTGGATCCGTCCAGGTATTTCATCATCGTGGTCAACCAGATCGGCAACGGCCTCTCGACCTCGCCTCACGATGCGGGGGGCGTGCTGGCGGGGCCGGGCTTTCCCAAGGTGCGCATCGGCGACGACGTGCGCGCCCAGCACCGGCTCGTCACCGGACACTACGGCCTGCGCGAACTCGCGCTGGTGGTGGGCGGCTCCATGGGCGCGCAGCAGACCTACGAATGGGCCGTGCGCTACCCCGAGATGGTGCGCCGCGCCGCGCCCATCGCCGGCACCGCGAAGAACACCGAGCACGACTTCCTCTTCGCCCAGACGCTGGCCGATGCCATCACCTCGGACCCGGGCTTCCAGGGCGGCCGCTACGCTTCGCCGGCCGACGTGGCCGCCGGCCTGAAGCGCCACGCCCAGCTGTGGACGGTGATGGGCTGGAGCACCGACTTCTTCCGCGAAGGCCGCCACAAGGCGCTGGGCTTCGACTCCCTGCAGGCCTTCGTGGACCAATTCATGGCCGGCTACTTCGCGCCCATGGACCCGAACGCCCTGCTGGCCATGGCCTGGAAATGGCAGTGCGGCGACGTCAGCCGCCACACCGGCGGCGACCTGGCGGCGGCGCTGGGCCGCATCCGGGCGAAGACCTTCGTGATGCCGATCAGCCACGACATGTTCTTCCCGCCCGCCGACTGCCAGGCCGAGCAGCGCCTCGTCGCGGGCAGCGAATTCCGCCCGCTCGCCAGCATCGACGGCCACCTGGGGCTCTTCGGCACCGACCCGCAGCTCCTCGCCCAGGTGGATGCGCATCTGGCCGAACTGCTGGCGCTGCCGGCCTGAGAGCCTTCCTCGTCCCTCAAGTCAACTCAAAGCAGCAGGGCACGAAACGGCTGGAAGGCCAACGCCTCGCCACCGCAGGCGGCACCGGCGTGATCGACGGCATCGCTTTCCAGATCCACATCCTGGCGCTGAACGCCGCCGTGGAAGCCGCCCGTGCGCGTGGGCAAGGCCGGGGCCGGCAGCAATCGTGCCGCCGCACAGCGATCGGATACCCGCGCAGCGATCTCCCGAGGGCGTCTTGACGGGGCCGGCGCGCCCCCGGAATCAGCACTCGATGAAGCTCACGGCCAGCCCGCCGCGCGAGGTTTCCTTGTATTTGTCCAGCATGTCGCGGCCCGTGTCGCGCATGGTGCGGATTGCCTGGTCCAGCGAGATGGCGTGGGCGCCGTCGCCGCGCAGCGCGAGCTGGGCCGCATTGATGGCCTTGACCGAGGCCATGGCGTTGCGCTCGATGCAGGGTACCTGCACCAGCCCGCCCACCGGGTCGCAGGTCAGGCCCAGGTTGTGCTCCAGCCCGATCTCGGCCGCGTTCTCGACCTGCTCGGGCGTGGCGCCCATCACCTCGGCGAGGCCCGCGGCGGCCATGGCGCAGGCCGAGCCGACCTCGCCCTGGCAGCCGACCTCGGCGCCCGAGATCGAGGCGTTCTTCTTGAACAGGGTGCCGATGGCGCCGGCCGTGAGCAGGAAGTCGGCCGCCTGGCCCGCGCTGGCGCCGGGCTCGAACCGGGTGAAGTAGTGCAGCACGGCGGGGATGATGCCGGCCGCGCCGTTGGTGGGCGCCGTCACCACGCGGCCACCGGCGGCGTTCTCTTCGTTCACCGCCAGCGCGAACAGGTTGACCCAGTCGAGCGCGCCCAGGGTGCGGGCGATCAGGTTGCCCTCGCCGGCCTCGCGCTCGCGCAGGCTGCGGTGCATGGCGGCGGCCCGCCGGCGCACGGCCAGGCCGCCGGGCAGCACGCCCTGCTGCACCATGCCGCGCTGCACGCAGTCCTGCATGGCCTGCCAGATCTGGGCCAGCGCGGCGCGCGTGTCGGCTTCGCTGCGCCAGGCGCCTTCGTTGCGCAGCATCACCTCGCTGATGCGCAGGCCCTCGCGGCGGCAGACGCCCAGCAGCTGGGCGGCCGTGTCGAAGGGCAGCGGCAGCTCGACCTCTTCGCCCTGTGGCACGCCGGCCCGGGCCGTCCGCTCATCGACGACGAAGCCGCCGCCCACGGAGTAATAGGTGTTCTCGTGCAGCAGCCCGTCCGCTCCGTGCGCGGCCAGCCGCAGCGCGTTGGGGTGGTAGGGCAGGCTCACGGGCAGCAGGCGCAGGTCCGCATCCCAGTCGAAGGGCAGCGCCACCTGGCCCGCCAGCTGCAGCAGGCCGCTGGCGCGCACGGCATCCACGGCGGCCACGGCGGCCACGGCGCGGTCGGGGTCGATGCGGTCGGGCCGCTCGCCCATCAGGCCCAGCACCACGGCGCGGTCGGTGCCGTGGCCGATGCCGGTGGCGGAGAGCGAACCGTAGAGCCGCGCCTCCACGCGCCGCACCGCCGCCAGCGGGGCGCGCTCCGCCAGTTCGTGCACGAAATCGTGCGCCGCGCGCATCGGCCCCACGGTGTGCGAACTCGAAGGCCCGATGCCGATCTTGAACAGGTCCAGCACGCTGATGGCCATTTCGTCTTTCTCCTGGGGCGGTCGTTTTGTTTAGGATTTCTGATGCGATGCACAACACAGGCTGTGCAGACACCGATTCTTTCCCTGTGGCACCCCACCGGCAAACCAAATATTCTGGCCTCCGATTCAGCAAAACTAAACCATGATCGACAACGCACCCGCCTTCGTGCATGCCCGGCTCAAGGTCTTCCTGGCCGCGGCGCACCATCTCTCGTTCACCCAGGCGGGGGAGGAACTGCACATCACCACGGGCGCGGTGAGCCAGCAGATCAAGTCGCTGGAAGACTGGCTGGGCGTGAAGCTCTTTCGGCGCCTGTCCCGGCGGCTGGAGCTGACGGACGAGGGCCAGCGGCTGCGGGTCGCCGCGCAGCCGGCCTATGCGTCCATCGACCTGGCCATCGGCCGCCTGCGCGGCGGTGCTCTGAGCGGCGTGGTGCGCATGCGCTCGGTGCCCTCGTTCCTGGCGACCTGGCTGGTGCCCCGGCTGCCGCTGTTGATGCAGCGCCACCCGGCCATCGAACTGCAGCTGGAAGCCGAGGACAGCGCCCGCTCGCTGCGCGACGGGGAGTTCGATCTGGCCATCGATCTGAACGACGGTGCCTACCCGGGCTTCCAGAGCACGCCGCTGGTGGAGGAGGACATCTTCCCGGTCTGCGCGCCCGAGCTGCTGCAGGGCCGCCCTGCCCTGACCCGCCCCGAGCATCTGGCGCACTACCCGCTGCTGCACGACATGACCGCCTGGCGCGGCAGCCAGCCCTATGCCGAGTGGGAACGCTATCTCAAGGCCGTGGGCGCCCCCCAGGTGGATGTGCGGCGCGGCTACATGTTCAACCGCAACCACATCACCATCCAGGCGGCCATCGCCGGCATGGGCGTGGCGATCGCACGGCGCATGCTGACCACCAACGAGATCGCCAGCGGCAAGCTGCTGGCGCCCTTCGGCACGCAGGCCGTGCCCACCGGCAAGCGCTACTGCCTGGTCTACCCGGCCGGCGCGCTGGACGACCGGCGGGTGCAGGCGGTGCACGACTGGATCGTGGAGCAGGCCCTGACCGCCTGAGCGCGGCCAGCTGCCCCTCGGATCAGGCCTGGCGCGGCTTGACCTTGCTCGCGGCCAGCTTGGCGTTGGCGCGGGCGGTGTCCACGTCGGCGGCACGGGCCACGGCCACGCCCATGCGGCGCTTGGTGAAGCTCTCGGGCTTGCCGAAGAGGCGCAGGTCGGTGCCCGGCACGGCCAGAGCTTCATCGACGCCGTCGAAGGCGATGCCCAGGGCATCGACGCCGCCGTAGATCACGGCGCTGGCGCCGGGGTTGCGCAGGCTGGGGTCCACCGGCAGGCCCAGGATGGCGCGGGCATGCAGCTCGAATTCGCTCTGGTGCTGGGTGGCCAGGGTGACCAGGCCCGTGTCGTGCGGGCGCGGGCTGACTTCGCTGAACCAGACCTCGTCGCCCTTGACGAACAGCTCCACGCCGAAGAGGCCCAGGCCCGAGGGCTGGCCGTCCAGGCCACGGCCCAGGTCGTCGGTCACGGCCTTGGCGATGTCCTTGGCGCGCTGCAGCGCGATGGACGGCATGGGCTGGGGCTGCCAGCTTTCCACGTAGTCGCCGCTCACCTGCTTGTGGCCGATGGGTTCGCAGAAAGAGGTCTGGATGCTGCCGTCGGCGGCCTTGGCGCGCACGGTGAGCAGGGTGATCTCGTACTCGAAGTCGATGAAGCCTTCGACGATGACGCGGCCATGGCTCACGCGGCCGCCGGCCATGGCGTAGTCCCAGGCCTTTTGCACGTCGGCCGGGCCGTCGAGCTTGCTCTGGCCCTTGCCGGAGCTGCTCATCACCGGCTTGACCACGCACGGGAAACCGATGGCGGGCTGGCCGTCGGTGCCGTCGATGGCGGCCTGCAGTTCCTCGACCGAATCGCAGAAGCGGTAGGGGCTGGTGGGCAGGCCCAGGGTTTCGGCAGCCAGGCGGCGGATGCCTTCGCGGTCCATGGTCAGGCGCGCGGCTCGGGCCGTGGGGATGACGCGCACGGTGCCGGCGGCTTCCAGCTCTTCGAGCATGGGCGTGGCGATGGCCTCGATCTCGGGCACGACCAGGTGCGGGCGCTCGGACTCGATCAGGCTCTTGAGCTGCGCCGGATCGCTCATCGTGATGGTGCGCGCATGGTGGGCCACCTGCTGGCCGGGCGCGTTCTCGTAGCGGTCCACCGCCGTGGTTTCCACGCCCAGGCGCTGCAGGGCGATGAGGACTTCCTTGCCCAGTTCACCGCTGCCGAGCAGCATCACTTTGGTGGCGGAGGGCGAGAGGGGGGTGCCGAGGGTGGTCATGGGCGAAGCGGTGCAAAGGTAAGGGGGAAGGAAAGAGGCGAAAAGTACCCGCCAGACGGGTGCTGCAGCCGGCGATGATAGAGCGACTGCGTGCCCTGGCGCCCGTGCAGCTCACGCCGCGGCGGCCCGCACCCCGGCGCTGCGGGAGATGCCGCGCAGCCGCCCAGGCGGCGTGCTCCCCCCTCAATACGCCTTGTACGGCAGGAACTTGCCCGACAGCACCACCTTCACGCGGTCGCCCTTGGGGTCGGCCTCGCGCTGGATGTCCATGCTGAAGTCGATGGCGCTCATGATGCCGTCGCCGAACTCCTCGTGGATCAGCTCCTTGATGGTGCTGCCGTACACGCTCACCACCTCGTACCAGCGGTAGATCAGCGGATCGGTGGGCACGGGCGTGGGCAGCGAGCCTTTGTAGGGCACCACCTGCAGCCATTTCTGCTCTTCGTCGGTCAGATCGAAGATCCTGCCCAGCACCTGGGCCTGTTCCGGCGATGCGGTCATCTGCCCCAGGCAGAGCGCCGTCGTCCATTCCTTGGACTGGCCGACCTGGCTGGCGATGTCGTGCCACTGCAGGCCTTTCAGCACCTTGGTGCCGATGATTTTCTCGGTGACGTCGTTGCGGTTCATGGGCTGAAAACTTCCGTGTCGGATAGGGCCCCTACTCCAAGCAACGTGCGTGCCACGAGACATCCTCTGGGGCCAGCCCAGCGGCGCTGGCAAGCGCCTTTCGTCCTTCAGCCGCCGCTGCCGCCCCGCAGCAGGTCCACCGCCTTCTCCGCTATCATGATCGTCGGCGCGTTGGTGTTGCCGCTCACGATGCGCGGCATGACGGAGGCATCGACCACGCGCAGGCCCTGCAGGCCGTGCACGCGCAGCTGCGCATCCACCACGTCGAGCGGCCCGGGCCCCATGCGGCAACTGCCCACCGGGTGATAGACGGTGTCGGCATGCCGGCGGACGAAAGCGGCGATCTCGGCATCGCTCTGCGCGCTGGCGGACCGGGCCAGCTCGCGCCCGCCCAGGCCGGCCAGCGCGGGCTGCGAGAGGATCTCGCGCATGCGCCGCACGCCGCGCACCAGGCGCTGCAGGTCGTCCTCGTCGGTGAGGAAGGCCGGGTCCACCAGCGGCAAGGCCTGCGGGTCGGCGCTGGCCAGGGTCACGCGGCCCCGGCTGCGCGGCTGCAGCAGGCAGACGTGGCACGAATAGCCGTGGCCCCAGCTCAGCTCGCGCCCGTGGTCCAGCAACTTGGCGATGACGAAGTGCAGCTGCAGGTCGGGCGCGGGCTCCTCGGGGCGGCTCTTGATGAAGCCGCCCGCTTCGGCGAAGTTGGTGGTGAGCAGGCCGGTGCGCCGCGCCCGCCATTCACGCACACCGCGCAGCAGGTGGCGCGCCCCGGTGAGCGAGAGGCCGAACAGGTCGGTGAGCGCGGGCGCGTCCACCACCTGCACCACGTCGGGGTGGTCGTGCAGATGCTCGCCCACGCCGGGCAGCTCGTGCAGCACGGCGATGCCGTGGCGCTGCAGCTCCGCCGCCGGGCCCACGCCCGAGAGCATCAGCAGCTGCGGCGATAGCAGCGCGCCGGCCGACAGCAGCACCTCGCGCGCGGCCCGCACGGTGTGCAGCACGCCGCCCTGCAGGTACTGCACGCCCACGGCGCGCCGGCCTTCGAAGAGGATGCGCGTGGCCCGGGCGCCGGTTTCCACGCGCAGGTTGGCGCGGCCAAGATGCGGCGTGAGATAGGCCTTGGCGGCGCTGAAGCGCTCGCCCCCGCGGTGCGTGACCTGGTAGAGGCCCACGCCTTCCTGCGCGGGGCCGTTGAAGTCCGGGTTGTGCGGGTGGCCGGCCTGCACGCCCGCCTGCACGAAGGCGCGGGCCACGCGGTGCGGCGCCTGCAGGTCGGCCACGTTCAGCGGGCCGCCCGTGCCGTGCCAGTCGCTGGCGCCGCGCTCGTTGTGTTCGGCGCGCAGGAAGTAGGGCAGCACGTCGCGCCAGCCCCAGCCGGGGTTTCCGGCCTGCTCCGCCCAGTGGTCGTAGTCGGCCGGCTGGCCGCGCACGTAGATCATGGCGTTGACGGAGCTGGAGCCGCCCAGCACCCGGCCGCGCGGCTGCAGGCCCCGGCGCCCGCCCAGGCCGGGCTGCGGCGTGGTGTGCTGGTTCCAGTTGAGCGAGGGGATGCGGTTCAGCACAGCCAGCCCGCCCGGGCAGTGGATGAAGGCGCTGGCATCGGGCGGCCCGGCTTCCAGCAGGCAGACCCGCACGGCCGGGTCCTGCGTCAACCGGCCCGCCAGCACGCAGCCGGCCGAGCCGCCGCCGATCACGATGTAGTCGAACATGGTGGATGCCTCCTGCCCGGGCTTGTACCACCGGCGGGGCACCGGGGCCATGCCGGGCTGTCCCGCGCATTGCGGCCCCGCCGCCGATTGCCGATTACCATGCGCCAGGGCCGGCCGGCCCCCTCTCTCTTCCTTCCAGCCAACCAGACAGACACGCAAGGGACATTCACATGACGATCACGACCGTCGGCATCATCGGCGCGGGCACCATGGGCAACGGCATCGCACAGGCGTGCGCGGTGTCGGGCATCGACGTGGTGATGGTGGACATTTCCGACGCCGCCGTGCAAAAGGGCCTGGCCACGGTGGCCGGCAGCCTGGACCGGCTCATCAAGAAGGAAAAGCTCACCGCCGCCGACAAGGACGCGGCGCTGGCGCGCATCAAGACCTCGACCCGCTACGACGACCTGAAGGCCGCGCAACTCATCATCGAGGCGGCCACCGAGAACCACGGGCTCAAGGTGAAGATCCTCCAGCAGGTGGATGCGATCGCGGCGCCCGAGGTGATCGTCGCCTCCAACACCTCGTCGATCTCCATCACGCAGCTGGCCGCGTCCACCTCCCGGCCCGACCGCTTCATCGGCATGCACTTCTTCAACCCGGTGCCGATGATGGCGCTGGTGGAGATCATCCGCGGCCTGCAGACCAGCGACGCCACGCACGACGCGGTGAAGGCGCTGGCCGAACGCCTGGGCAAGAGCCCCATCACGGTGAAGAACGCGCCGGGCTTCGTGGTCAACCGCATCCTGGTGCCGATGATCAACGAGGCTTTCTTCGTGCTGGCCGAAGGCCTGGCCACGCCCGAGGACATCGACGCCGGCATGAAGCTGGGCTGCAACCAGCCCATCGGCCCGCTGGCCCTGGCCGACATGATCGGCCTGGACGTGTGCCTGGCCGTGATGAACGTCTATCTGGACGAGTTCGGCGACAGCAAGTATCGCCCCTGCCCGCTGCTCAAGGAAATGGTGGCCGCCGGCCGACTGGGCCGCAAGACGGGCCAGGGCGTGTACAGCTACTGAGCGGGCGCGGCGCCCCCCCCCCCCGGCGGCGGCAGGCCGGCGGCGCTTCGCGCGGGGAAGGCATTGAAGTCGAGGGCCGGCAACAGATAGCGGCTCCTCGCACAACACGGTGCGCGCCGCCGCCGTGTCGTCGGTTCTGGCCCGGCCGAATCACAGGCCGATGCGGCCGGTCTGGAGGTCGCCGACCTGCTGGGCCGAAGGCTTTCGCCCCCCTGGGGCGAGAGGCACCCGGGCGCTTCCTGCAGGAGGTGCCTGCAGTGCGACGCGTCGGACGCCCTGCCGGACCGCAGACGCCAAAGACCACTAGCCACAGATGGTCTCCCTGCATTTTAATTTCACACAATTCAATTGCCAGCAATAATTCAACCCATGCCCCGCCACCCAGCCACCGCCGCGATACCCAGCACCGCCCTGCTGCAACTGGACAACCAGGTCTGCTTCGCGCTGTATTCGGCATCGCTGGTCATGACCAAGTTCTACAAGCCGCTGCTCGACGAGATCGGCCTGACCTACCCGCAATACGTCGTGATGCTCACCCTCTGGGAGCGCGACGGCGTCACCGTCTCCGAGCTGGGCGAGCGCCTCTTCCTCGACTCCGGCACGCTGACCCCGCTGCTCAAGCGGCTCGAAGCCTCGGGCCACCTCAGCCGGCTGCGCGACGCCGAAGACGAGCGCCGCGTGCGCATCAGCCTCACGGCGCAGGGCCGGGCTCTGCGCGAGCAGGCCGAGCGCATTCCCAACTGCGTGCTGGAACGCACCCAATGCACGCTGCACGAACTCACGGCCCTGACCGGGCAGTTGACCGCGCTGCGCGACCGCCTGGGCCGCCATTCCGTGCCACCTGTCTGAAGCGGCAGCCTCGCCCGCCTCTTTTTTGTTTCACCCCGGCCTGTTAGGCTTTTTCTCCACCCCAAGCAATCTCAAGGAACGCACCATGACCACGCTCGACAAAGTTCTCTACACCGCCCGCGCCCACACCACCGGTGGCCGCGATGGCGCATCGCGCACCGACGACGGCCGTCTGGACGTGAAGCTGTCTTCCCCCGGCACCAGCGGCACGGGCACCAACCCCGAGCAGCTGTTCGCAGCCGGCTATTCCGCCTGCTTCCTGGGCGCGATGAAGGCCGTCGCCGGCAAGGTGGGCGTGGCGGTGCCGCAAGACGTGTCGATCGACGCTGAAGTGGACCTGGGCCAGATCCCCAACGCCTACGGCATCGCCGCACGCCTGAACATCTCCCTGCCCGGCGTGGACAAGGCCAAGGCCCAGGAACTGGTGGACGCAGCCCACCAGGTCTGCCCCTACTCCAACGCCACCCGCGGCAACATCGACGTGACCATCACCCTGGTCTGATCGCCCGATGGGCGGGGCCTGCGGGCTCCGCCGCTATCGAAAGAAGAGCTGCCAACGCTTGTACCTCAAGCGCTGG
>Ga0105242_10000559_pt1 | contig 29474 bp, 27 predicted proteins | sample KBSM24metaG_FD_81521 | JGI IMG/M metagenome (GOLD analysis project Ga0105242, IMG submission 81521) | Miscanthus rhizosphere microbial communities from Kellogg Biological Station, Michigan, USA - KBS M2-4 metaG | ecosystem: Host-associated > Plants > Roots > Rhizosphere > Soil | place...
CAACACCATCGATCGAACTCCCCGCCTGTGCCAAGGTCGATATTATTGCAGGGTCGTCCAAAGTGATCTCGTAAACCGATCGCAAATCGTGAGAGACCGTGAAGGAAGAGATTATGTTCCTTTGTCTATTGCAAAACAAGCAGGATTAATAACCTGAGTTTTGAGTTCGAGGGTAGCTGGATCTTTGAGAGATAGTTGGGAAAAATAGTGACATCTTTATAGCACTGCTGGAATCTTTATGAGATGGCTCTCGCCCTCTTCATAAATTCTCTGAGGCATTTCCGTTCAGCTACCGCTTCAGCCATCTGAGCCTACTCGTCCGGGATGTTGAGTATCCTTACGCCCATATTTTTGTATAGCGATTCGCAAACAAAGATCTTCAAATCTACGAGAGTCCAATTCGGCCCCCAAAACATTCAAAATAGAATATTTATTCCACGTGAAGATGGATCACATTTTAGCTCCGAAGATTTATGTGTGGTTTCAGCAAAAAATGGAAATTTAGAATACTCAAAGATGATCCTAAGCGCCCGCTTTTCGAGACGGTTTACTCAGAAATATATGAAGAAGCTTTGAAAAAGTTGAATCGATAGAAATTCTTAGGAAATCAATATGGTCCATGGAAATTCTCGCAGTAACACTTTTGAACTGTTGGGAATTATCGAATGGTTGGATGGTTTCTTAAATCATTAACAACAAACTCAATAGAAATTTTTGAAAGCCCACCTCTTTTACTGTTCAATATTTTTAGCTGTTCAATATAAATTGAACAGCGTATTATAATGAACAGAATGGAGGGCGCAATGAAAGGTCGTTTTCTTGTAAGTTCCAATGAAGATCCTGCAGAAGGGAACGTCTATGCAGATAAGTCTTCTCTCGTTCTCGATTGGCTGCTAAGAGTTGGACTTTCTAGAGAAAGCTTCTCATTGAGAGAAGTTGTCAAAGAAGTAGGGGTAAGCCTTGGTCTAGTTCAGCGTGTTTTCAGCATTCTAGTATTGAAAGGGCTCCTGCAAGTTAGTGGAATAAGAACCACAAAGAGGTTTTCTTTTAATAAATCAAAAGAACTACTAGAAAGCTGGTTAGAACACTACAGCATCGTGAAAAAATGCAAAATCAGAACGTATGCATCTGCTTTTGCTAGCAAGCCAGAATGGTTCAAGGCTTTAAAAAAATCTGGGCTCGATCAAGACGTGATTCTGGCTCTTCATTCAGCAGTTGAAGCTCATGGATATAAGAATACCAATCTGGAAGGATTAGAATTGTATGTCCTTGACCCTTCCATTAGAGCGAAATTGGAAAGCGCCCTGCAATTAGAACCACAAGAAAGAGGGTATGAGGTTTTGTTGATCGAGCCTTACTACAAAATGCTGCTCAAGCAAAATAGGCAAGGTGGTAAAGAGATTGGTATTTGCCCGCTTCTCCTGACCTTTTTAGATCTTTATCATTTTCCCCTACGAGGACAAGAACAAGCAGAATTTATAGCTCACCGAGCACCTGAACTGAAACACATCTATACAAGGCTTAAGAACAAATGAAACAGATTCAAGAAGATAAGATTATTTCAGAATTTCTAATATCGCTGGGACCATGGCGAGAGTCTATTGTTATCGGGGGCGGTTTTGCTCTTTTCATTTACAAGCTTTATCTCGCCGATCCAAAACTTGAGAACCCTCCTGTTGGAACACGTGACATTGATTCGTTGATTCCCAGAGGGGTGTCGGAGATCTCCAAAAAGAATATCGCCAAGTATCTCAATGAGGCGGGCTTTGCCCTTATTTTCAAAGATGTCGATGTTCCTGCAACGGAAAGCTATGTGAAAGAAATTGATGGGGTGGAAGTAGAAATCGAGTTTTTGACGGATTCAGCTATCCGAGAGGATAAGAATAAAAATGTCGTGATTGCGGGCATTGTTGCTCAGCCTTTGAGTTACTTGACGCTGAGCCTACAAACAACAATGGAATTTCAGACTTATGCACATGTAGCAGGAAAAGTTGTGTCTCCCGGAGCGTGGATCTTCCATAAGGGGCTTACTTTTACTAAGCGAAAAAGCTCGTCAAAAATGCTCAAGGATCTCTATGGGATTTGGTATGTAGCCGCGCAGCTGGGAGGCTTTTCTGATCAGGCGCTTACTGAGTTTGCTTTCCTCTCTAAGAAGCATCCAAAATGGCTGCAGAAATTTCAAAAGCAATTGTCCAATTGGATGAATCAGGCTTCTCCTATTGAATGGTCTAAGTTAGAGTCTCAAGATCCATCTGGAAAGTTGAAAAAGTTAGGTTTTGAGCGATCTTCAAAGATTCTTGCGAGTGAAATGTAGAAAAATCCACTAGACTGGACGTTCATTGCGCATTAACTAACAGCAGATATATTAGTGACTTACAAAATTTGAATTTAGTGCGTTGAGGGATCTTGTTCCACTTTATTGAGTTTAGTGGTCATCCAATCATCTTTTGCAAAGTAGATCTGTTTCTCGGAAAAGTCGATAAAGACGAGATGGTCTTCGAAAAATTCCATCCCGAGAGTCACTTCGATTCGAATAGGAAGCTTAATGGGAATGCGATGAAATGATATTGCTCCAAAATCCTTTTTGCCAATCGTAAAAGAAGAGTATTTAAGCATATTGCTTGGTTCCCAAGCGACTTGCTCGATCGATTTTCCCTTTTCGATTTCGGTATTTAAGACGTTCCAAGTAGTACCTGTGTCTAGGGTGCAGTGCCTAGGACCTTCTGGAGTATTCGCCTCAAATTCGATCAGGCCGCGTTCTATTAGAAGAGGAACTTTTGTGAAATTGTCCGTTAAGTAGCCTTGATTTTTAAGTGTTTCCAAGCTGTCACAAAAAGCAATCCTAGAATTTTTTACATCTACTAACAAGTTCACATTATAAAATAGTTCCCAACCAAGTCTTCCTGGCTCTCTAGGTGAGGGTTTGCCTCCATCTCGAACAAACACTGAATCAGCTATAAATTCTTCATTGTCCTGTTGCAAGGTAGGTTGAATAAAAGCCATTGCACCGATTCTAATTTTGGGGATTTGATATAAGTGTGTGATGTATTCTTTTCCTCTGATACCATACATGGGTTTGGTGAGAATAAACGTTTTTGTTGCGATTTCTTCTACAATGCTATTGACAAAAGTAAGATCGCCTCTAAACCCCAAATCGAGCTCCATCGAATATATTTTGTCGTCAATGCAAACATCAACGCAAGGAGACTGGATGGAAGAAAGTTTGGTGATAGGCACGGGTACAAAGAAAACCGCGTCTTTTGTTTGAATCGATAGGCTTTCCTGACCAACTTTGGTTTGCTTGGGGACTGTAAAACAAGAATAGGTTGAAAGTATCAAAAGATAAATCGAAAGCCAAAGCCGTTTATATCGCATTCTTCACTCTCTGAAAAACTTTTCTGTTTTATGACCCCCAAAAACGGTTACGCTTCCTGTTCCATCATCATTTTGTATGATTGCTCCTCTAGCATAATTTCCATTTCCATCGTGTATCTCTCCGCTTGCATATCCGGTTATTTTTCCCCCATCTTTACCTCCCCATTTATAAGTTCCTCCTGCCTCGACGTTTCCGTCAATTTTCCTAGAAGCGATCTTTTGTGTTTTGATCTCAGTGCTCGCGAGATTGGAAGATAATAACACGGCTTTCTTCGTGAAAGACCAGGAGCATTTTTCGTGAGAAAAAATAGTTCTATGATAGGGAATTTCAGAATCTAGGGCAGATGAAGTGGGCATGGCATAATATTGGCCAACTGCATCAGAATCGATGATATCCATTTCAACAGACATTGAATCCTCCAAATAATCAGGGTAGAAATTTTAAACTCCCTTCCCTATGAAATCAAGTGTTTTTAATTTATGTGGGTGTCCAATGCTTAAATTTGAGACAGATTTAAACGAATTCTAGCTCGCTGTCTTTTAACGATTCGTTAAGATTTTTTGACCGTTAATAATTATACAATTACAAGAGAATGAACCGTCGAATAATACAATTGGTTGCAAAGCCATCGAGAGCTGGCTGGATCACAGAACTCCCTCAGTTGAGCTTGGTTCAATCAAACGATTTCATCGAGTAATTGTTCTTTTAATAGAGGTCAATAGGGAGACAAACCCGGCTTGTAGTTATAGCGCTCCCAGTAGAGGGTTGGATAGAGAGGCTTGCCCGTCCCGGCCCTTGCGCCGCAATCGCGGAGCCACGCCGCCATCGCGTACCCGATCCGGGTGCGGCTTGTCTGGTTCATGAAAATATCGAGAGGCATGGTAATCGAAAACCCTTTGTCATAGTACCGAGAGCCGTTTACGACGTCATTGGCGTTGGTCAAGGTATACCAAAGACCAACCCTAAGGCCGCTTTGGAACGTTCGGCCTCCTTCGAAACGTACTCCTTTATCCCGAGCGAGAAACTGTCCTGCGCTGACCTTAAAATCCACATTCAGGGGTTTGTATTGGTAATAGACATCTACGAAATATTGCAGTCCGGTGTAAGGAAAATACTTAACCCCCTCGTCGGTCAGCTTTCTAATTTTATGCTGAAATCCCAATCCGAAATATTCTCGTTTGAGTAGACCCGATGCCTCAAAACCGATGGCCCAGTTCATATTGACCGGATAATAGAGGTTTTCAAGAGAAATTCCGGCATAGGCCGTTTCGAAATAACCGACAGCTAGACGGGAAAACCAACCGGAGCCCCAATTGACGCTTTTTTGCAAAAAGGCCTGATCGATATGAAAAGAACTCGACTGATTATAGCGAAGGCTGTCTGTCCGAACATTGATGATCCTCGATGGATTAAGAAAATCTTCGGTTCCCATATTTTGAGTGCTAGACAAGGCCGTATAGGTTCCGTAAATGGAATAGTAGATCTGATCAAAGAGATAACCTTCCGGACCGAGAGAAAATCCGACTTCGTACTTGAACTTGCCGCGGGAGCTGCCGAAAAAGGAGCGCAGCCAAGGCCTAAAGGTCAGCATCCAGACCCTTTTACGCCTTCGATAAAGGAGCGCAGCGTCATAGATACTTGGCGTAGAACTCGCTTCTCTCATTGGAGCGATGACATCGAATTCATCCTCGCCCATTTTACCCTCTGCATAGCGCTTCAAATCCTGAACCCGAAACCGATACTCGTGCTCGGTTACGCCATCCGCTTCGATCACGACGGTAACATCGGCAATATTGGAGGGAGTCAAAGAGGCAAGGACATACTCGATCCTTCTCCGCACTTCCTCTTCTTCCCTATACCGAACATTAATGACTTTCATCCAAAGCCTGTCGCTGCTGTCCGGAACCAAGAAAAGGGTATAAAGATCGAAACCCTGTTCCTTAAAGGCATAGGCAAATTCTTGGGCCAGCTCTTGCCTTGTTCGAAGAGTTCCCAAGGGTTCCGTATCGACAGGAGCGTTGTAAACAGGGACGTCATAAATCTTAGGAAAAAGTCCTTTTGAAGCCCCCAGGTCGTATCGGAGCGCGACGCTTCCCGCCCAATCGGTTCCGCGCAAGCTGCTTCCTGAGAGCCTGATCAGATCCCAAAGATCCAGCTGAATCCCTGCGTTGATTCTGCTCTTCACTTCCCTCCCTCTGGGGTGCTCGCTCCAATGGCGTTTATAATCATTCGCATCGTACTCAGCGGCGAATGTAAGACCCTTGAGTAAATGGCTGGCCCTATGCCAAGGCGTCCAAGCGATCCCTCCATAAAACCCGTGAATGCGCCCTCTGCCCCATCCAAGCGTCGCTTCCAGGTGGTAATCGAGAAACTCCTTGGTAGCCGCAACATAGAATGACTTGAATCGTTGGCTTCCGAAAAAGTCGTTCCAGCCGACCGCAAAGCCGGGGAGATAAGGAAAGCCGTCTTCTTTCCTCATCAAAACAAACTTTACATTCGCCGCCCGCTCCGCATAGTCCCCAAAACCAAGATGCCCAAAACTTCCATCCAACATCTTCCTGTAAATCCAGTAATTTCCGGTCGTCTCGATGTGATCGAAGGCGTTGAATGCCAAGCTCCAGATATTGTACGGGGGGACCCAGGCATACCCAAATCCTATGATGCCGGCATTATATGTGCGAGCCGAGGGCATCGTAAAATATCCTCCTTGCAACTGATAGTTGATGAGGAGAGGAAGAGAGTCGTGGATCGCCTTGTCGACCGACTCGACCGTTTTAAGATCTCTGAATAACTGCGCAGCAGGACTGTCTAAACCCAGACATTCTTCGGATGAAGCGGCAAGAGGCAGGGCGAACAGAAGAAAAATAATAGCCCGTTTCATGAAAAAGACAGTTCCGGACCTGATGGCTGTGAGAATGTGAATTTGAAAGGGTAGGAGCCTCAAGTTTTTCTTGCAAGAGATTTTGCAACGTAAATTATTTTTTCATGCTTAACTGATTCTTAAACTCTTGGATTGAAGATTATTTCTGTTTCGCCCTATACTCGCCTTGAGAGACTGACCACAAATTCGGTTTCTGTCGATTTTGGGAAAAAAAACAGCATGGCCTATTTAAAAGACTTCCGAGAACGAATTCAGAACAATGACTACACGGGCTTCCTGAAAATTTGGGAAGAATATTGCTATGGAGATCAGCCGGACGGCGAGGAGATCGTCGCAGTCCTCGAAAGCGTCAAATCCTCAGAACTAGCCAAGTCATTCGGACTGCACGTAGAGAGAATCCTCCCTTTATGGAGAGAGCTGAAAGACCCCATACAGGCTCATAATGCCCTTCGGCTGATTCTCGATTTGCAGACGACGAATAGCGAGCAACTCGCTGATTTGGCGACTGAATACTTGAAAGGCAAATACGAAAGCGATCCTCTTCTCAATGAAAAACTACGCCTTGTCGGACTCAGGAACCGGGAACGATTTCAGTCCGGGATCCGCAATTTCGAACTTTTGACTCATTTTAAAAAAGGCAATTTCGTTTTCCATACCGCGGGATGGGGAACGGGTGAAATCATAGACGTCTCCTTGGTGCGCGAAGAAGTGACCATCGAATTCGAATATGTGATCGGCCCTCAACATTTTTCCTTTGAAAAAGCCTTTAAAACCTTGATCCCCCTTACCGCCGACCATTTCTACTCTCGACGCTTCGGAAATCCCGATCAACTCGAAAAAGAAGCCAGAGAAAATCCAAGCGAATTGATTCGTCTCATTCTCCGCGACCTGGGATCAAAAACGGCGGCTGAACTAAAAGAAGAAATTTGCGATTTGGTCATTCCTACCGAAGATTGGAACCGTTGGTGGCAAACAGCGCGCGGCAAATTGAAAAAAGACACCAAAATCGAGTCTCCGAAAGAACTGAAAGACCCGTTCCGCCTGCGGACCGAAGACATCCCGCACGAAGTCATGTTTCATAAAGCTCTGGAAGCGAAACCGGGAGTCAATGCCACGATCCAAATGATTTACACGTTCCTGCGCGATTTTCCTGAAACCCTGAAAAATCAGGAATTCAAAGCTTCCCTGGAATCGCGGCTCAAGGACGTTTTGGCTCATGAACATTTGATCGAAAGTCAAAAACTGCAACTCCTTTTTTTCCTCGACGATATCGGCTCGAAAAAAATGTCCCAGGAAATCGACGAAATGATCGCCCATCTCCAAAACACTGCAGAGACAATCAGGGCTATCGAAGTGCTCCCTTTTCAAAAACGGGCGCTTCAACAAGTTCACAAGCTTCGAAAAGAATGGCAGGAGATCTTTCTCGACCTTCTTTTCACCGTCGAACAAAACTTGCTCCGAGATTTTCTTCTTGGAGAACTCGATCTTCCGGCGACAAAAGAAGTTTTGAAGCAAAAATTGAACTCTCTTCTGATCCATCCTCTTTCGTTTCCGGACATTTTTGTTTGGTATTTCCAAAAGATCATTGATAAAAAATTAAAACTGCCCTTTTCCGATCCCGAGGGTCAGAATCGATTCTTCGAGGGACTGTTGATCCTTCTCGATCACTTGGAGCAAAAATCCCAATATCGCGATTTATCGAAAAAAATCATCCTCTTGCTGACTGCGGACCGATACAAAATCGTGAGGGAAATCTTCCAATATTCTTCGCTCGAAGAGACGAAAGAATACCTTCTTCTCGCCACGAAGTGCGATACCCTGACTGACCATGACATTAAAATCCTTCACTCGCTTGCCGAAGTAGTCCACCCTTCTCTTGCCCGCTTGCGGAAAGAAAAAGATCGCCCCCCCGGAGGCGATGAGAACATCATCTGGACCACAACCGAAGGTTACCAAAAGGTGCAGTTGCGGATCCAGCAGATCGCAACGGTTGAAACGGTGCATAATGCCCGCGAGATCGAAGCCGCCCGTGCTTTGGGCGACTTGCGAGAAAATGCCGAATTCAAAGCAGCTCTCGAAAAACGGGACCGTCTCCAATCCGAATTGAAACTCCTCTCCGATCAGATCGCACGGGCCCGGATTTTGACGCCCGAAGACGTCCCGGCCGACGAAGTCGGAGTCGGATCCATCGTCCACTGCCGTGATTCGAAAGGAGAACACATCCGGTTCATCCTCCTCGGCCCCTGGGATGCTGATCCTGAGCAGCACATCCTCTCATTCCAATCGAAACTCGCTCAGGCGATGAAAGGAAGGACCGTGGGAGAAAAATTTGAATTCCAAGGTGAAAAATTCGCGATCGCCGACATCGATAATTACTTTGAACAGAAAAAATAGATCGCATATACACAGAGTGCATAGACTCACTTTGTAAACTAATATGGCGCCAGCACACCGAAATTCCGAATCTCCCGCATCATTCGAACTGGTGATCGCGAGCACGAACATCCATAAAATCCGCGAATTTCGAGCTATGCTGAAATCCTTCCCTCGATTTGATCTTTTGAGCCTCTGCGATTTTCCCCAATATGTCCCTCCCGAAGAGACGGGTCAAACCTTTGAAGAAAACGCCGTTCTGAAAGCGGTTCATGCCTCAAAAACGCTCCACCGATGGGTGATCGCAGACGATTCCGGCCTCGTAGTGCCTGCCTTAAATGGAGCTCCCGGCATTTATTCCGCACGCTATGCCGGAAACAATGCTACCGACCTCGATCATCGAAAAAAGCTTTTAGAGCAGATGCGGCATCTACTGGAAGAAGATCGAAATGCTTATTACGAATGCTGTATCGCTGTTGCCTCCCCGACCGGAATGAAAAAATGCACCCGAGGAACCTGCGAAGGAACGCTTTTATCGCAAGAAAGAGGCGGCAGCGGTTTCGGTTACGATCCTCTTTTTGTCAAACATGGGTACAACAAGAGTTTCGCCGAGCTTGAAGAATCGACCAAGAATAGGATTTCCCATCGGAGAAAGGCTCTTGACAAAATCCTCCTTTCTATCGGATCTCTTTTGAGTGCTTCGTAGACAGGCTCTTAGTGATCTATATTTTAGACGGCTATAATCTTCTCTTTACCCTCACCGAATCAGACCACCCTCTAGCCAAGCAGCGACAAAAAATCATCCGCTTTTTACAAAAGAAATTCGCAACATTTAAAATGGATGGACTCCTTGTGTTTGACGGACGGATCCGTTATGGGGAAGAAAGCGGGCGTTCCTATCCAAATCCTCTAGAAGTCGTCTTCACTCCAAAAGGGCAAAGCGCCGATCAATTCATCGTGGAAAGAATCGAATCATCGCAAAATCCCCGCCAAGTGACGGTCGTAACGAATGACCGCGGCCTCATGGCAAATGCCCGCTCGTTAGGAGCAAAAACGATCGGCACAGCTCCATTCATTGAATGGTTATTGAATCGGAGAAAAAAAACCGCAACGCCGAAACCGCATATCGCCGATACAAAACAAAATATCGATCGCCTGCTCATCATCTTCGAAGAGAGGCTTAAAGAAGATGATGAGTAACCGACGACCCTAGTAGACTTCGAATGTAGAGTACAGCTTCCCGCATTCACCTTTTTTTTCATCGAAGCGGTCGATGGAAGCACGGCCAGGATTCTTCCGGATATCATCGAAAAACTCCCGCAGCGCTCCCTTTGTTCCTTGGGCGCAAATCTCTACTCGTCCATCGAGCAAGTTGCGGACAAACCCTTTGATCCCATGTTTCAACGCATAGCGATGCACCAAAGATCGGAAGCCAACCCCTTGAACGACTCCTGAAGCCTGAACTTGAACTTCTTCCATTATGCCTCATTCTCAGCAAACACCGATTCCTGGGATAGCGAGAGAGAATCCCAAGGAAATTCCCAAAGCAATGAAAACACTTCAGCCGTCGTGGCAGCCTTGTTCAACTGAATCCGTAAAGGCTTTGCGCCGACGCATCGTTTCAAATACCAGCATCCCACGCGGCGAAAATCCAAAAGAGCCTGCCGCTCATTTTGGTAGTGGATAATCGATTCGAAATGTTCCATGAGCTCCTGCCGGATGAATGGGATGTCCCGCTCAATTGGTGGCTGGCCGCTGAGCCGACGTACGATGTCTTCGGCAATCCAAGGCTGCCCCATCGTTCCTCGGGAAACGAGAATTGCATCGCATCCTGTGTGGTTGAATATGCTAAGCGCCGCCTCAACATCAAAAATATCGCCGTTGCCGATGACCAAGATCTCCTTTGCGACCTCTTTACAGGCCCGGATGAAATCCCAATTCGCCCGACCCTTGTAGGCCTGTTCGCGCGTTCGCCCGTGGATCGCGATCGCCTTTACACCTGCTTGGGCAGCGATTTGAGTAATGAGAGGAGCGTTAATGCTTTTCTCATCCCATCCGGCTCGAATTTTAACGGTCACAGGGATTTTCACTGAAGCGATCACTTTTGCCAAAACTTCTCCGATTAACTCGGGATTCTTCAACATGCCGGAGCCACTTCCATCTTTGGTGACTTTGTCGACCGGGCAGCCGCAATTGAAATCGATGACGTCGAACCCCAGGTCTTCGATAATCCTAGCGGCAGACGCCGCCATGTCGGGCTTGCTGCCGCAAATCTGGGCTCCAATCGGGTGCATTTGAGGATCGTAATCAAGCAGTCGATAAGTATGAGGGTCGTTTCGCACTAACGCATCGATTTTCACCATTTCGCAATAGACGATGCCTGGCCGGTAGCGGCGAGACATGCGGCGAAAAGGGAGGTCGGAACACCCAGCAAGCGGCGCATAGAGGATATTGGAAGGCAGCTCTGCCTTGCCGATCGAAAAAGGGGTCTTAAGATAATTCATCGAAAAAGGCCAAGAAAAAACATTTCTAGCAGGCGAAGTGCAAAAAAGGCGAGGATCGGGCTTAAATCGAGAACTCCGCCCAATGGCGGAAGGATCCGTCGAAATATGTTGAGATAAGGATCGGTATAAAAGGCGACGAACCGTACAAACCGGTGGGCCTGCCATCCTGGAAACCATGAGCTTACGAGCCTGAGGAAGATCAAGGCTGTATAGCTTACGAAAAAAAGATGCAGCATCGAAATGATATAGGGTCCCATTGGGGGCTATTTTAAAGAAAGATCCGTTTTTCGTCATGCACGGATATACCCGTTCCACTTGAAACCTCTTGCTTGTGCGGCATCGGACAGCCGCTGAACTTAAATCCGCTTGCATCGCTAAATATTTTATATTTAGCCTCTTTGCAAAATCTGAGAGCTTTTAAATGGAACGTGTAAATGACAAGGAAAATTTTTTCTCCATACACAAACAACTCCGATGCCATCAAAACCCAATTTTTCAGGTTGTTCGTGTATGCTCGATTAAATTGATCCTCCGGTGTAAAATGTAAGGTTTAACCATTGACGCAATGCAAACCCTAGGCCTTCAAATCGATCGACCCTTTTTGCGAGCCGCCCTTCTTCAAAAAGGGCGTATGGGGTTCAAGATCCGTGCGCTTAAATCAGCAACCCTCGCAGAACCTGACAATGTAAAACTGCTTTACAAACCTAAGTTTAAAGGGCGCATCGTTTCCGGCTTGTCATCCAAGGATGTGATGCTAAGACCTCTGGATTTAAATATCGCAAATACTCGGCATATCGAGGCAGCTCTGGTCTTCCAATCGGAAGGGATGACTCATTTAAATCCATCTGAAATGATCTCCATTCCCCATTCCATAAAAAAATCAGCGGGTAAAGTAGAGGCATTACTTTTCACGGCATCTCGAGATGCGCTGAAATCGCACCTGGAAGAATTTGAAAAGCTTCAAGTCGATCTTGACGGCATGAGCTCCAATGGATTGGCCCTAGTCTATTTCATCCGGTGGAAAGCCCCTGCTCTTTCAGATGCATTTTTGATCGATCTTGGATCAAGCGAGTGGACCTGCGCCTTAATGGAAAAAGGCGAACTGAAAAAATCCCATGCGTTTGGATCGGGAACCGAAGCTCTCTTGGCGGCTCTTTGGGAAGACAGAAAAAAAATCCTGTTCCCGGAAGAAGTGGAAGGCGTTGCAAAGCAAATCGATTTGCAGCAGATCAAACCGAATTTGAACCCGCATCTTTCAGCAAAACTTTCTGAAATCCGGCAAGAATTAGCAAAGGTCATTTTTTCCTTTCAGCGGATTTCGAATCAAAAGCCGATCGTCTTTACCGGATACATCGACGCATTTGGACATTTGAGGGATTTTTTGATCGAAAGCTTCAAAGAAGCCATTACCGAAGAATTCGACGAGGGATGGGACCCCGAGGAGAGAAAATTCGCGCTCCCGATCGGACTTGCCTTAGAACAAGCCGGTCGTCCATTACAGCTCTTGGCCCAAGATTTTTTTCCTAAAAAAAATTGGCGCCGCGCGGGTTCATACGCGCTGATTCTTTTATTCCTTTCGGTATGCTTGAGCTCTCTTTTGCTTGCGATCGGGCTGAAGACGATCGAACACCGCAAGAAAGAAATGGTCGCTTCCGTCGAAAGCGCGGTCGACCTTTGGGATCCCCAATTAAAACAAGCGTTGATTCAAAATGAGGAAACGGCTCTCGACCTGTGGATCGCCGGAATAGAAACTTACAATAAAGAGTACCCTTATATCCTAGACGTGCCCCGAGTCGCCGAAGTCCTTTCTTGGCTCGGCCAACACCCTCTTTTGGAAGAATTCAGGATGGAAAAAGATCCTCTCGAAGTGCGGGATCTTTGCTACCGATTGGACGAATACCCGAAAATCGGATCTAGTCAAAGCCGATACCGTGCGAAAGTCGATCTTCAATTCAGAATAAAAAGCCCGATGAACGCGAGAAGATTTCATGAAACTTTGTTGAAAGGAGATGAAATGGTCGACCTGGCAAGCGAAGTGAGTTGGGAAGCTCTAAATGACAGCTATCGAGCCTCTTTTTTCCTAAAATACACAAAGAGTCCCTATGTTCCTTGAGTTTTGCGGCAAACTTTGCTTTTCTCAAATTCGTCCCGCTTTTTTTTATTCTTTCCTTCTCCTTCCCTTTGTTATTGCGGGCAGCTATTTATTGAGCCGCCACACATTTCAACAGCAATTGGAAGCCCGTTTCGCCGATGCAGCGAGCAAGGGAAAAAAAGCCATCGAGCGAAAAACGAGAAAGGAGAGATTCATACAGAGGTATTCGAATAGCGATCCATTTTTCCTCGACAACCAAATTGAATCGCGCTTGTTCTTGCAAAAAGAACTCTCTGCCGTCCAAGCGATGATCGACCATCCGGCTCTTTCCAATAAAGGAATCTTGCAAGAGAGGAAGGCATTTCTTGAAAGCAAAACGAACCGGTTGGCATTCACAGAGGAAAATATCCGTTCTACTTCCAAAATCAAGGAAACGGAAGAAAAACAACGGCGCCCTGTCCAATTGGACGAACAAGATCTGCAGAGGCTGCTGTCCTCTATCGAAGACATCTCTGTCGGACAATACGACCCGATTCCCAAAATGCCCCAATTGCTCATTCGAGACATGAAAATTAAAAAAATTGAAAATCCGTTTCATTCCGAAGTGTATGAAGTCGAGATGGAACTCCTCAAAAGAGAATGGATCAGCCCATGAAGAAATCGCTATACGGCAAATTTACCTTATTATTATTCCTAGCTTTCGGGTGTTCCCATTCCTCTCTTCCAGAGGGAGACCCTCTCGTCGCGATCCAGATTCAGGATCGGAACGGATTCACCGAAACGATCAGCACCCCAGAACGGCTTGAAAATTATCTGTTGGTCAATTTTCTCACCTCCCAGCCTTTCAAAAAAATATTGCGGGTATACAAAAAAAATGGAAAAAACCATTCGATCATCACAACCTACCATCCGAATGGTTCCATTTTCCAATATCTTGAAGCGAAAGAAATGAGGGCCAGCGGAAATTACAGAGAGTGGTTCCCGAACGGACAATTGAAGATCGATTCCCATGTCATTGGAGGCACTGCAGACATTACGCAAGGCGCTCAGAAGGATTGGCTATTCAATGGAACGAGCCGTGTTTGGGATGAAGACGGCCATCTGATCGCTCAAATTCCTTATGAAAACGGAGTCTTGAGTGGAACGAGCATCTACCATTATCCATCCGGAATCGTCCAATGTCAAATCAACTATGTAAAAAATATGGAGGAAGGAGATCGGATCGAATTCTATCCGAACGGAAACGTAAAATCGAAAAACTGGTTTCAAAAAGGGGTTCGAACAGGAGCATCGCTTGGGTTTTTTGATAACAATCTCCCTGCATGGATAGAGGAATATAGAGATGGGCTGCTGCTCAAAGGGACTTATTACAGCCCTCAAGGGGAAGCGATTGCGGAAGTGAAAGATGGAAGAGGCCAGCAAGCCCGCTATGAGGGAAATGCCATCTCCTTTCTCGTGGAAATACGCCAGGGAGTCCCGGAAGGCGTGGTGAAAAAATTCAATCAACAAGGCGACTTGATGGCCATTTACTCCATCAAAAATAACAAAAAGCATGGAGAAGAAACTTCCTATTTCCTACCTGAAGCGGGAGAGCATGAATGGAGGCCGAAATTATCGATCCAATGGGATCAGGGTTCCATCCATGGGATTGTGAAAACATGGTACCGGAATGGGCAGCTTCAGAGCCAAAGGGAATATTGCCGCAATGTGAAATCAGGGCCTACTTGCGCCTGGTATAAAAATGGGTCTTTGATGTTCGTCGAGGAATACGAGGATGGAATTCTCTCGAAAGGAGCCTATTACAAAAAGAACCACAACGAACCGGTATCTACCATTATGAACGGCAACGGCACCTCGTACCTGTACAACGAAGATGGCGCCTTCATGAAAAAGGTCACCTATGCAAAAGGCAAACCCACCGATCCGGAAGAGTGATCTGCGGCAAAGGTTTCTTCTTTTGCGAAACGCGATCCCTCAGAATCGACGAGAAGCAGCTTCTCAAGCGCTGATTGAACCCTTGCGAGACCGTGGCCGGATTCTGACTTTTTATTCGATTGGAATGGAAATCGACCTCTCTCTTTTGAATTCCATGCTCGTCAAACTAGGTTGGCTGATGGCCAACCGCCTCGAACAAGGGAAACTCGTTCCCTATCATATAGGCCATGAACAAGACCTCCTGATATCGCCTCTCGGAATTCCCGAACCCAACCCATCGGTTTCCCAGAAAGTCGACTTTGCAGAAATCGATCTCATTCTTGTGCCGGCATTGGCATTTGATCGGGAGGGATACCGGCTAGGGTATGGAAAGGGCTATTACGACAAATTATTAGCGACTACCGGGGACATCGCCACTGTCGGAATCGGATTTCAAGAACAGTTATCCATCGATCTACTGCCTCGAGATCCTTGGGACATCCCCGTCAAGGAATTGATTTTAGTGTAAGAGACTGTCTACGAACCTTGGATAGGTTCTTAAACTGCTAAGAAATTTATTTCGTCTTTTTTAAAGTCGAAGCAGGAGTTTCTTTTTTGACTTCTTGTTTGGGGCTGCAAAAACGGGGGCCTGGACAATCGTTGGCTTTGCAAAGAGATCCAGGAGAAACTGTTGCGCACATGGAATAATGCGCTTCGGAAGGGCACTGCCAAATCACCGTGTAAGGGGTCAAAGATGTCTTGGGCGTTCCAGGATGGGAATAGCCGGTCGGATTGAGATTCGTTGTAAAATTCCTCTGCTGTCCCGGCTGGATCGAAAATTGTCCAAGGAAAGTTCCGTCTGAAGCTTGAATAGTCGCTGTAAGGATAAATGGCGAGTCATTCCACAGAAGAATGGAACCATCATTCGTGCCGGCCTGAGCAAGGAAGGGGAATAAAAGAAAAAGGAACCAAAATTTTCTCATTTTCCTTAGATACCCCTCTGGTTACTCATTCAACGATAGTCTTTTACAGTAGAAGTTGGTTCAAAATAAGCCCACCGCAAATCGAGCTGTCCCATGGGAGAAAGAGCCACGCCTGAAAATTGGGGCTGTTTTATGTAGTTCAAAGCAAAATGAAAGATAGGAATGATCGGCATGTGTTCCATAAGGATCGCTTCAGCCTTTCGCAAAAGTTGCTTTCTCCCTGCCTCATCCTTACATATAGCAGACTGATTTAAAAGATCAATGTAATCGGGATTTTCCCATCCGGTATTATTCGTGCCTCCATCGCTATATTTGAATAGCTCGAGAAAATTCACGGGATCGTTGAAATCGGCTGTCCAAGAGCCTGCGGCAATCTGATACTCCTTCTTAGAAACGCGCTGAAAGAATACTTTGGGCTCGACGGCTTCCAATTGAACTTTTATACCCAGGGCATTCTCCCATTGTTTTTGCACGGCTTGAGCAACCGAAGCATTCCGTTCGGTATTCGAGTAGCTAATCGTAATCGGTCCGTCCAATTCAATGGGAAGATCTCGCTTTTGTTCTAGGAAATATCCTTCCGGAGCGAGTCCCATCTCAGGAGGAACTAAGCTCCACGCTGCCAGTTGCCCCCCTTGAAGCACATGGCTTACGATCCCATCGCGATCGATCGCAAAGGCGAGAGCAGATCGAAGGCTCGGGTCGGCAAGAGGATTTTTTATCCCCCCGATTTCCGAAGATATATTGACACGGTAAAAATAGGTAGCCAGAAAGGGGCTGATCTGGAGGCTATGAGAATGTTTTAAGTTTTGAATCGCATCGGCCGGAATGGTAGAAAGAGGAGATCCGGTCCAATCGAGCTTTCCTTCCTCGTACATTCGCAAAGCCGTATCTGGAGAGGCTACAAAAAAATCGACAGACGACAACTGAACGGAATCCGATTCCCAATAGCGATTGTTTTTCTTCAGAGTCAGTTGATCGGAATGCCTCCAAGTGTGGAGCAAAAACGGACCGTTCGAAACTAAGGTCTCCGAAGTCAAACTCCAATCGTCATTTTTCGAAACGGACTGGGTAGGGACGGGATAAAAAGAGGTCATGGAAACAAGGTCCAGAAAATAGGGGAGAGGCTGCTCCAATTCTACGAGAAGGGTAAGATCATCTAGAGCCCGAACTCCCACTGTTTCGATATCGGCTTCTCCTAACTTGGCCTTCCGGGCATTTTTTATCGGATAGAGCTGATAAGCGATGTCGGTAGCGAATTTGGGATCGAGAATGGCCTTCCAACTCGTGGAAAAATCGGAGGCTGTCAACGAGAGGCCATTTGACCACAGCGATTCACGCAGATGGAATATAAACGTAAGGCCATCTTCGGATACCTCGACGCTTTTCGCTAGCGCAAGCTCGGTTTTTCCGGTTCGGGAGGTTCTAGTCAATCCTTCAAAAAGCATATGGATCAGAGTAATGCTATCGAGATCTCTTGCTTTCCTTGGATCGAGCATCTTAGGATCAGTCGTTAAGCTCAGCTTGGCTGTTTGACGTTGGACTGGTTGCGATTTACTGCAAGAGCCGAATAAAATAAGAAGAAACACACACAAATAAGAAATCATGCCGCACCTCATTGTAAGAGACTGTCTACAAAATCGAAGTTCGTAGATAGTCTCTAAAAAGGTGACTGATATACATGTATTTTCAATAAAAAACAAGGGAGGGTACACTCCCAAGAGTTCCATGCTGATTGAAATTCTTTCTCCCGCGCCTGTTCTCAATACCCCCGATTTTTCCTTAGCTTTCGGTGGAAAATCCGGAAGTGAAATCCCCCTCAATGAAAATGGCCATCCGTATTGCTTTGAGTTCGTCGCGTTGAAAGGGAAGGTCTTCGAAGTAAAAGAATCCATTCCTCAGAAAGCGGCAGAAATCTACCGCATCGCCTGTCCTTTTTACCCAAAACAGCATTTGTATCTAGACAGCCGATTCGCAAAACCTGCAATCGCTTTTGCTCCTCCGGTGCCTTTGCCTCCCGCAGAGATTATTCTCAAAAGAATGATCCGGATGACAGGAACCCCTTATGTTTGGGGAGGAAATTGGAAAACCGGGATTCCCGAACTTCTTATTTACTATCCTCCGAAATCCCCAATTGATGATCGGACTTCCATTTTATGGACTTTAAACGGCGTCGATTGCTCCGGACTGCTCTTTGAGGCAACGGAAGGGGCCACCCCGAGAAACACCTCCCAGCTGGTTCGCTTCGGGACGGCAGTCCCGATACACTCTCCCTTAAAACCTTTGGACATTATCGTCTATCCCGGCCATATCGTGTTCCTCGTGGACGATGCAACGACGATCGAAAGCAAATTTCCCTTTGGCGTCATCCAAAGGGATCTGTCAACGAGGCTATGGGAATTCGATGCAGTCAGGAAAAGAGTAAACGACTGGTCTTCCGGCTTGGATCCCCACAAGTTTTATACTGTCCGGAGATTTGTTTGAAAGGGTTTTTTAGCCATTGTTTAAAAAAATCATTGCTTCCAGAACGAGAATTTCATATGAGGGATTTAGAGGGTGTCTACAAGTCAGCTTCTGTCGATTTTTCGGTTCTTGTGAGCCGGTCTTCGACTCAAATTTTTGGGGAGATGATCAACGTTCGAATGCGCCCCACAAACCTTGAAGTCGAAAAGCGGCCAAAATCATGCCAAAAAGCGACGAAACCTCACTTTGTAGAACTTTCAAAAATAGGAGCGGCGATGTTAACTGGACATTCTGAATTCTTTTTATCCCAGCCAGCCATTTATTTTGGCGTTCTCGGTCTTACTCAAGACGACTTTCAGGAATTAAATTCGCACGCAGACTTTCAATTCAATCTAAGCAATTCGTTTTTTCCTCCTTCCCTTCAACCCAAAACAGGAATGTACATTGATTGGTATGATTTGCCGAAATAACGATTTTCTCCCTGGAATTCGCTCGAACTTACACTATTTTTTGCATTTTTTCTTGAAAAAATTTTCCGATAGGCTTAAAAAATAAATTAATAGAAAAATCTGACTTCGGATGTCTTTGAAAAGGTTCCACCGAAGAGGGTAAGGTCGAGAAATGCCAAAACTAGAAAAAATCTTAGCGCAAGCTAAAAACCATCTTCCAAAACGGAGAGCAAAAATGAACTTAGAAACGAAAACAACACCTTGGATGATAGCCTCGCTCCTAGCGATGACTTCCATCTTTGGGCAAAGTAACCAAAACCAAGGCGCATGCGTGCCCCAGCAATGCGTGCCGCAGCCTCCTGTGTGCAAGCCAGCCAAGTGCTGTGTGCCCCAAGTTCCGCAACCACCTACGGTATGCGCTTATAACGCGCCTGCGGAAATCAATGTCGGCTGCCAAGGCGACATCGACTTTTTCGCGTCCGGCAGCTTCCTCTACTGGCAGCCAATCCAAGACAACATGGATATCGGGTACACAGACAACAATCTCCTGCTCACCCCTGCAGCTGGAACGCTAACGCCTTCCATCCAGGGCGCGTTCATCGAGACGGATTTCTCCTACCAGCCGGGCTTTAAAGCGGGTTTGGGAATGAATCTCCAGGTGGATGATTGGGATGGGTATGCCGAATATACAAGAGTCCATGGTTCTCATAGCACTTCTTCGAACGGACCTTTGGCGACGCCTTCTATTTTCCCTACATTCGGACATCCTTTCTTTACGAATGCGGCTTTTGGAGGCCAGGTCTACAATACAGTGAACTCAAAGTACGGAAACAACCTGGACTTCATAGATGCTGAGATGGGACGAACCTATTATGTAGGAAAAAGCCTGATCTTCCGTTCAGCCTGGGGCGCAAGAGCCGCTTGGATTTTACAAAACATCCACGTTCGGTATAACAATATCACCACTGCTCTCGCAGCAGATCCTACTGCCCTCATTGAATCCTTTCCAAGCGTTTTGGACGTCTACCAAAGAAGCCACTCTTGGGCTGTCGGTCCTAGAGCAGGCTTGACGATGGATTGGATGCTCGGTTGCAATTTCCGGTTCATCGGCAGCGGTTATGCGGATGTCCTCTACACAAAATACAAAGTGCAAGACAAATCCGTTCTGACGCCTAGGATAACCCATGGCACTTCTCTAGTGGGCAACCCCGTCAGCATTATCGGTTTTGACAGGTCAATGGCAGTAAGAAGCCACTTGGATTTCGAGATGGGCTTCGGCTGGGGATCGTATTTCGATAACAAGAATTGGCACGTCGATCTCTCTGCAAAGTATGGCTGGCAGGTATTCTTCGACCAAAACATGTTCCGCATGTTCACGTCGGCGACCGCAATCGGCTACAATGAGATCCCACGGGGAAATCTCTATGTACAAGGCTTGACGGCTACAGCTAGACTCGACTTCTAAGCGTCGCGTTCAGCATTCAAATACCCGACAGGCTGGGATTTCTCCCAGCCTGTTTTTTTTCTCTCCTTGACTGAATTTTCAATTTAAGTTTACGATCCGATTCTACAAAACAGTTCAAAGGTCGCTTTTGTTCTATGCAATACGGCAATTGAATGATACGTGTACGAAAAAAGATCTTCCAGACGGAGAGCAACAATGAATGTAATGACAAAATCGTTCCCTTGGATGGTAGCCTCGCTCTTAGCGGCTACTTCAGCCTTTGGAGGCATAAGTAGAAACCAAAATAGAGGGTCATGCGCACCGCAGCCTACACAGTGTTGTCAACCGCAAGCTCCGCAGCCGCCTACGGCATGCGCCTATAACGCCCCTGCCGAAATCAATATCGGCTGCCAACACGATATCGATTTTTTCGCATCCGGCAGCTTCATCTACTGGCAGCCGTCGCAAGACAACATGGCCATCGGTTTAACAGACAGCAACCCTTTCTTAGAGCCCTCGGTTGGCGCGGGGACAGGATTGCCCACAATCCAAGGCGCATACATTGAAATGGATTATGACTTCCAGCCAGGCTTTAAAGCAGGTTTGGGAATAAATCTCCAGGTGGACGACTGGGATGGATATGCCGAGTACACGAGGGTCCATGGAATACAAAGCACTTCCTCAAACGGTCCTAGCGCAACTTCTCCCAGCATTTTCGCCACATTTGGAAGTCCTTACATCACCTCTGCAGCCAGAGGCATCTTTTCAGCCGGTGGAATCGCCTTCAACACGGTATTCGGAAAATATAAAAACAACCTGGACTTCGTAGATGCTGAAATGGGACGTTCCTATTATGTAGGAAAACGCCTCATTTTCCGCCCTGCATGGGGAGCAAGAGGCGCATGGATTTTGCAAAACATCCATGTTTCGTACAACAATACCACAGGCGCTATCACAGCAGACCCTACCGGCCAGATTGTTTCTTTCCCTAGCGCTCTGGATGTATATCAAAGATCTCACTCTTGGGCTGTCGGCCCGAGAGCTGGCTTAACGATGGACTGGATGCTGGGCTATGGTATTCGGTTCTTCGGAAGCGGCTATGGCGACATCCTCTACACAAAATACAAAATCCAAGACAAGTCTGTTTTAATCCCACGGGTTGCCAATACAGTTGTCATCACTCCATTCGCCCTTACCGGAAAGCCTATAAGTCTGATTACTTACGATAAAGTCAACGCGATAAGAACTCACCTGGATTTAGAGATGGGCTTCGGCTGGGGTTCCTATTTCAACAATAACAATTGGCATATCGACCTATCAGCATCCTATGGATTCCAGGTCTTTTTTTCCCAGAACATGTTCCGGCACTACGATAGCGGGATTGCGATCAATTCAGAACCTCACGGAGATCTCTACGTGCAAGGCTTGACTGCTACAGCTAGATTCGACTTTTAAAAAATCCCATCTTAAAGTATCCGACAGGCCAGGAGAAATCCTGGCCTGTTTTTCTTGATTAAATTTCCAATTTGAGTTTATCATCGCCAACGTCAACTTGAATCCCAATTGAAATGAGCGCAATCTCATCCTGAAACATGACGAATCCTGAATTTTACAACACCCTCTTAGCGCAAGCTAAAAATTCTTCCAAAATGGAGAGCAAAATGAATCCACAGACAAAAAGGACCCCTTGGGTAGCAATGTTGCTGATCTTAGCAGCTTCTGCTTTTGGCGATGATGATGTATGCCGCCCTCCTCAGCGTAAAAGCTTCGAGCAGGCGAAAAAACTTACAAAAACACAAATGTCGCCAGCCTATAACGCGCCTGCCCGGATCGAAGTCCGTGGCTCTTGGGATCTCTATCTCACCGGAAGCTTCATCTTTTGGCAGTTATCCCAAGACAATATGGAAATCGCATTTGCTGATGGCCTCACCAACACTGCTTATATAGATGCAAACCAAATTAAGGGAAATCTTGTTCCAATGAGTTTTGACTATAAGCCCGGATTCAAAGTTGCATTGGGGATCAATACCGATCAAGATGATTGGGATGCGCTTGCAGAATACACGAGGATTCATGCTTCTAACAGCGCTTCTACGAATGGACAAACTGCAATCGGAACCGGAACGCAGCTTCCTCTTCTCCCTACTTGGGGCCATCCTTATGTGATGGAAAGCAATGCCTATGACACTGCATCCGAAAAATGGAATACGAATTTTGACTTCATCGATATCGACTTGGGCAGAGTTTACTATGTAGGCACTCAGCTTACTTTCCACCCATTTTTCGGTGCTAGAGGCGCGTTTATTACGCAAAACGTCCATGTTCACTATGTAAATTCGATTTTTTCTCCCGGCTCGGCTAGTTTTCCTGAAACTTTGGGAGTCATGGATATTTACAAAAGACTCCAATCCTGGGCGATCGGTCCTAGAGTCGGGGTGAATACGAACTGGATGATGGGCCTTGGAATGCGATTCTTTGGAAATGCAACTGCCGATGTTCTCTATACAAAACACAAGATCCAGGACAAAACGACATTCGTAGCAACGACTACAGGGCTGAATGAATTTTTTGTCTCTAGAGATCGTCCTCTCAATCTGAGAACTCACCTCGATCTAGAAATGGGTCTAGGATGGGGTTCTTATTTCGATAACAATAATTGGCATATCGATCTCTCAGCTGCCTATGGGTTCCAAGTATTCTTCGATCAAAATATGTTTAGTGACTACTTGAATAATGGCATGCCCGGACATTTTATAGCCCCTCAAGGCAATCTCTACGCTCAAGGTTTGACAGCGACGGTTCGATTCGACTTCTAACAATTTGAGGAGGACTGGACAACGTTCAAGTGGAACGGGTAGATTTCCGGAATTCATCGATTAGATTTGCCACTAGTCCAGTCCACCCGTTCTGATGCGAAGCACCGATGCCCCGTCCATTGTCTCCATGAAAATGTTCGTAGAAGAAAAGATGGTCCCTGAAATGGGGATCTTTCTGGAACTTCTCCATTTCTCCATAGATGGGACGCCTGCCATGAGAATCTTTCTTGAATAGATTCAAGAGCCTCTCCGTGTACGATTCGGCCATTTGACTCAACGTCACAGCCTCTTCATTGGGGATTTTGATCTTCATCGAATCTCCAAACACAGAATCTAGCCGCATCAAGGTTTCGATGAGAAAATAATTGATAGGAAGCCAGATAGGGCCGCGCCAATTCGAATTTCCGCCTTTGATTTTTTCAAGCGCCTCGCCGGGTTCATAGGATAGAGTCAAATTATCCATGACGACGGGATTCTTTTCGTGATACTTCGAAAGACTCCGCAAACCGTATTCGGAACGAAATTCGGCAGGATCCCAGAGGTAGGTAAGGAAGCGCTGCAATTCTTTCGAATCGAGCAGACCGAACCGAAATTTCGATCCATTGCCTTGGGGTATTTTTTGCACGCACTTGTCGGTCAGATAGGATTTTTTTTGGACAAACCATTGAAAAGCACTATAGAAATCGGGGAATGCTTTCAACTCCTCTTCATCCCATACATCGCAGGCAAAGAAGGGGATGACCCCAGTGAGGGAACGGACCCGGATCTGATCGTACTTGCCGTCCGGATGACGAAGAACGCTGTAAAAAAAACCGTCTTCCTCGCTCCACATATCATAATGGCGCCAATAGCCTTTCCTCATTGCTGCGGTGACATAGACAAAGTGTTGGAAAAATTTGATCGCCAGACCTTCGTATATGGGGTTTTTTTTCGCTAATGTCAGAGAGATGCGCATCAAATTCAAGCATAGGATCGACATCCATCCCGCGCCGTCCGATTGGTCAAGGAGAGACCCGGGAAGCAATTTCTCCGACCTGTCGCCGAACCCGATGTTATCCATTCCTAAAAAGCCCCCCTCGAAAATATTGTGGCCGAGGCTATCCACTTTATTGATCCACCAAGCGAAGTTGAGGAGCAGTTTGTGGAAGCACTTTTCCAGATAAGGATAATCTTCGTGGCCCCACTTCTCCTTTTCCAATTCGAAGATCTTGAGGACGGCCCAGCCCTGGACAGGAGGATTCACATCGCTGAATTCCCACTCATAGGCCGGCAAAGCCCCGTTCGGATGCTGGAATTGGTCGAAAAGGAGAATCCAAAGCTGATGCTTGGCAAATTCCATATCGATCAGCGCAAAGGTAAGAGCATGAAACGCGAGATCCCAGGCAGCAAACCAGGGGAACTCCCATTTGTCCGGCATCGAAAAAATCCGCATGGAGATCACATGGCGCCAATGGATATTGCGAAAATACTTGCGTTGTTCCGGAGGCGGATGTTTTGGGTTGTCTCCATCGATCCAGGAACCCACGTCATAGAGGTAGATTTGTTTGTTCCAGATCATCCCGGCAAGCGCCTGCCTCTGAATGAACTTTTCCTCTTCTGAGGCGGCCTTTGGGTGGACTGATTCATAAAAGAGATCGGCTTCCGCCTTTCGCTCTGCGATCACCTTTTCGACCTCTTTTAAAGGATGTTGCATTGGATTTTCCGTAAAACGGAGCAACACCGTCTCCGATTTTCCAGGAGCGATCGCGGGGAAAAAATAGTGAAAAGCGGCTTTCGTTCCGAAGCGCTTGGGATTGACGGCCCCCGCTTCTTTTTGAATCAAGTACCGATGAAAAGCGTCTTTTACATAGGGAGTGGTATTCTTGGCGTTCCATAAAGCCTCGCTATTCGTTTCGTTATTGGTGAAAAGAGGTTTGGCGCCTGAACCTGCATACAGATAACGGGACCCTAGGTGGTAATCGAAGAGGAGGTATTTAGGAGACGCTAATTTTGCATCGTCTGCCACCATGCAAAGATCCCCATTCATCTGAATGATCGGCCCGGGCTGATGCTCGAATCCCCAGCTCCATTGGTTGCGGAACCAAAGATGAGGCAAAATATGAAGCGGAGCAGCGGCAGGACCCCGGTTGATCGCCTCGATCCGAATGCAAATATCGTCAGGGCCGGCCTTTGCGTATTCGATAAAAATATCAAAATAGCGGTCTTGGTCGAAAATGCCTGTATCGATCAATTCATATTCAGGTTCATGGCTCCCTCGTTTTCTATTTTCCTGGACTAAGTCCTCATAAGGATAGGAAGCTTGCGGGTATTTATAGAGATACTTGAGATAGCTATGGCTCGGCGTCGCATCGAGATAGTAGTAGACCTCTTTCACGTCTTCCCCGTGATTTCCTTCGTTGCAATTCAGGCCGAATAAACGCTCTTTCAAAATCGAGTCTGCGCCATTCCAAAAAGCGGGAGCGACAAGGAGCACTTGAAAGCGGTCGGAAATCCCGGCGATCCCATCCTCGCTCCGGCGATACGCCCGTAAGCGGGACTGGTCATGAGTGAAGTAATTCCAAGGATCGCCGTCTGCGCTGTAGTCCTCGCGCACAGTGCCCCAGCCCCGTTCCGAGACATAAGGACCCCACCTTTCCCAAGCCGGAACATATCCGATCGAGGGCTTGAACCCAATCTCGGGAATATGTCCGCTTTCTTTAATTCGTTCGGATTCCGGATTCGTTCCTTTCCTCATAGCCCCTCGGCATAAGCAGCAGCGCCGATGAGCGCTGTGTCATCATTCAAAATCACCCAGATAGGGATCGTCTCAAGAAGATTTCTGAAGCGCCCTTTGCTGAGAAAGGATGAAAGAAACGGCCCTTTCTTCAGCTGTTCGAGAATATGGGGCGCACTCCCTCCGCCGATGTAGAGTCCTCCCAAAGACATAAACTGCAGGGCCACGTTGCCTGCCTCCGCTCCATAAAGGGAGATGAATCGATCGAGAGCCGCTCTGCAAGCCAGATCCTTGCCTTTGCCGCCCCAGTCGGAAACCACGATAGCCGGATCTCTTTTCTTCATTTCGCTTTTGGCTTCATCGGAAAAGGGATATCGCCCCGTTTCGACCAAAAATTGAAAAATTGCGTGCAAGCCTGGCCCCGAGACGATCCGCTCATAGGAAACGTGATCGAATTTTTTCCGAAGGTATTGGAACAGATCGATTTCTTCTTCATCTCTCGGCGCAAAATCGACATGACCCCCTTCGCAAGCGAAAGGATGGTGCTTTTTCCCGTCCCAAAATAGACACGCCTCTCCCAAGCCTGTTCCCGCAGAGATCAGCGCTTGGTTTCCTTGAGCTTCGGGATCTCCGGATTGGAGGGAATGGAATTCTTCTTTCTTTAGCATCTTCAGGCCGTAAGCATTTGCTACGAGGTCATTTAAAAGCCGCACCGGAATATGGAACATGCGACTCAAAGCAGTTTCATCGAGAATCCAAGAGAGATTCGTCGCCTTGCACCTTCCATTCCGGACAGCGCCCGCAATCCCGAAACAGGCCCTCGATACGTTTTTTTTTTCAGTTTGCAGAAACTGTTGGACAATGCTCTCGAGGTTGGGAGATTCGCGGCTGGGGTATTTCCGCTCGACGATTTTCTGTCCATTTTCAAAAAAAGCGAGTCGCGTATTCGTTCCGCCAATATCTCCAGCCAAGATCATGAAGCCCTCTTTTTCTCACAGTTATCAGAAACGGAGTTTTTTTTCTTTGACTAGAAGGAGATGGAGCTCTCATTCTAGTATAAACAGGAGGAAAGCACTTATGACTCAACAAGCACCACCCGCCACCGATTCCGCCAAGAAAAAGGCGCTGGAACTCGCCATTTCCCACATCCAAAAGCAATTTGGAGATGGCGCGATCATGTCGCTCGGCAAACACTCTTCCGTCCACGGCCTAAGCGTCATCAAGACAGGCGCCGTTTCCCTCGATCTCGCCCTCGGCATCGGCGGCGTACCCCGCGGCCGGATCGTAGAGATCTACGGCCCAGAATCTTCAGGTAAATCGACATTGGCCACCCACATCGTCGCCAACGCGCAAAAGAACGGAGGGCTCGCCGCTTACATCGACGCGGAACATGCCCTGGATCCCTCCTATGCTTCGAAAATCGGCGTGAACATCGACGACCTGATGATTTCCCAGCCCGATAATGGGGAAGAAGCCTTGAATATCGCCGAAATGCTAGCCCGTTCAAATGCCGTCGACATCATTGTCATCGATTCGGTGGCTGCGCTCGTCCCCAAATCGGAGCTCGAAGGAGAAATCGGCGATCAACACATGGGCCTGCAAGCGCGGATGATGTCCCAAGCCCTGAGAAAATTGACCGCTACCCTCTCCCGCAGCAATACCTGCGCCATCTTCATCAACCAGATCCGTGAAAAGATCGGCGTCATGTTCGGCAATCCCGAAACGACGACCGGAGGCCGCGCTTTGAAATTCTACGCCTCGATCCGGATGGACATCCGCCGCATCTCCGGCATCAAGGGTCCAGACAACGCATCCGATATCGGCTCGCGCGTCCGGGTCAAAGTCGTTAAGAACAAATGCGCCCCTCCATTTCAATCGGCTCAATTCGATATCATCTTCAACGAAGGGATCTCCCATATCGGCTCGCTCATCGATATCGGCGTCGATTGCGGCGTCATCGATAAAAAGGGGACGTGGTTCAGCTATCAGACCCATCGCCTCGGACAAGGCCGGGAAGCCGTTCGCGAAGAGCTGAAGAACAATTTGAAGCTAGCGGAAGAAATCGAAAAAAACGTCTACGCCAAGATCGCATCGGGCGTTCCGTTGCCCAAGAAGCCTGCCGGCGAAGCTTTAGCTCCCACCTGATGGAGCGCAGTAAAAAGTTCTTGAAAAGGAGATGTCCACAGGCCAAGCCCTTCTAAGGAACTTCTGAACAAGGCGATTTCTCTTTCGAAAAGGGCGATCGCCTTTTCTTTTCCCAAAAGAGTCGCGATATTCACTCCGGTTTCCCCGTCTTGGCCATCGTCGTCAAGGTCGTCGGCGATTTGGAACGACATGCCGAGATGAAACGCGCACAGGCGGAGATCTTCGAGAAGCAAAGGGCTCCCGCCGCCGAACAGCCAGCCGAAATAAAAAGAAATTTCAAATAGAGTGACTGTCTTTTGCATGATCACCTTCTGGATCGTTTCCCAAGTCGAGTCGGGAGGAAAGAGATCGAGGAACTGTCCGTTTGTCGCCCCCTGGATTCCCGCACAGCGGGTCGCCGCCTCCAAGCAGAGCAGGGAAACGTCGCTTGCCTGACTTGCAAAGCGGGCATTTTCCTTCATCCGTTCTCCGTTGAGGCGGATCCCTCCATATCCCTCTGCGATCAGCGTGTAGCTCGCTAAAATCGCGGTCGCTTCTCCGAAAGCCGTATGCAAAGAAGGTCGGTTTCTCCGGATATTGTCGTTATCCATGCAAGGAAGATCGTCGGCAATCAAAGATGCCGTGTGAAAGAATTCTACGCTCAAAGCAGCGGGAAGGACGTCTAAGCCGTTGCCGAGAGCATCCGCCGCCATCATGACGATCAAAGGCCTCAGCCTCTTTCCCCCGCAAACGAGCGCATATTCGCAGGCATCGCGCAAACGGTTTTTTTCTCCGAACCGAACGATAGCGCCGGAAAGTTCCTGTTCAAATTTTCGACGATATCCTTCAAGGTACACGAGCTTTCTCCATCAGTTCAAGGAGGGGCGTGATGATCGGTTCGAATTTCATGTTCTTTTCGTCCGAAATTCTGCTCCGAGGAGGAATCGTTCCTCCGAAATTCAGAAGGGGATGGGAGATGCTCTCCCTGCCAATGAGTGTCCCCGGATTTAGGACGCAGTTGCAGCCGATCTGAACCCGGTCGCCAACCATCGCGCCGAATTTTTTTAACCCCGTCCTCATCGGTTTCCCTTCGAGAAAAATGGACACCTCGGCCCGGTCGAGCCGCAAGTTCGCGCATTTGACTCCCGCTCCTAAATTCGCACCGTTTCCCAAAATCGAATCTCCAACATAGGTGAAATGGGTAGCTGCCGCATCATCGAGAAGGATCGAATGCTTGATCTCGGCGCTGTGCCCGATCGCACAGCGGTCTCCGCAGACAACGCCGTCGCGCAAATAAGCTCCATGCCGCAAAACGCATCCCTTGCCGATGATGCAAGGTCCTTGG
>Ga0105242_10000560_pt1 | contig 29447 bp, 37 predicted proteins | sample KBSM24metaG_FD_81521 | JGI IMG/M metagenome (GOLD analysis project Ga0105242, IMG submission 81521) | Miscanthus rhizosphere microbial communities from Kellogg Biological Station, Michigan, USA - KBS M2-4 metaG | ecosystem: Host-associated > Plants > Roots > Rhizosphere > Soil | place...
GGCGTCCCTGGTACACAGCCCCCGCGTCGCTAGGGTTAGCTGTTCATACCTTGTCTGAAGGGCTGAGAAGGACTCGCCGTGGCAAGGGACTAAGCCGGACGGCGTAAGCTGAATGGGGGCGTCCCGCGCTGCACAGAGGACTTGGAGGCCGTAGGGCTTGGAACGGGGCGGCTGGCCCCCGCTGACGCGGGGTTGTGTGCTTTCTCTGGGAGGTCGTCTAATGGCAGGATGCTCCGCTCTGGACGGAGTGACGTGGGTTCGACCCCTACTCTCCCAATCACTTGCTCCACTTGCGGCGATGAGCCGCCGACAGCGTGTCGGTTGAAGCCCGGCAACCATTGCCTGGTAGTTCAGCGGTAGAACGCCGCCCTGTTAAGGCGGATGTCGCTGGTTCGAACCCAGCCTGGGCAGTATGTTCAACAGCAACGTGGCACCCAAGGTTCGGAAGCAGGAGCGGGACGACAAGACGTGGACGTGCCAGTCCTGCGGCACAGAAAACAATCCCTGGTGGAAGCAGTGCTTCAACTGTGGCAAACGAAAAGGAGGCTGATATGCAGCTAGGTGCAGTACCCCAGCAGCGGGTCACAGCCAAGACGGTTGCCACAGGCGTGACCGACACCACGGACATCGACTGCGCCGGTGCAGACCGTCTTACAGTGGTCTGGCGCCTCAAGGCGACCGTCACTGTGGGTGACCTGACTGTCAACCTCGTGCGGCCCTACGCCGCCGACGGCACGACCCTGCTCAACGTTGTTCTCCCAGCTGCTTCGGCCACGGCCGCTGCGGTCGGGGGCTCGGACGTGTGGGCCGTGTCCACGTACGATCTGCGCGGATTCCAGAAGGTGCGTCTCGAAGCGAAGAACAACAACGCCGGGACGCTTTCCCTTGACATCCACACCTTCACCAGCTGAGGAGGCGCCATGAGTAACCTTCGTTTCGTGGACGACCCCAACGGCGGTGGAGCAGGTCTGGCCGGGGGCAGTCTGACGCTCGCTCGCGCGACAGTCGCGTATGGCACGTCCATGACTCCCGATTCCTCGCAGGCCAACACACTGGTCATCACGGCCACGGACGGCGTGGCGTTCACCATCAACGCCCCGACCAACCCGGCCACAGGCAAGCAGATCACTTTTATGATCCGCAATGCCACAGGCGGCGCTCTCGGAGCAGCTACCTGGAACGCGATCTTCAAGATGGCTGCCTGGACGCAGCCTGGTACGGCTACGAGCCGTTCCATCACCTTCGTCTACGACGGCACCAACTGGGTGGAGATCAGCCGCACACCGGCCGACGTAGCCAACTGATCGGAGCGCCATGACGGCGACAGTGACACGAGACGATCCGCAACTCTCCCCGGAGCAGTTGCTGCAGCGTCTTCTACCCTTCGCCACAAAGATTGCCTTCTTCAGGCAGCAGGGCTACCAGCCCCACTACTACCAGATGCTCTTCCACACAGCCACCAACCCTGAGACAGGGCGGCTCGCGCGGTTCCGTTCACTGGCGGCCGGGCGGCGTGGAGGGAAGACCATCTCGGCAGCTGAAGAGGTGGCGTACTACATGGAGTTTCCTTCCGAGTTCCACATGCACGTGCATGGCAAGGAATCGGATCGCTCACTTCACGTCTACGCGCTAACAGAGAACTACAAGCGGTTGCTCCCTGCATACCGCGCCTTCAAGGACGCGCTCATCAAGCACGGCCTCGTCTTCGGGCGAGACGTGAAAGAGCGCATCGCGGACAAGACTTTCGAGTTTGCCAATGGCAGCTTGATCGAGTTCCGGTCGGCGGACGAGCCGGATTCTCTCCGCGGCGCGGGCCTTGACATCCTCTGGATGGACGAGGCGGCTTTCATCCGCAACGACGCGGCGTACCGTGTGGTACGACCCGCACTGGCCGACAAGCAGGGCATCGTCATCAACACGACGACGCCTGACCGGCAGAACTGGTTCTACGAGCGGTTCTGGAAGGGAAAGGCACTCACCAACCCGGCGCACTTCCGTGTGTCGTACTGGAGCCTCGACAATCCCTGGTTCCCGGTGGAAGAGTGGGAGGCGGAAAAAGAAGACACGCACCCCATGATCTTCGCCCAGGAGTACATGGCCTCCTTCGATGCCATGCAGGGACGGGCCCTGTCGCCGGACTGGCTGCACTACTACGACGAAGAGACGATGCCGACCGGCCTAGAGAAGTACATCGGGGTCGATCCAGCCATCAGCCAGAACGAAGACGCCGACCGCTTCGCCATCACTTGCATCGGGGTGGATCCTGTCACCAGGATCGCGTACATCATCGAGCAGTGGGCGGGGCATCTACCCTTCCCCGACCAGGTGGATCTCATCGACGAGTGGTGGGGACGCTACCAGCCGGAGGGAATTGGGGTCGAGTCTGTCGCCTACCAGGCGGCGCTGGCCCAGCAGATCGTCCGGCTCGACGAGTTCACGCCGATCCAGGACATCCCGGCCAAGGGAAAGAAGCACGAGAGGATCCTCGGCATGTCGCCCCTGTTCAAGAAGGCGCGCATCCTGCTGAGGAAGGCCCACGTGGACTTCATCACCGAGTGGATCGGATACGATCCCAAAGACAAGGCTCCGGCGGACGACTGCCTGGACTCTGTAGAGATCGCACTGAGAACTGCCGGGATCCTGCTGACCCCGGAACAGCCGGTCGAGGAGATACTGAGCGAGGCGCTCATTCGTACCCTGACCAGTCAGCAAGCAATGGACGCCCGCTACGAGCGCATGCGCAAGACTCGTGGCGGGGGATCCCCTGAGCAATGGGCCGAGTTCGACTCGGCCATCTGAAGGAGCACCATGAGTGTCAAGAGATTGCACGAGGGCTTCGGCATTGGCGAGGACAGCTGCATCAGCGGCCGTCATCCGATGACTGAAGCAGACCTGGCTGCTGGACAGCAGGGGGTCTACCTCGCACGCAACCCGGAGAGCCCCAGCAAGGGCCTCTACGTCACGTTCTGGGAGGCAGACGACATCGCCCAGGCCATCGGCTACCCCGGCATCGGGGTGTACGAGGAGCAGAAGAAGCTCATCGACGACCAGGCCCAGCGCATCGCGGCACTGGAAGACCAGTTGAACAACGAGATCAATTCTCTTCAACTTCTGGCCTTTATGAAGGAAGTCCGCAAAGGAAACAAGGAGGTGCTTGGTGCTCTCGAAGCAACTCTTGCGGCAGTTCGAAGCCGCGTCGTCAGCAAATGACCGTGCGCTAGACGCTAACGAGAAGTCTCTTGACCTTCTGGAGAAGCAGCTGGCTCGTGAAGCGGAACGCAATGAGTGGATGCAGCGCAAGGTTTCTTCTCTCGAAGAGCTTGTGCGGGATCTCGCTAAGGTAGAGCACAACAACGTGCAGGTGCTGAAAGCCTTCATCCACGCAGGAGACAAGAGAATCCTCGAGATTCTGGAGCTTCTGGAGAAGCAGATCGAGAACGTCGCTCAGGTCGCAGGGGTTCCCCGCGGCACTGTTCCGACTGTCGAAGAGCTTCTCGCTGAGGCACGTGCAGACCCGGCCCGTCGCGCGGCACTCGAATCCTTCATGCAGGAGGCCGAGTTTGCCGACACAGAGATCAACTACCACTAACCGAAGGGAGGTGTTCGAGTGAGTGAGCCCATTCGGAGCATCAAGAACTTGGACACCCCCGCTCTCCTGTGGCAGCTGCGGAAGGACATCAAGGACTCCCGTGCCCGCCTGGAGATCATGTGGAAGCTGGGCATCGCCTTCTACCGAGGGCGCCAGTACACGTACTACTCTTCCTCACTGAAGAGGATCACGCAGCTTCCCACGGATGACGTGAAGAACAGGGCGCGCACCCGCGTCGTGTCGAACCAGATCAAGCCGAACTGCAACAAGCTCATCTCCAAGTTGATGAAGAATAAGGCGCAGTTCACTGCCTCCGCGGGGAACGCGGATGCGAAGTCGCAGAAGGCGGCTCGGCTCGGGGAGAGCGCCAGCGAATACTGGTGGACTGCCTTCGATCTCAGTCGCAAGGAGAGGCAAGCCCTTACGTGGGCACGTGTGTGCGGCCAGGGATACTGGTTCCTGACATGGGATCAGTACGCAGGCAAGCCCTGGAGCTACATGTGCGAGCCGGAGACGGGCAAGCCCATCCCGAACCACATCGCACCCGACTTCCACAAAGAACTGACGGCCTCGGGCATTGACCCGCAGGCCTATACGAAGACCGCTTACCTCGGAGACATCTCTGTACAGGTCGTCAGCCCGATCAACACGTGGCTGGACAACTCTGTGGAGCAGTTCGAGGACTGCCGGTTCTTCGGTCTGGATCTTCACCTGTCCCCCGAAGAGGTCGAAACTCGCTGGGGTGTCAAGCTTGAAGCCGACTCGGTGCTCACCGACGCGGATCTCGGAGCGCAGACCAACGACCTGGACACAGCCAAGAAGTCTGTGTGCCTCGTCATCGGGCTGTTCATCCGTCCGTGCCCGTCGATGCCGACCGGCCGCGTTGTCTACTTCACCAAGGATAGGATCCTGGAAGACAACAAGGCCTGGCCGTTCCCCTTCGATCACCTCCCGCTCATCAAGTTCGGCTCGACGCCGATCCCCAACTCCCCGTACGACTCGGGCGAGGTGGAGGACGCGATCCCGCTGAACAAGGAATTGAACAAGACGCTCTCACAGATCCTGACACACAGGGATCTGACGATCAACCCGAAGTGGAAGATCCCGCGCAACTCCGTTCAGGCGTTCAACGCCTCCGACGAGGCGATTCACTACACGCCCGTCAACGGACAGACGCCGGAGATGATGACACACCCGAACATGCCCGCGTACATGGGCGAGATCCTGGCCGACATCAATGGCCGGATCAAGGCGTGCTTCGGGCTCGGGGACGTGAACACCAACCAGGCGGGCCAGCCGGGGCTGGAGTCGGGCATTGCGCTCGACCTGGCTCAGGAAGAGTCCGACGAGGTGATCGCACCGATCATCGAAGACAACGAAATCAGCAAGGGCAAGGCACTACAGATGTGCCTCGACTTTGCTCAGCAGAGGTACACGACCGAGAGGTTGCTGGAGATCACCGGCGAGAATGGCATGCCACAGATCATTGCCTTCAAGGGGCAAGATGTGAAGGGCGTGTCGGTCAAGTGCGAGGCCTCCTCTTCCATGCCACGCTCCAAGGCCGGTCGTATGGCTCGCGTCTTTATGATGCTGAACAGCGGCCTCATTGACAAGGACGAAGCCTACAAGTACCTCGACAACCCCGATCTCAAGGGGTGGAAGCAGAGGCGCATGCTCGACGCCGACATGGCGGATCGAGAGCATCAGCGGATCCTGCAAGGGATTCCGCTCAACCCCGTCGCGCTCCAGGAGGCGATGGGCCAGGTCAAGACCGGGGTTAACCCGCAGACGCAGCAGCCCTTCACGGGGCCCCAGGACGTTCAGGCGTTCCTGTTGCAGGCGATGCTGGCACCCACGGACTACGAGGACTGGCAGGCGCACTACAACTTCCATACCGAGTACATGAAAACCGTGGAGTTCGAGAACCTCGACCCACAGGTGCAGCACGAGTTCATTCAGCACACCCAGCAGACGCTGCAGAAGATCATCGACATGGCACAGGCTTCGAAGGAGCGGTCTGGCAATGTCAAGGTCAACATGACGGCGCACGAGGTGCTCCCGCCGACCGCGGTGGCAGCAGTGCTGAAGGAAGCCGGAGTCCAGGATGTCGATGCCGAAGTTCTCAAGACAGAGGCGCCGATGGACTCTCTCGTCATCGAGAACGTCACACCCCCGGCGGACACAGCGACCGGGACTAAGCCGAAGCCCACATCGCAGAAGTCACAGCGGAGGGCAGGAGGAGTCTGATGGCTCGCACAGCGCCGACTCCCACCCGGCGACAGCACACTGATCTCGACCGGTGGAGAGCGTACCAACACTACGTCTCCACCGGTCAGTTCACCAAGACAACGGCGAAGGCTTGCCTCCTGCCGGTCGGAACGTTGAAGGCCTGGATCAAGAAATGGGACTTCGACCCCGACACGAAGGAAGCAAAGAATCCGCCTGCAGAACCCTCGAAGGAAGAACTCGAACGACTCGGAGACGAAGGAGACAACGTTGACGAGTGGAAGAGCCTTCGAAAGCTGGCGATGAACCGTCTGCGGGAAGTCATCCCGAAGACCAACAGCGCCGACCAGCTGGGACGAATCATCAAGGACTTGTCTGAGCGCATTGACAGATCCGAAGGTTTGCATGACGTTGCACCAAGCACCGTACAAGTGAACATTCGCCTGGAGCAAGCGCGGGCAGAGGCCAGCGAGATGATCGACCAGGTACGTGAAATGCTCGGCAACGCCGCTCAGCGGGCCGAGATCATCTACGACGCCGAAGAACCTTTGGAACTACCCCCTGGGGCAGTCACCGAACTCTCGGAGTCGGGAAGCGAGGAACAGACATGAGCGCAAGAGACACCAGCGGTGGAGTAGACCGCGAGGCGGTCGCCGCCTTCATCGAATCCGGTGGAGAAGGCGAGCAGTTCGAGGAGCCCGGCAATCAGCCCGATCCCTCCGCAGAGCCCGCCACCCCGAACGACGACGACAACACGCCCGATCCCAGCGATCCTCTGTTCAGAGAATTGCCGGACTTCAGTGACCTTGACCCGGCGCAGAAGGCGTACTTGGAGAAGCGAGTCAACGACTGGCGCTCCGACTACACCAACAAGACCACCAAGCTCGCTGACGCCAACCGGATTCTCACGGAGGCTGGCGGGGATCCCCAGGCCGTGCTGGATGCCTACGAGTTCGCTCAGGCACTCCAGAACGACCCGGAAGTGCGTGCGCGTCTGTTCCAGGCTCTGGAGGCAGAACAGCGCCAGCAGCAGCCGAACCCGCAGGAGCAGGTCACCACGACCGACCCCGCGGATCCCCTCTCCGAATACGACCTTCCCCCGGAGATCCTGAACACGCTGAAGGCCGTTCCTGGTCTTGAGTCCCGTCTCGCCGCCTTCGAGGAGGCACAGGCTGCGGCTCAGCAGGAGCAGTTCCAGCAGCAGTACCTGCAAGAAGTGGTCGAGGACTTGTCCGGACAGTGGGACAAGATTACCGAGGCCTACCCCGACCTTCTGGGCGCCAACCAGGAGGAGGCGCGTGAGATCGAGGAGGAAATCTTCGCTTACGCGGCGCACACGAATGGCAATCTCGCGCAGGCGACTGATCTGTGGCGCCGGGCTGAGGCCCGCGCTCAGGCGCGTCTGTACGAGGGCTCTGTCAATGTGCCCGGGGGACTCGCTTCCCCGCCCATTGGCGCGGGGCACTCCACCGAACCGCCCGCGGAGATCAAGACCTTCAAGGACTTGCGCGAGCCGGTGACGGAGTTCCTGCAGCAGTACATGAATCAGGACTGACCGAGGGAAAGAAAGTGAGGTGGCTAAATGCCGACTACGCCTCTTTCCCCTACCGGTGCAAGCCGGACGCTGTACGACGCCGTGCTCAAGGATTTCTATTACGGCCCGATTGTCAAGCAGCTGAACGACTCCACTCCGCTCCTGCAGCGGCTGGAGAGCACGACCGACCACGTGGACATGTCCGGCCGTCAGGTCGTCGTGCCGCTGTGGACTGGCCGCTCGCCCGGCAAGGGCTGGCGCGGTGAGGGTGGGCAGCTGCCTACCTCGGGTGCACAGGTCACCAAGAAGGCCGTGTACACCCTGGCTTCGAGCTACGGCTCGTTTCGCCTGACCGGCCATGTCATCCGCTTCACCCGCAACGACGCAGGTGCGTTCGTTCGCGCGATGGAGACGGAGATGAACGGCATCAAGAGCGACGTGGCAGTTGACCTGGCGCGTGTGCTCTACGGCGACGGCACCGCTGTCGTGTCTGGCATCACGTCGGGCTCGACCGGCACCGTTATCAACCTGCTCACCAACGAGCCCCTCGTCAAGGGCCAGCTGTACGTCGGCCTGCTCATTGACGTTGGCACGCTCGCCAACCCGGAGTCCCGCGCGAACGCGCAGGCCATCACCGCCGTCTCGGTTTCCGCCGCGACGATCACGGTGGCTGCCTCGGGTACCCCGGTTGCGGGCGAGTTCGTGTTCATCAACGACAACGCCCAGGCCTCCTCGGTTTCGAACGAGGCCTCGGGTCTGCAGCAGCTGATCTCTTCGGCGGCTGCGACTGTCGGTGGCATCACCGAGGCTTCCGAGCCGACGTGGGTTCCGCAGCGTGACACGGCAGCCTCCGCGCTGACCGTTGACCGCATGCTCCAGATGCGCGGTCGCCTCAAGCAGGCCGGTGGGTCGATGAACCAGTTCATCGTCACCGACGACTTCGGGCTCCGCACGTTCTGGAACGCCCACACCGACGCGGGCGCTGTCAAGGGAATCCGGTACAACGATCCGGCGAACCTTGAGGGCGGCTTCGAGACGGTGAAGTTCGCCACCACGCCCCTCATCGGGGACTACCTCCACCCGTGGGGTCGGATGCACTTCGTCGATGGCGATGCGCTGAAGATTTTCCACACGGGCGACTGGCAGTACCTCGACGAGGACGGCCGCATCCTGAAGCAGGTCACGGGCTACGACGCCTGGGAAGGCTTCCTGGTGCGTGACCTCCAGCTGGGTACGAACCGGCGCAACTCGTCCGGCGTCATCACCTTCACGGGTGACACCACCGGCGTCTGATCGGCCACTAGTCCTGTAACCCAGGGCACACACGCGAAAGGAGGGAACGGTTCGAGCCACTGGCTTGGCTGTTCCCTCCTTTCGTCATTTCCATGTTCAGTGTAACAGTGAACTAACCCTTCGGAGTGAACATGAGCCTCTACATCCCCGGCTACGGCCTGGCGACAGACGAAGAGCTTGCAGTCGGAGCCGTCTGCCGAAAGCACGACAGTGACCTGGTGTTCCGCCGTTCGGAGCGCACAGGGAACTACACCATCTTCCAGCGTCTGATGCGCAACAGCCCGTACGTCATTGGACAGGTCGAGGAACTTGAGGGTGGGGATCTATTCCCTGTCTGTGCATTCCCCAACCGGCGCATGCCCTCGACGGACGAGGTGGAGAAGTGGCTCTACCAGAACGACGAGATGAGACAGGACACTCTCGAAGCAGTCGAGCGACGCAACCGGGCCCGCATGGACGCTGCTGACGCACGCACGCGAGAGGCAGGACACGAAGCTGCTATCAGGCTGAGGCGGCTGGCATACGGCCAGGACGGATTCAGCGCACCCAACAGTGGCAAGAGAAGGAGGTAACGCATGCTGCCAAGCGCAATGGTGACAGAGATCCAGGCGCACGACTTCCAGGACATCGACGCCAACACCAGGATCTACCCGCTCCTCACGAGCGAGAATCGAAGGCTCTGCGCTCTGGCGCCGTTCCCCTTCCTGGAGAAGTTCTCCACCTGGACAGAGGCTGTGGGCACCCCCGCAACTCCCTTGGTGGGGGCCCCGACGGACATTCGAGCCGTCAAGAACATGGGCATGCCCGGAGTACAGGACAACGCAGGCAATCTCTCGTACCTGCGGCGTGACTACATCGAGAAGACCTTCGGGTTCAATAGCTATCTTTTGGCTGACTTCCCGACGCGCTACAACCTGTACGGCACGAACTCGACCGGCGGCATGAACCTGTACGTGTATCCGTACATCACGGCATCGACTCTCTTTGCCTTGGACTACTACGCGCTGCCGCCTGTGCTCGGGGCTGGCACCACGGAGGCTCAGCTGCTTCTGCCGGACATGTACTGCCCCATCCTCATGGATCGTGTGCTCGCTCGGCTCAGTCGGGCTGAGGGCGACCTTACGGATGGAGACACGTACGAGGCTCGTGCGAACGCTGGCGTGTCGGAGATGATGATGTCCTTCGAGGTCAATCAGGACTCGCCGGATCCCATGCTCTACACGGACTACGACGACTACAACTTTTGATAGGAGGTGACACATGTCCCCATTGCTCCAGACCACGACCGCTGAAGGTGCTCTCAAGGGCATGGTCACCGCACGGGCTCCTCACGAACTTGGAGAGCAGGAGGTTGCGTACCTTCAGGACGCGCTGGTCAACCAGCCGGGCTTCGTAGCTCGCCGCGGCGCCATCACTGGTACGACCCCCATTACAGCTGCCAACCTGGACTCAAGCCGCCCCGTTGCCATCAACACGGTCTACGATCCCAGCGGTGCTCAGAAGGTCTGTATCTTTTACTTCAAGGACACAGGCTCCCAGATCCAGCTGTGGATGTCCATTTACACCCCGGCACTGGTTTTCGTGCAGAAGCACTACATCACCACGATGAACTTGTACCCCTCCAAGTGGGGCTGGGTGCACACGGCGACCGCCATTGACGGCTCGCTGATCGTTTCCTTCCGGTACAACTACAACCGTGACCCGTCGATTGGCAACGAGTTTGGTGTGTACAAGTATTATGGGGCCTGCCCTTCGACTATCTACGCTGCAGGCGCAGCCCCTACTGCCACGATCACCTTCACCGAGGGCAGCACCTCCGTGACGGGCACGGCCGGGGAGATCGCTAAGATTTCCTTCCCAGGCCTGATTATCAATACCCTGGGCATCGTCAAGTCTGTCACGTCCAGCACTCAGGTGGAGTTGCTATACCCGGCGACCAACTCGGGCGCTGCGGTCGCACGCAGCTTCTACGTGATCGACAACATGTCTGTGTTCCGTGCGCGGGGCAAGATCAGCTGCGCGGCCGGAGTGCTGGTGGGCATTACTGGGTATGGTACGCGATTCACTGAGATACGCGACCGCGCGACCATCACTCCTGGCTCCGGCTACACCATTGTGGATGCTACCACGATGAAGAAGCTCGCGGGTCTGGATGTCAACACTCCGGCACCTGCGGCGTCTGACACAGTGCTTGGAGTGCCTACGGCAGTCACACGCTCCGCGTCCCTGAAGAACTACATCCTGGCGGCCAGTGACAGCACCGTTGATTCCTTTTACAACAGGCATCCTGGTCAGCAGTCCGTCTTCCCGCTACCACCCCCGAAGGCGGCCAAGGGATCTTTCTTCGCAGCCTACAAGGGCCTCATGGTGTCCTTCAACGCGGTCGTGCAGGCCGCAGCCAGTGATGATGCGGGGGATCTGCAGACCACCGCACGAGCCTACCTGCACGGCCCCCGGTTCCCGGAGATCATGGATCACAGTGCGACGGATGGAGACTGGTTCGAGGTGTCCTCTATTCGCGGTGGTGACACCTACGGTGTGGCGGTAGTTGCAGGATCCGATTCGGTGGTTCTGTGCAAGGCGCAGGAGTCGTTCGCCATGACGGGAGACACACCGGATGACTTCACACTCCAGAAGATTGCCGACGATGGGGCTCTTCACTTTGACGGGGTAGCCACCTGGCGAGGCAAAGCCATCTGGTGCGGACGCACAGGCATTTGGATGTACTCGTCCGATATGCCTGAGCCGGAAAACATCATCGAGAACACCATCCTTCCTACGTGGAAGAACTTGGTGGCAAGCTTTGTTACCGGAGGCACAGCGCCAGACACGGACGGTCAGATGACGAACGTCGTTCATGCCTTCGTGTACAAGGACTACCTGTTCGTCAACGTGATGAGCACAGCGTTCGGTGCTTCTGTGTACACGGACGGAGTGGCTAGAACTCAGAACCCTATCCAGCTGATGATCTACATGCCCACTAGGGCGGTGTCATTCCTTACGAACTTCAACTTCCAAGGGTTCGTGCAGATCGGCAACGCTGGGTACGTGATCCTTCCCCAGGACAGCAGCACCACCCACCATCTCTTCCCTGTTGACAACCTGTTCGTTCAGGGCGGGGCGACCGTGGATTCGATACTCACTGCCAACAGCTACAACTCCGGCTCGGTGCCTACAAGTGTAGGCCCGTGGTTCCACATGGAGTCAAGGGCTTTTGATGTAGGAGACGGACTGCTGAAGAAGAACTGGAAGCAGCTGGCTATCGAGAGCAAGATGACAGGCACCAAGCGAATGTTCCTCGACACTGTGGCTGGGCTCAACTCCACCGCAGTGCGGGCGGCTCTGCCGTTCACAGGAACTGGCAGCTTCCTGGCAGCCCGGGTGAAGTTCCGCACACGTGACCAGTACATGCGGTTCAGGCTCTACGAGGATATCAACAACCGACCCAGCACCCTCATCATGGGCGCCTGGCAGTGGGCCTACAAGGCTGCTCGCCGGGGTGCGGTGTGAGTCCTCTTCGCTCAGACATTCGGTCGATGGACACGGAGTACGCTGGTTTGCCAAAAGCAACCAAAGTATTCTGTGCAGCGGTGCAGGGATTGGCGGCAGGATTCGCTACCGTGGCAATGGACACCCTCAAGTTCAACTACGGAGGGTACACCTACCTCACGGGTGGTGTGGGTTTCCCCTACACCACCATTGTCGTTCCTGAGCCGGGTATCTACGACCTCAAGGCCAGCGGGCAGGTGGTTGCTGGCAACATGCACTTCTACTCCTTCAACGTCAACGGCGCACTTGGAGTGGCCCCCTACCAAGAGTACGGGGTTACGACTGTACTTGCCGGGGCCCCCTTCAATCTAGGGGTCGTGACGGGAGCGGCTGAGTTGAAGGCAGGAGACACCGTGGCTGTGGGTATGTACAACGATGTGGCCGCGGTCAACACGGTAGCCAACACATTCTGGCTCTACGTCGAAAAGAGAGGAGGGCAATACTGATGGCATACGACAGTGCGACCGCAGTGGCAGAAGCCTCGAACGCATACAAGCGAGCACTTGCCGTAGCTCAACAGAAGCGCGCCTCCATAGAGCAGGGGTACGGGCTCAACGACGACGGCACGATGGACAACACCGAAGCCGGACACCTGGGCTCCATCTACCAGGGTAATCTGGACTCGGTGAATCAGGAGCACCAGGCCGAAGTGGCAGATCGTCGCCGCGGATTCGGGATTGGTGGAGGCCTGGCAGGAAAGAACACGGCTGCCGCTGATCGGGTGGCGCAGCAGCGTCAGGCGTTGGGTCTGCGCTCGGCCGCAGCTGACCTCGGGGCCAACACCCAGGAGCAGCAGCTGGCAACACAAGACTACCGTGACCAGGTAGGCGACGACGGGCTCGGCGGCATCATCGGGCGGAACGCTGCCTGGGATCTCGCGCAGAACCTGATTGCCACTCCTGTGCTCGGGTCAGCCCCTGCTCCAGCCTCTCCGCTCGGGGCAGCTATCTCTCCCGTGCAGGCTGCAGCCAATCGTCTGGCACTGAAGAAGAATCCACGGGCAGCACAGGCTGCCAAGAATAACCGATACTGAGGAGGTGACACATGCCAGCACAACCGCTCCCCGGCGCAATGGCGACCGCTTCGATCTATCAGAAGTTCGGGCCGAAACCCAACCCCCGCGCCGTCATCACTCCGCACGGCTGGGTTGACCCGCCCTTCACTCCGGGTGAGTCGAAGGCTGCCAAGAACAACACGCCTCCTTCGTCCCCTGCCAAGACAACGGCCAACAAGATCACCAAGACGCCGAAGGGTCAGTCTGCCTTCGACAAGTGGCTGGCCGGTAAGACCGGAGGCAAGGGCAAGAACGCCAAGGTCACTGACTACCTCGCGGGCATGCCTGGAGACGAGGCACTCACCGCCTTCCCTTCTCAGCAGACACTGCCGGACGGGTCGAGTGTCCCGTACGTGCCTGGCAGGGCCTTCAAGCAGGGCTCTGCACGCCTGCTCGACCCTGGCTCCTATGCCAACGATGCTCAGTCGGCCTACAAGCCCGTCATAGACGCTCTCAGCGGACAGCAAAGTCGTCTCTCCAGCGGGATCGGTCAGGCCAACTCGATGATCGACAAGAGTTTCGGTGACGCAGCCGACTCTTCCCTGCGCGGAGCACAGGTCGTGCAGGACAGCAATGCCAAGGCGAACCAGGGCCTGACGGATCTTGCCGCCCGTCTGGCTCAGGTGGCGGGAGGTGATCCTACGGCCGCAGCGGCAGTTGGGCAGACGGTTGCGAATCAGCAGACGGCTGACACCCGCTTTGCGAACATCGACGCGGAGGCCCAGGCGGCGGAAGCTGCAGCGGCGAATCGAGACGCAGGAACGGCGAAGCTCCAGTACAAGGGAGCGACTGACCAGAACATCGCGGATCTCGCGGAGAAGGTGGCGACAGCGCGCACTCAGGGAGCACAGGCCAAGTCGGCTGCCCTGAAGGACGCACTCGGATTCAACTCCGACCAGCAGACGGCACAGACAAGTCGTGACGTGGCGAAGCAGGAGGCCTGGCTGGCAGGACAGCTGGCAGGCCCGCAGATCGAGGCGGGGCGTCTCGCCAACGTTGGCACTCGCTCGAACCTCATCGGTGCGAAGAACAACTCCTCGCTCAACGCCTGGAGCACGCTCAACACGGCGAAGCAGAACAAGCTCTCGGCCGACTGGGCAGCCTTCGGCAACAAGACGACGGCCAAGCAGATCCAGGAAGAGGCTGTCAAGGGATCCACCAACCCGATCATCCTCGCGCTCACCGATCCTACGGGTGCCGGTGCAGCCATCGAGAAGGATGTCATCGGCTCGATGCTCACGAACAACGGGCCCGGTGTGGATCCTGGCACGATGTACAAGAATGCCATCAAGACCATGCACCTTGAGTACCCGGACGCTCCGAGTGCCGCGGTGAAGACGCTGGCGGCACAGTTCACCAGCAAGCAAATGGGTATCTGGAACTCCCAGCATGCCAAGGGTCAGAAGGCGTACAACAACACCTGGAAGCTCGTCAACGGGGTTCCGAAGCTCGTCCCCATCAATTAAAGTTTCGGGCCTGAAACTTTAATTAGGGTCTGACAAACTAAAGCGTACCTTAGGAAGGAGGGTCGTCACATGTCTACGAACAGCACTCTGCTCGCGGTACTGCACGCCATCGAGAAGCAGAACAAGCCGAAGAAGGTGGCGGCCCTCCACAAGACATACAATGCTGGCACGCAGGTGGCTCCGTACACGAGTCCCGGCGGAGGCTCTGGCGTGGTGCAGCCGAAGACAAGTAAGCAGGAGGCCGGAGGGATCAAGGGTGACCTGCACAAGGCGTCCGGTGGCGTCCTGGGAGTTCTGGGCAACCTGGCTGGTGACGTGGAGGACACGGTTCGCGGCTTGCCCGGGGGAGTCATTCAAACCATCCATCATCCGGTGGGCACGGTTAAGGCCGTTGGCGCTGATTACAAGCGCAGGTACTCCCCGCTCGTTCACGGCGACTTTGGCAAGTTCGCTCACGAAATCCAGCAGCACCCCCTTGCCCCTCTCCTCGACGTGGCCTCCGTGGCTTCGCTCGGTGGAGGGGCTGTTGCAAAGGTGGGTCAGTCGGCTCGTGTTGCCAAGGTCGTCGAGGGTGCGCAGGAGTCTGCCACCGCGGCCAAGGCTGCACGTGTGGCAGAGAAGACCTCCAAGGTCGTGGAGCCTGCTAAGGCTTCCATCGCATCCCTTACTAAGAAGGCTGACAAAGTATCGGTTGACAGGGAGGCCGCAGCTACTCGTGCCTCGGGCGTGGCGCATCCGTCGAGGGTGGAGGCTGCGGTCAAGCCCTTCAAGACCAAGCTCTCCAAGCTGCAGGACGCGGTGCGTGTGGAGCAGGACGGGCTGGCAAAGGCCGACGCCTACATCGCCAAGTCAAAGAAGGTCAACACCGGGTTCCGGCGTGCCGACATGCCCCGCATCCGGGAGCAGCACATCCAGAACCTGGCTGAACTCCAGGGTGTCATCAAGGAAACTGCTGCGCAGATGCGCAAGGCCAGGGCTGAGGCCAAGGTCGTGCCGGTGGACATCGTGGATGCTGGCAAGGCTGCGGTCGCCCGGCATGATGCCACCATCGCAAGTCTTCAGAAGCAGATCGCAGAGGCCTCGCGCACTGTTGCCAAGGCTGAGGGCAAGGCAGCGAAGAAGCTCGCCAAGCCTGCCACTGTGGAGGGCACGCTTCCGCGTGTACTCGCTCGTCTGCAGAAGGTGACCGCGCCCCGCTACCGTCGTATCGGAGCGGACAAGGGAGGCGTGTACAAGGGTATCGAGGTTGCTCAGAGTGGCAACCCGGTCAAGCGTCTCCGGCAGAACCTCGGCATCGAGTTGCAGGAGCGGTACATCCCTCAGCGGACTCCGCTCATCGGCCTGGAGTCTCGGGCCAAGAAGGCAGCCAACCTCCAGCGGGATATTGGGAGCGCACGTCTCCGTGATCCACAGCGGAAGGTCATCGCCGCTGCTGACACGCTGGAGAAGGTGGCTGGCAAGGACACGGCCAAGCAGACGGCTATGGCTACGGCGGCTCAGGCCATCATCGACGGTGTGAGCCCGGCCGACTACGCCAGGCTGGTCAAGGACACCCGGTCGCATGGAGACGAGATTCAGAACTCCATTCGCAAGGGAATGACGCAGGAGGAGCACCACGCTCAGACGGCTGAGTTGGTGAAGAACCATCTCGATCCGAAGGCGCAAGAGTTGTATCAGGCCACGCAGCAGTATTTCCAGCGGGAAGCTCTGCGGGCCGGGCGCCAGATCCCTGCCATCCACTTGCAGCGAGCCGAGTCCAAGTTGATCGACTCGCCGGAAGTCAAGGCAATAGCGGATCTGCAGAAGGCTCACGAGGCTGCGGCTACTGACGCGATGGAGCAGATGGTGAAGAACCACATGCTCACGCACGACGTGGCGAGTCAGCAGGCTGTGCTCCATGTCAACCTCTCGCGTGCTGCGAAGGGACAGGCTCCGCTGACAGCGGAACAGGCTCGTATCGCGTACACGAAGGCCGGACTGCCCGTACCCAGCTACAACCCGGACGTGCTGACCATCGGAGACGCCAAGCTCAAGGCTGGCATGCTCAAGGAAAGCAAGGGCAAGCTCTACGCCCGCGGCACCAGGATCAACAACCCCATGAACATCGTCATGCGTCACGAGCTTGCCTCGAAGGCGACTGACGTGGCGGTGGCCCACAAGCTCATGCTCTCGGCCGCGAGGAAGATTGCACCGGGGCAGGCGCTGCCAAAGAACTACCGCTGGATCAAGGATAACGTGGCGCCGAACCTGGACGTGAAGAGCGCCGTGTTCAAGAACCAGTTCCGTGACGGCGAGCACATCCCGACCGACCAGTACATGGAGTTGCTGACGACAGAGGCTCGGCCGACAGGTGGCTATGCGATCCGCAAGGATGTGGCAGACGACCTGATTGCTGGGCGTGCTGCAATGTCGGCTGCTCGGGCTGACGCTACGGCCAAGGCTGTGCAGGCGTGGAAGTACATGGTGCTCGTGCGCCCTGCCTTCCTCTTGCACAACGTGCTCTCGAACCAGGCGATGTACCACCTGAAGAACGGCTGGAACTTCGCCGCGTTTCGGAACATGAAACAGGCCTTCAAGTCCGGCGTCTTCGACGAGCACCATCACGCGGAGGGCATGACGTTCTCTGAGGACGTGGCGGGCAAGTCCAAGAAGATGGGCAAGCTCAGCAAGGCTGTCCACATCTTCTATAAGCTGACGGCGCAGCACGAGCACTGGCTACGGCAGCTGACCATGTACGAGACGGCTCGCAAGATGCCACAGGTGCAGCGCGAGCTTCGAGCCCTGAAGGGTGGCAAGTACGAAGCCGCAGAGCACGGCGGACGCACCATGTTCCACGAAGCCTACAACAGGGCGGTGGAGAAGAACCCGGCGATCCGGGATCTCGTCACCAGGAACATGGACGACACCCTCGGCAATTACCGCTACTACACGGCGCAGGAGAGGTTCCTGAAGAACATCTCGCCCTTCTACGGATGGGAGCGCCACTCGGTACGCAACCTGGTGCGGATGCTGGAAGACAACCCCGCGACGATGGCGATGCTCACGCAGATCGGCATGGTCGGCCACGACAAGTGGAACAAGGACTTCGGCCCTGGGATGCCCGCCTTCGTTCGCAACTACGTGCAGGACTCGTACATCCAGACCGTGGCATCTCACCTCGGCCTGGGTGACCACGTGAACATGTACGACTTCAACTCGACCAACCCGTGGACGACCGCGCTCGATGTGGGCGAGGCAGCCACAGGCAACAGGGACGCCACCATCGGACTGGCTGGCCCTCTCGTGACCGGGCCCTACGAGGCTCTCTCCGGGAAGTCGGCCCTGACGGGGGCTCCCTCGATGAGCCGCTTCGACAAGTATGGCCCCATCGCCGGTGCAATCGATCGGACGGTGACCAGTACTCCGCCGGTGCAGACGTACGACGCCTTCACCTCGGACAGGAACGAGAAGAAGAAGCTCATCAAGACAAGTGACGCAGGCATCGCTGCTCGTCAGACTGGCCTCGACTTCCGTCAGCTGGACAAGACTCTGGCGAAGAAGATGGAGCACGAGAAGAACGCTCCGAAGGATGCCTACGGACACACGAAGCGCAAGAAGAAGTCCAATCCATTCTACAAGTGAGGGGGTAGGCCGTGGCAAATGTTCTGAATCCGAAGCAGGCTGCGTTCGCGGCCTCCCTCTCCAAACTCACCGGACTTGACCCGCACGTCATCGGGGCCTGGACTCTGGCAGAGGAGAGTGGCACAGCTGCTCAAAAGCGGGCAGCTGCTGGCAACAACAACTGGCTGAACATCGGCATGTTCGATTCCGGGCCGGGGGCCATCAGCAAGGGCAAGCAGTGGTCGAGCCCAGAGTCGGCTGCAGAGATGACGGCCGCATTCCTCAAGGGACAGAAGGGCGGAGCCGACAAGCGGATCGTAGACATCCTGAAGACGGCTGGCAAGGATCCGGGCTCGCAGCTGAAGGCGATCTACGAGAGCCCCTGGGCATCGAGCCACTACGGTGGTGGCAAGAGTCTGCTCGGGACGTACAAGGCGGTCGCCGGTACCGATCTGAAGCTGCCCAGTGGCGCTACAGCCCAGACGCAGCCTCCAGGATCCCCTCAGGCGCCGCAGGACGGCTCCTCCGGGCCTTTGAAGTCCCAGCCGGTACAGAACCCCGGAATCCCGGGTCTGACCGTAGGAGGGCTTCTGGCATCGGCCAAGGCTCACCTCGGAGAGACGAAGGCTCAGCAGGGTCAGAGCTACATCGAGCAGGCACATCAGGAGCACAACAATCTCTTGCTGCCCAACCTCGATCCGCTCACCAATGCACCGCTGCCGAGTGGAGCGTTCTCCTCGGTGCCGGTCAACAAGTTGAAGATGTCCCCGGCTGCCACTGCGGATGCCAAGATGTCCCCCTCCGGGAAGGCCATCGTAGACGCGGCAGTCGCATTCAAGGGTACTCCGTACTCCTGGGGAGGCGGAGGCATCAAGGGCCCGACGACAGGGATCGCTCAGGGTGCCAAGACGAAGGGCTTCGACTGCTCGGGTCTGTTGCAGTACAGCGTGTACCAGGCGACGGGTCGTCAGATCCCTCGTGTGGCACAGGCCCAGTACGCCGCGGCCAAGCCGGTCAGCATCGTGAACGCCAAGCCTGGCGACGCGATCTTCTTCGGCACACCAAAGAACGTGCACCACGTGGGCATCTATCTCGGAGACGGTAAGTTCATCGAGGCGCCACACACAGGAGCGGTTGTCAGGATCTCTACTCTGGCTGATCGCAAAGACATCGTAGGAGCAGGGAGGTTCTGATGGCTAACAAAAGCAACGTAATGAAGCTGCTCCAGTCGCTGGGTGGTATGGCGTCGGAGAGCTACGGACAGGGGAGCATGGCACCGCCCGGCCGTGTGGGTGGACAGCCCATCCTGCCGAAGCCGACGATCAGCATGCCCAACACACTGAGCCCGTACGCACCCGGCAACCAGAACGGTGGCCCGATGGCTGCCCTCGGTGCTCAGTACAGTGCGCCCAACAAGACACAGGGCGTGAAGCACAACGGCATGGCGAACTCTTCGTCTCATCCGGCCAATCAGCTGGCCGAGTACCTGATGACGACGGGTGGCGCCCCCACTGCCGGTAGCGGGCTCAAGGTTCGTCGAGGCGTAGACGCCGGTGCGTTCCTGCGCGGCGGTGCGTGATGGCAGCTGATCCGGCGGCGGGAAATCTCATCGGATTCCGTCTGGATCAGCTGGAGCGAAAGGTGGACGCGAACACCAAGTGGCGAGAAGAGACTGCGGCCTCACTCGCTGGTAGGAATGTCCAATTCGACACCTTGAAGGATGAGGTGTCTGCTCTCCGGTCGGACGTGAAGAGCCTGCGACAGGTTCTGCTGGGACTGTCAATCACCATTGCCGGTTCTTCAGTAGTCTTTGGACTGTCGGTACTTCTAGCTACAGGGAAAATCTGATGGAACACAACACCACCCCCAGGAGCACCAAGGTCGTGTTGGCAATCTGCGGCTTCGTGGTGTTTCTCTCATTGCTGACGGCTGGCGTGGCGCTCTATGACCGCTTCGCACAGACGAATGAGAAGCGGACCCAGCAGGCAGCCTTCAACAAGGCCACCACGAAGACCTTCGTGGACTTGCTGTGCTTCGTCCGCTACTTCAACGACGGCACGAAGCAGTCCCCCGCACAGACTCGTGCAGCTGATGCATTCATTCACGGCGCGCTGAAGAGTATCCGAGCGCCCGTCAACTCGTGTGACACCCCGCCACACGCACCCTGATGGACGAGGCTCTCAAGGCCAAGCTCGCCTTCGAGCAGCGTCAACCGAAAAGAAAGAGGCAACTCATGCCGCAGGAAAGCAAGTGGGCGAAGCTCAAGAAGTGGTTCGTCATCCATCCGAAGGTGCAGGCAGCCTTCTACGCCGTGGCCCTCGTGGTCGCCGTGGAGAGTCAGAGCGCCTTCGACGGGTCGGAGACGTGGCAGAACGCAGCCCATCGCATCGGTGAGGCAGCCTTCGTCGCCGTCGTCGCCTACCTCAAGAAGAGCAACGGGAGCACGGTCTGATGAAGATGTGGGTCAGGCGCCCTCGCGTGGACGTGACGCTGCCAGCGCACAACTGCCACGGCAAGGCGAAGAAGACAATCATCGTCCTTCACCAGACGATCTCTCCGGATGTCAAGGGCATCGGGGATGTCAGCGGCGTCGGCCACTATCTCGACAACAAGGGATACGACATCCACATCATCACGGATGTCGAGGGCCTGAGCGGCGCTGTGCTGCCGGAGAACGAGACGTGCATCTTCTGGCAGGCCCAGGGAGCCAACACCGAGAGCATCGGGATCGAGCAGGTCAGCTACAAGACAGGTGATCCCCGCTACTGGTGGAAGCGCAGCGTCCAGCTGCACAAGACAGCACGCTGGTGCGCGTACCTCTGCAAGCGTCACGGTATCCCGCCGGTGTACGACCCCAACGCCCGGCACGGGATCTGCGGACACTACGATGTCACGATCAGTCGTGGCATCACTGGTGGTCACACGGACTGCCAGTACCCCAACTACCCCACCAAGTGGGTGGCGGCTGCGGCCAAGACCTACATGAAGCTCGGATGGGCCTGAGGGCCTGAAAGGAGGCAGCATGGATCACGGTACAAAGAAGCCGAATCTCGGCGGGACGTATGGCAACGCCAACCAGCTTGGCGTCATTGCCAACAAGGCTGGTTCCAGCTTGCCCAGGCACCCTGGAACGGTCACTCGTGGCCCGGGCTCGAACAAGCCACGCATCCACCTGGTGTCAAGCAAGGGAAAGATCCCGGCCGAGGTTGTGGCACAGGCGTTCAAGATGCGCCAGGCCAGCCCGACCGGGCCGAAGGGACACTTCCACGCGACCGGCGGTCACTCCGACCATCGCTATGCGAGGAGTGACCCGGCCACCAAGGCGGTCAACCCCACGGGGGCTCACGGGAGCCAGACGGATCCCAACCTGCGCGGGGCTCACGTATCGCAGCCTGCAGGCGTTAAGCCGTACCCGGTCAAGCCGAAGACGGGCCTGACATGATTCCGTTCGCCAGTGTGACCATCGGCGCCGGTGTCATTGTCCTGTTCGTCGTCATCGTTCTCGCCATCGTCGTCGGGAAGAGGCTCTGATGGCTCCGGCTCCGAAGCTCCCCCGCAACGAGTACGACTGGCGCTACCGCAACAAGACCGGCGGACAGGTGCAGGGTGCAAAGGATCGTCGCCCTGGTCAGCGACCGGAGACTGTGGCAGAGCAGGTCGCTCGCAAGGCTCGGGAGCGTGCTGACCGCAACCAGAAGAAGCCACCCCCGAAGGACAAGCCCGGCTCGGGGAAGACTCCACCGGCGAAGTCTGACGGCGTGCGTGGCCTGACGGTGCGCGTGCCTGGGCCCTCCCAGATGAAGCTCAACTCCCAGCCCGGCCCCGGCCCCAGTGGTACGGGTGCTGGACGTGACACTCCGGGTGCTGGCAAGGAGCGTGGTCAGTTCGAGCAGGATCGCCAGCGTGACCGTGGCACCGGCAAGGACAGGCCTCCGGTCTACAAGCCCCCGACGGACTACCGTGGTGGCTATCAGACCAGTGCCAAGAAGGGCACTGACAAGCCCATCCATGAGCAGGTGCGTGATGCGGACGAGAAGACGAAGCAGAAGATCCGCGACATTCTCGACGGTAAGTCCGACACCACCACGGCTCCTCGCATTCCTGCGCCCCAGAAGAAGAAGCTGCCATCCCCTGGTAGCTCGACGGTGAGAGGCCTGACACTCCGGGTCTGACCCCAGAACGACAGAAAGCCCCCTCGACTGCCATTTCGGTTGGCAGCTGAGGGGGCTATTCTTGCGTGCTACGTGCGTCTAGCTAGATCAGGGAACGGTGACGGGCTGGGGGTTCCCGTAGAAGAATCCGTAGCACTGACCGTTCTGCCAGACGCCTGTGTCATACGCCTGCTGCTGGATACACACCGTGAAGGCGAGCCAGCGAGTGCCGTGGTAGAAGCTCGGGTTGCTCACGACGTAGGCAGAGCCCTGTGAGATGGTGCCCGTTGCGTTCTGTACGATCATGGTCTGTCCAGCGTAGGAGCAGCCGCTCGTCACGCACTGGAAGTACGGCGAGGTACCGCCGGAGTCCGAGAACAGAATGTGATGCGTGGGGCCGACACTTGCATCGTAAATCTCCCCGATGGGAGACTGCCCAGGGTAGGCCTTGGTGAACTTCAGAGCCTTCGTGTTGGTGCAGCCCTGGAGCGTGATCTGCGCAGCGGGGAACTGGCCGAAGTACGCGAACGCACTGGCCGACGCCGGGCCGACGCAGGAAGAGAAGCCGGTCTTGTGCTGCTTGGCTACCTTCGCCACAGGCTGGGCGACCGACTCGCTCGCAGCGATACCTACTGGGACTGCCAGCACCGCCAGCACTCCGACGATCATCTTGAAACGCTTCAGCACACGAACCTCCTTGGTCATGGGACGGTATTGTCCCTGCACTATGGTAACTGCACCGAGCTTCACGCTAGGTACGTTTTACCCCTCTGACATGCCGTCGGTCGGCTCGAACTTGTCCTGCCTGCCAACCGAGATTTCCGACACCTCGTTGAAGGCCGCGACCACCACGTCCTCCATCTTTTTGATGCGCTGGTAGAGACGTTCCGCCCTGGCATCGCTGGAGTTCCGGGCCACGCATGCGCTCCGGTACTTCTGCTGCTCGACCACCAGGTCACGCTGAGCCCTTGCCAGCATCGTCTCAGCACGCCGTGCGCGGGTCTGTGCGGCCTCCAGAGTGGTCAGGTACTCCGCAGGTACCTCGAAGCCGTGCTCCGTCTGCGCAGCCTCCTGCATCCGACGCTTCTGCCACTCGGCGCCCCGGTTGAATCCCCGGGTCTGAGCCTGGCGGATCTCTTCTTCACTGTCCCAGATGGTCTGGCCCTGAAGCGCCAGCTGCATGGTCTGCTGCTCACACTTGTTCTTCCAGTCCTGCGCCTGCAGCTGAAGAGTGAGCACCTCGTCCGCGTGCACTCGCCGTTCCTCTGCGATGGCAGTCTGAAGTTCCTCCAGCTGCTTCTGTACCTTGCCCATTCCCATTCGTTTCTTCTCCAGTACGGGGTAGTAATATTCCTTCCACATGGGCACCGCCATGAGGCCGGTCGGGGAATGTGGAGGGTCAGCGTTCTCACATTTGTGGCAGAACTCATCCCACAGCTTGGCCTCATGCTCGTCGAGAGGATCCTTACTGATGTAGGGAACCTTGTAGGTCTGCGGACGATTCGACAGCAGCCAAGCCGCTCGCCACTTGTACAGGGTGTCCATCCCGAACCGCTCGGGTCGGAGGTGCCACGTCCCGTCCCGGATGATTGCCACCCCGGGAGGCATTGCTGGGTCGATCCACACGGGCATCCCGAAGATGTGGTGGATGGTGGGGTGTACGGGCTCGGTGCGGAGATCAATGAACTGACTCGCCCACTTCTCCGCATGATTCCTGTCCCACTCAGCTACTGTCTTGTACAGGTCGCCGTTGAAGAGATGAGCCATGTTGAAGATTGTCTCCTCCTCCTTCGCCAGTTCCGGCCTGACGAGGAGGATGGAGTCCCATGTCTTGGTGAGTTGTGCGGTGACCTTCTCGACCTCAGCCTCGTGCTTCTTGTCTGCCAACCACTTCGAGAACTTCTCATGCTCGCGCATGTGGATCTCGATGTTCACCTGGTTGGCAGACTTCTTCTTACGGAAAGGCCACATCAGTAGACCTTGCCCCCGAACAGGAGCCCGTCTCCGTACCGCACAGCCCGCTCGATGGAGAACTTGCCGGTCTGTGTGAACGTGCCGACGAGGATGCCCTGCTTCCAGTTGGGCACTCCGCCCTTCACGTAGTCCGGATCGAGGCGACAGAGGCAGCCGCTGGTGTGCCACTCCCTCTGCGCGTACCCGTCCCGCTCGTACGTCTCGAAGCGGTGGATGTGTCCCGACGTGCCAGAGATCCCAGCCAGTTCGTACTCACCCTTGGCTGTGGCGTTCGCCGTCCCCCGGGCAATGCTGCCGTGCTTGACCAGGAACTGCGGCCGAAGCAGGAAGCCGTTGTCACCGTGGGGGTTGATCTCGTTCTCTTTCCAGGCCAGCAGGTTCTCCGGCTTCAGGTTGCGCAGCGAGGTGAGTGCGCGAGCCTGGATCTGGATGTAGGTACGGAGGCGCGAGTCGTTGTTGCCCTCCGTCTCGTCGATGATGGCGTCCGGGGCTGCCTGCCGCACCTCTCCGCGGAAGACATTCGTCTCGTCCAACTCCTCCTGGAGAGAGTCGAGACGTTCGAGCCCCTTGTTGAACCGGCTCAGCGGGAAGTAGTCTCCCACGTCGCCGTTGATGACCACTCGGTGGGGGCGCAGTTCGCGGATGATGCGTAGCGCCGAGCGGATCATCAGGTTGTCTTGCCAGGGGTAGTGCGTGTCAGACAGGAAGACAACCAGTTCGTCGCCTCTGGTTACGGCTGGCTCGACGAGCTTGGCAGGGCCCAGGCCCCACTCCGGGCCCGGCAAAATCAGCCGGGCCCGGTTGACGTACTTGGACACCGTGCTCTGAGCGATCCCCAGGTGCGCTGCGACCTCACGCTGGGTCATGCCCTCTGCGATGCCAAGCTCGATGGCCTCCACCGGCACAGACTTGCTGTGCGGCGTTGCCACATCCCTGTCGTAGATGGTCACGCAGTCTTCGCCCGGCCCTGGAGGACGAGGTAGAAGCCATCGTCCGTCTTCGAGACGGCGACCGTGTTCTTCCCGGCCGACTTGCCGAACTTCGAGAGCACCGTCTGGCGCCGGTAGCTGGCTGCCTGGTGGCTCTTGAAGGGGGTGCCGCCGAGGCTGAGGTTGCCGACCGTGACAGTCTCGCCCTTCGGCGTCTCGCGGATCAGGGTGACGTACGAGCCGACCTCGGAGGGACGTCCCAGCTGCTTCTTGGTGGTCTTGGCACTCATCTTGTGTCTCCGTTCAGGTAGCGGCGCATCTTGGCGATGACGCCTGTTGGTACTTCTTCTCTTTCCAGCCACACTCCGAGGAATAGAGCGCGCTGATCTTCTCGTCCGAGGTGACGATACGCTCGACTGACATCAAGCATTCGCACACCGGACAGGGAATCGAGGCTGCCACGTTCGCGCACCTGCCAGTAGGCTCGAACTGAAAGGAGCACCTCGTTCCAAGAGTAGGCCCGATCATCCATCGACCCACTCTTCCATGTCCATGTAGTCCGCGGGGTTCTGTGGGCGTAGGTGACGCACCCACATCTGCATCCGCTTGAAGGCAATGTCGAGGCTGGGGGTCACGCCTCTTTTCAGGGCCTGCCAAATGCTGATGCGTCCCTCCTGGATCAGATCGTCCAGGTCAGCCCCGTCTCTCCCCACGAGGCGGAGGGCCAGAGGCACTAGCGCAGCCTCATAGCCCTTGATCGCCTCGCTCAGCTGGGGATCGGACAGCACCTCAGATCACGTCTTCCTCGGCTGCTGCCTGCTCGCCCTCGCCGTCGCTGTCGCGCGTGTCCTCACCGGCGTCCATCGGAATGAGCCCGATGCGGGAGACGGACATGTTGATGAACGTCTTGTCGTCCACGACCTTGGTCTTGACCTTGCCGTTGACGAGGACGATGACCCCGTTGGTGAACGCGGGGTTGTCTTCGAGCCACTTGCCGTGGCTGTTGTCCCAGAGCGTGCAGGAGATGTACTTCTGCGTGAGCAGGGACTTGACCGTGAAGTAGGTCTTGTCGTCCTCACCCGACTCGGGGCGACGGATCTTGAAGGCCTCACCCAGCACGGTCTTGTACACAGCGTCAGCTGCCATTCTGTTCCTCTCGGTCGGTGTGCAGTGCCACGAAGTAGTCGTAGGACATGATGACGATGGCGTCACGCTTGGCGCCCTTCGGCTTGATCGCCAGGATGGGCACCTTCCCCTTGGCGTTGTCCTTCGCTTGCTGCCAGTCGGCGGCTCGGAAGGCGATGCGTCCGTACGCTTTGCATTCTACTGCAAGTGTATCATGGATGATGTCGGCATCATCCATCCCTGTGGGGCCTGTTCGCTTGGTGCCGAGATCCTTGGCTACCTCACGCTCCCAGACCTTACCTCTGTTGCGGGCGTTGGCTCTGGCGTTGTCAGTCATCCAGCACGATCCGTGCCTTGTGGTTGATGACTACGAAGTGCTCGTGATCGCTGTCCCCGTACTGAAGGTACTCTCCCGGGGTGCGATAGGTCGTGACCTTCTCTGTCACCTCGCGGCTGTTGTCAAGAGTGTTCCTACACTTGTGCGCCAGCCCTCGGGCAGCTTCAACACGTCCAGGCATGCGAGAGCCGAGAAGCGCAATGATCTCGTCCAGATCCCTACGCAAGGTGTGACTCACAACACGCCACCATCCTCCTGGTACCGCTCGTGCTGGATCCACAGAGGGCCGAGATGAAGGGTGATCCAGGTCTGCCTGTAGTTCAGCGTAGGCTGCCAGTACCACTCACTCTGGTAGCTCTCATGCCTGACTCCGACCAGAAACTCACTGAGGTCAATGCCGAGACGCAGATTGAAGGGCAGCTGCCGGTAGGGCATGTTGCCATCGTCGTGTGCGTTGGCCCACCAGGGTCGTTTCCAGGTGTCCGTCTCTTCGTCGTAGGTTGCCTCCTTCACAGCACGTCACCTCCCTCGTCGAGCAGCTGGAAATCAATCCCACTCGCGTCGTTGTCCACGAAGCGGAACTGGAACTGGCTGCGAGTCACGCCGTCACGTGCCTTGGTGCGAGCCAGGATCTTGTACGCCACCTCGCCGTCCATGTTCATCATCTTCCAGGCGAAGTCGGGCGCCGCCTTGATGTCACTGGAGCCGCGGAGCCGGTCGTTGTTGCCTGTGTGGTGGAGCAGCCACACTGCCGAGCCCAGCTGGCGGGACAAGGGTGCGATGGCCTTGTTGAAGATGGCCGACATCGGGCCGGACTTGTCTTCGTCGCTGGAGTGCAGCCGTACGAAGGAGTCCAGCACCGTCAGGTCGGGGCAGAAACTCTCCACGTCCTCGAACAGCTTGTCGGCCGTCCGGGTGTCGTCGAGACTCAGCCCCCGGCTGGACACGATGCGGAGATTCTTCTGCGACTCCCTGCGCAGGCCAAGCTTGGCAAGCCTCGACCTGATCTCCGCCTGGAAGTTCTCCTCGTCCACTATCAGAACCCTGCCACCACGCTGAGGGTTGAGCCGTCGGCCCATGAACTTCTCCTCGCCGTTGGCTAGTGCCACAGCCAGGCCCATGTACAGCATGGACTTGCCGACGCCACTGTCTCCGAAGAGAAGACCCCACTGACTCTCGGGGATCACATCCTGCCACAGGTACTCCGGCGCGTTGGCCGGGGCACTGAGATCGAGAGCCTCGAAGTTGTAGCGGGCGTCCGCTCCGACCACGAACTCGTCGAAGTCTGACACCTTGTAGATGTTGAGGTACTCGCAGATGTCTTTGTAGTCCGTGGGCAGATAGATCCTCTTGGCCCGCGGCATCATCTGCTTGATGCGCTTCCAGCTGTCATCGGCCAGACGGACAGGGTTCTTCTTGTCCTTCCAGTCGTCCGGGTCGTAGGCACCCTCACCGTCCGCGAGCTTGTCGTTGTCGAGGACGAAGTAGATGGGCGCCTTGCCAGCCCGCTTCTCCAGGTCGGCCGCTGCCTCTGGTGTCATGGCGTCGCAGCCAGGGATGGCACAGATTTTCCCGAAGAGATGGGAGCCTCCGTCCTGCCACAGTCGCATGGCATCCGTCTCGCCCTCGCAGACGATGACGGGATCCTTGATCGGCTGCTCTTTGACCGGCAAGTGCCAGATGGAGAATGGCATTCCCTTCGGCTTGAGAGAGAACTTGCGAACCTCTCCCTGGCCGAAGCCGGTACGGGTCTTGACTGCCTCACCCAGGGGCCAACTGGAAGAGGTGTCTGTGGTTGTGACCTTGCAGCGTTCGAGTGTCTCGGGTGTGATGCCTCGTTCCTTGAGGTACCACTCTTGTACTTCGTCAGCAGGCTTCTTGCTCATAGGCCAAACCTTTCCACGATCTCTCCGAGTGTCTCGTCCCAGTTGCCATTGTAGTGCATGCCCTTGTCGTCAAGGTACAGGTCGGCGCCGGGCTTCCAGGGCAACTGATGGATGGGCAGCCAGGGGAGGCCCATCTTGCGGAGCTTGTTGTGGATGGCTGTGATTTCCTTTGCCACCTGTGTTCCGGTGCGGAAGCTACCCTCCATGTCAACCGGAGCGATCCGGCTGGTGTGGATGATGATGTCGAACGTCTTGAGCAGGTGCTTGATGTTCCGGGCTGCGTTCGGCTCGGGATCACCATGCTCGGGCCAGGCGTTGCTGACGATGGTGCCGTCGTAGTCAAGCGCGATGGTAGGTCTATGCTCCACGCAGTAGCTCCTTCCGCTCGATGGCCTCCAGCCATGTCATTGCCACGGCCGCTACGTGTATGAGTTCTTCCTTCATGTGGTCGAGAGTAGCCTGCTCCCCCTCTTCCGAGGTGCAGCCGAAGGCCAGTTCGTTTAGATCCTTGCCGACCTCACCCACTTCCTCGACCAGAATCGGGTACCAGACATGTTCCCCGTGGTTCTGTTCACCCCACAGTTTCTCCTGCCGGGCTTGCTCGGCGTGCACCTGGTGTGTCACACGCCACCGGCGGAGGGATGCCTGCGGCTTCCTGAGAGGGCTCCTAAGCTCCTGAGTCACAGATCCACCCTATGTCCCCTGATGTGATCCATCGTCGGGGAGACGGGCAC
>Ga0105242_10000561_pt1 | contig 29441 bp, 23 predicted proteins | sample KBSM24metaG_FD_81521 | JGI IMG/M metagenome (GOLD analysis project Ga0105242, IMG submission 81521) | Miscanthus rhizosphere microbial communities from Kellogg Biological Station, Michigan, USA - KBS M2-4 metaG | ecosystem: Host-associated > Plants > Roots > Rhizosphere > Soil | place...
AACCTTGCCGCGCTTGATTTTCGGCAACGCCGCGACTTCGGCCAGAAACGCCTCGCTGGCTTCCAGGTCGATGCGCGACGGCAGCACCGGGATTACCAGCGCGTGCACGTCGTCCAGCAATTCAGCCAGTTCGTTCGCGCGGATACCGGCCGGCGCGTCGACGACGATGCGCTGCGCGTCCTGCGGAATTCGTGCGGACCACCCGCTCTTCACGCCCGAGATTGGCAGCACCGGCGCTGCGAAGCCGACGCGTTTTTCGGCCCAGTGCATGCTGGAAGCCTGGCGGTCGGTATCGACAAGAACGGTGTTCTTGCCGTCGAGGGCGTAGTACGCAGCGAGGTTGGTCGCGATGGTCGTCTTGCCGCAACCACCCTTCGAACTTGCCACCAGAATTCTCAGCATATGCCAATCTCCGTGTGGACACGCGTGGGAAGCCGTCTTGAACCTGCCGCGCAACGAGCTTTGAGACGGCCGTCGGGCAAGCGTACATCGCCGCAGCGGAACGCGAAAGCTCGCGGTGTATGCACCGCCCGTCTAATGGGCAGGCGGAATCACGGCCGGATCGCGCGCCACTGCGTTCGGATTTGCCTGTTGCGGCTGCCACCCGGCCGGCGGTTCCGTCGACAGATGCTGGTTGCGCAGGAGCGCGGTCACGGTGGCCAGTTCGTTGCCGTTCTCATGCAACAGGTCCACGTAGGTCTGCGACAAGGCCTCGTCGCGCGCAAAACGTCCGCTGACTTCGAGAAACTGCTGCCGCTGCCAGGCGCTGGCGCGCATGCGTGCGCGCAACACGTCGCGGGCGGTGCCGGGCGGCAGCAGGCTGTCCTCGATGCTGAAACCGACGGACTGCGAACGGTAGGTGCCGCCGGACTCGAACAGATGCGCAACCGCCAGACAATCGGCAACCAGCGCTTCATCGGTGTCGTTCTGCTTGCGGCACATTTCGCCGAGACGTGCGAAGTTCGGCATGAAACCGCCGCCAATGGTGGTGGCCAGATTCACCCGTGCCGCCGTCGTGTTGAGGCCGTGACTGAGTACTTCATCCGGCACGGGCAGGATCTGCAGCGCGCGATACACGGCGAGCACGCCGGCCGCGGAGAAGTCGTCGAAGCGTGTGGCCTGGGCCATGCTGGTCAAGACCGCGCGCGCCTGACCCGGGGCATTTGCCGCGTACAGCGCCGGCAGCCAGGCGGCCGCGTTGTTGCCATCGAGCTGCTCCAAGCGGGTGGCGGCTTCGCCGTGACACGAAGTGCCCTTCGCGCCGCATTCGAGAAAGGTCGAAACCCACCAGACGAACGGGACGTCGGGACCGAACTTCTGCGCGCGCTTGATCAGCGAGGGTGATTTCAGGGCGGCCGGCCGGCTCTTGTCTTCGCTGTCGGCATAAGCCAATTCGGCTGCGGCGGCGAGCAGGTCGGCGTCCGCACGCAACGCGAGCAAGCTGACCAAATCGCGACGAAACTGTTCGAAGCGCTTCTGTTCGGCTTGTGCCGAGGACGCGGCCGCGGCCTTTGAATTGATTGCGGGCGCCGCCGGTTCGGGGGCCATCGGCGCCTCGGCCGGCGCCGGCTCCGCCGGTGACTCCGGTTGTGGCGGCGCCGTCTCCGCTTGCGCTGGTGGCGTGTCCTGCTGCGGCGGCGGTTCCTGTTGCGGCAGAGTTTGCGCCATTGGCGCGGCCGACAACACGGCCAGAGTCAGAGCCAGGGATCGCAGCATGGGATGGTCCGCCAAGGTACGAAGGCAGGCAGTCTACCTGCCCATTCAATTAGCGGCAGCTTAATACCCGGCGGCCTGGCCATCCTTGCGCCCTTCCGAGGCGCCGTGCCAGACGCCGTTTTTCGCATCCCACATGATCGCCTGGTAACCGCCGTACGGGCCGTCGGCAAACGTCACGTGATGGCCTTTTTCCATCAGTGCGCGGATCGTCTCGTAGGAAAACCCGGACTCGAGTTCGACCTCGCCGCCGTCCTTCATCGCCAGATTCTGACCCTCCGGCTCGGTATCGCCTTCGTGCTGGATGCGCGGTGCATCGCCGGCTTCCTGCAGGCCCATGCCGAAATCGATCAGGTTCATGACGATCTGCGCGTGGCCCTGCGGCTGCATGCCGCCGCCCATGACGCCGAAGCTGATCCACGGCTTGCCGTCCCGGGTGATGAAGCTCGGGATGATCGTGTGGAACGGCCGCTTGCCCGGCGCGAACGAATTCGGATGGCCTTCCTTCAATACGAACAACTGGCCGCGGTCCTGCAGCACGAAACCCAGGCCCGGCGGCGTCATGCCCGAACCCATGCCGCGGTAATTCGACTGGATCAGCGAGACCATGTTGCCCCACTGGTCCGCGGTCGTGAGATAGATGGTGTCGCCGTGCTCAAGCGGCGCATGGCCGGCCTCGACCGAACGCATAGCGTGGTCCATCGAGATCTTCTTGCGTTGCTCGGCGGCGTAGTCCTTCGACAGCAGCTTGTCGACCGGAGTCTTGTAAAAATCCGGATCGGCGTACAGATGCGCGCGGTCTTCCCAGGCGAGCTTCTTCGCCTCGACGAACAGGTGCACGTGCTCAGGGCTGCCGAACCCGTACTTCTTCAGGTCGTAGCCTTCGAGCACGTTGAGGATTTCCAGCGCGGCCAGGCCCTGGCCGTTCGGCGGCAGTTCCCACACTTCGACGCCGCGATAGCTCGTCGATATCGGTTCGACCCACTCGCCCTTGTGCGCGGCCATGTCCTCGTACGACAGGAATCCGCCGTTGGCCTTGAAATAGTCGCCGACGACGTGTGCGATCCTGCCCTTGTAGAACGCATCGCGGCCGCCGTCGGCGATCGCCTGCAGCGTGTTCGCAAGATTGGGATTTTTCCAGATTTCCCCTTTTTCCGGAGCGCGGCCACCGAGCGTCATCTGTTCGACGAAGCCGGGAAACTTGCTCAGGAGCGGCACCGAGAGCTGCCAGTAACGCGCAATCAGTTCGGTTACCGGAAAACCCTCGCGCGCGTAGCGGATCGCCGGGGCGAGATCGTCCTTCATCGGCAGCTTGCCGAAGCGGTCGTGCAGCGCGAACCAGCCGTCGACCGCGCCCGGCACGTTGACCGGCAGCGGCCCGTGCGCCGGGATCTCCTTGATGTTGTGGTCGACAAAATACTGCAGCGTCAGCGATTTCGGCGAACGGCCGGAGCCGTTGTAGCCGTAGAGCTTCTTCGTCTTCGCATCCCAGACGATCGCGAACAGATCGCCGCCGACACCGTTCGACACCGGCTCCATCAGGCCGAGCGCGGCATTCGCCGCGATCGCCGCGTCGACTGCGGTGCCGCCTTTCTTCAGGGCGTCGAGCCCTATCTGCGTCGCCAGCGGCACCGAGGTCGCGACCATGCCGTGCGTCGCGAGCACCTCGGAGCGCGTTGCAAAGGGTTTGCCGGTGATGCGGTCGCCGGCCTGTGCGGCAACCGCGAGCAGGCAGCAGGTAGCGGTCACGAACAGGCGTGTCATGATGTCCCCTGGAATCGATTCGATATTGAGCTTACACCGAACTCATGCGCTCGACTGACGTCCAATTCGCATGTTCGACTCGCTGAAGCGGCGCGTGCGACGCTTTACGGCCGCCCCGAGCGGCACGCGCTTTCGCGCCTATCACGAACGTTTGGCGCAGCGGCCTAACCTGATGCGCACGTTGCTCGTGGTCGGCTGCGGCCTGATCCTGCTTGCGCTGGGCATGGTCATGCTGGTGCTGCCGGGACCGGGCCTGCTGGTCGCGGCAATCGGCGCGGCGTTGATCGCGGGGGAATCGATGTGGGTGGCGCGGCTGCTCGACCGCGTCGACCTTTGCATAACGACGAAATGGAAGCTTTGGCGTCGCCGCTAGCTGCGGCTAATCCTGCCTTGCCGCATGCAGCTGCGCCGCCTGGTCCTGCTGCAGGCGCTCTTCGGAGAACGGCGACATCTTGTCGACCCAATCATCGGGAGGCGTCGCCGCTTCGCCAGAGCGCACGACGGCGCGGCGCATCGCCTCGATCTCGTTGCCGGTTGCAAACCAGTCCGTCATATATGCGACAAGCGCGTCTCCGATGGAAGGATCACGCAAGCTTTCGAGTGCCGTCATCGTTGCGCTCGACCGGTCGAACACCCAGTCCAGCTCACGAGCCAAGAGCACGTCGTCGTTGCTGAATGTGTTCGACACGCGCAGCACGGCCATGCCGAGGTGATTCGCGATAACCGTGTCGCCGCGCGCAGCCATCAGCCGCCCGACGGCTGCGCAGTCCGCCTTGCGCGATGCGTTCGCGCCGGTAGCCGGGTCGATCCTGCACGCGGCGACGAGATCCTGAAACGCCGGGAGCGCAGTCGCCGACGCAGCGGCCATCGCGATCATGTAGGGGAGAACACTCGGCGATTGCAGGAACTCGGTGCCTGGTGTTGGCGGCAGCGCCGGCGCGGGCGTGCGCTGGTAGACCTCCACGATTGCCTGCGCCAAATCGGTGAGGTGGCCGTCGAAGCGGCCTGCTGTCGCCATTCGGCGCAATGCCTCATCGACCGCAGCGGCATCCTTGAGCTTCTGTGCCGCGCTCAAGTCGTGCAGCCAGACCGCGGCGTTATCGGGCTCCCTGCTCCTCAGCCCTTGCAGCGCGTCCGCCGCAATCGCGTCGATCGCGCCGGCAACCCGGCGTCGCGCGGCAATCCATTGGACCAGCGCGTCGCCCGGCGCGGCATCGACGGCACGCTTGAGCATGGCGTCGCGTTCCAGCGCGCTACTCGTCTCGCCGGTAAAATCCAGGACGGCTACCAGCGCCCAGTCGCGCGGCTGCGGACTGTGGCGCAGCCCGTCGAAAATCTGGTTTTGGTAGTCCTTCCAGGCGCGTTGCGCAATTTCAGCCTGCGGATCCGCTGCGACGGCGGCTTCTTGATCGATACCGTAGTCCGGCGTCGAGTAGGCCGGCGCTTCGGTCGTCGGCGCCGGGCCAGCACACGAACCGCTGGCTTCCTCGGAAGCTGCGCCGACACCGGCATGCATCATCCCGGCCGCGAAGAGCAACGCCAGGTAACCCGATTGCAAGAGCCTCATGCGTGCAATCCTCGTCAGCCAGTCCATTCGCGACGAAACAAGTATACCTGCAGCGCCGCTACTTTTTCGCCGCCAGCGCATCGGCCAGCCCGGGCACGAGATCCGCGCCGGCCGGGACGGTGATCGTCGATCCGGCGAAATCGCTGCCGATCGGTTCGACGCGTCCGCCCAGACACTTGCTGGCGAGAAAATCCTCGGTCACGGCGTTGAACGAGGTGTTGTTCTCCGGGCGGCGGAAGCCGTGGCCTTCGTCCGGATAGAGCACGTAGGTTACCGGGATGCTCTTCGCCTGCATCGCCTTGACGATCTGCTCGGACTCGTTGACGTTGACGCGCGGATCGTTCTTGCCCTGGCCGATCAGCAAGGGTTTCTTGATCTGGTCGGCATAGGTCAGCGGCGAGCGCTCCTTGAGCAGCTTGCGGCCGTCTTCGGTGTCGGGGTTGCCCATGCGCGTGTAGAACTGCGCACGAAACGCCGTCCAGTACGGCGGAATGCTCTGCAGCAGCGTGAACAGGTTCGACGGACCTACGATGTCGACCCCGCAGGCGAATGTGTCCGGCGTCATCGTCACGCCGGCCAGCGTCGCGTAGCCGCCATAGCTGCCGCCCATGATCGCAACCTTGTCCTTCGCCGTGATGCCTTGCGTGATCGCCCAGTCGACTGCGTCGAGCAGGTCATCGTGCATCTTGCGCCCCCACTGCAGGTCGCCGGCGTTGACGAACGCCTTGCCGAAACCGGTCGACGCGCGGTAGTTGACGCTGAGCACGGCATAGCCGCGATTGGCGAGCCACTGGTGATAGGCGTTGTAGCCGTAGTCGTCGCGGCCCCATGGACCGCCGTGCACGAACAGCACCATGGGCAGCGGATGCGACGACTTGCCGCTGCCCGACGGATCGGCTTCGGTCGGCAGCGTGTAGTAACTGACGAGTTTCAGGCCATCGCGCGCCGGGATCGCGACCGGATGCATGACCGAGAGCTTCTGCTGCGCCAGCGCCGGGCGCACGTCGAACCAGAACGTTGCCTTGCCGGCGCCACGATCGTAGAGGTAATACTTCGGCGACGCATCCGAGCGCGTCAGCACGACGACCCAGTACTTGTCATCGTCACTCTGGCTGACGACATTGACATCGCCGTCGCCGAGCGTCTTCAGATAATCGAAATCCTTCTGGATGGCCGGATCGAGCACGCTCCACTCGGTGCGCAGGTAGTCGACAGACACCGCGCGCGCGACGCCGGTCTTCGGATCGGCAAGGATGCCGCCGACATCGGCGCGCGCATCTTCGTGGACCACGCTGCGCTTGCCGCTGGCCCAGTCGACGGCGAATAGTGCCGCCGTGTCGCGCTCGCGGCTGTCGAGCACATAGAGCGTCTTGCCGTCGCGCGTGAAGCCCAGAGCGTTGGTCGACAGCGAATCGGCCTGGGGCACCTTGCCGTACGGCTTCCAGGTCTTGCCGCTGCGTTTGAACCATTCGCTGCTGCCGTCGTCCAGCGACTTGCTCGCCAGGCGCAGGTTGAAGTCATCGTCGGTCGTGAAACCGGCGTAGCTGTCGTTCTTGATCAGGCGTTCGCGCTTGCCGTTGCGCAAGTCGATGCGGATCGGATCGAAGTACTTGGCGTTGCGATCGTTGGCATTGATCAGCACCTCGTGCGGATGCTTCGGCGTCAATCCACCCAGATCGGCGCGCGCGTTCTTGAACGGCGTTAGATCGGTCTGCTTGCCGCTGTCGAGGTCGACGCTGTAAATGTGGAAATTTTCGTTGCCGCCTTCGTCCTGGGGGTAGAGCAGGTGCTTGCCGTCGTAGGCGAAATTGAAGTTGCGCACGCCACGCTTTCGATCATGCGTGATGACCTTGGCCTGGTCCGGATGCTCGCGCGGCGCGACGAACACGTTGAGCACACCTTCGTCCGGCGCGACGAAGCCGAGCCAGCGACCGTCAGGACTGATCTCGCCGGCGGCACGTTCGGGATTGCCGAACAGCACCTTGCGCGGAATCAGCGGCGGCGGCGCGACGCGTGCCGGCGCGCTCGCGGCGGCTTTTGCCGCAGATTCCGGTTTGCCGGATTGCGGCGTGGCGCACGCGGCGAGCAGCAGCGAGCAGCTGGAGGCGAGAGCAAGCGAGCGAAGCGGCATGCGCATGGCTATTTTCCTTCAGTGTTCTGGTCGGCCCCGATTCTACACATCCGCGCTGCCCGCGGGCCGCCGCGCCTCGGTTCGCGACGCCGGCCCAGTCGTTCACACTGCGCGCGCAGATCAATGCACGGGTAGGGCCGCGGGCGTCAACGCGCCGTCCGGCTGCATGATCAAGGCGAAGGTTTCCGGCACCCCGGCGCCGATCGTGACGCGCCCAGCCAGCGCGGTGCCGCGGTAGCTGGGTACGTTGTTGACCCAGCGTTCCAGCATCCACGCATCGGCGGCGCGCGCCGTGTCCACGCGCAGCGGTTGCGCATGGCTCGCGATCGCGGCGACGAGGTCGCCGTGAAAGCGCTGCTCGATCGCGCCGACCTCGCGCATGCGCAGCATGATCTGTACGCCGTGCACGCAGGCTATCGCCCCGGCTGCGAACAGCAGGCCGCGCGCGCCGGGGCCGCACCGGCGCCAGGCGCCGGCGATGACGCCGATGCCGGCCGCACTGGCGAGGTAGGCATATTGATCGAAGCTGCGCTCCAGCACGAGTACAGGCGCCAGCGCGAGCGTGCAGACGAGTGCCCAGGTTGCCGCAAGGCGCCAGTGCGTGCGCAACAGTGCGAGCACGACGACGCCGACGCATGACCCGGCCAGACTAAGACGCAGCAAGCTTCGACCGAGGCTCGGTGCGACCTCGAACAACGGCGGCAACCATGGAAACAACGCGTACTCGGCCAATCGCGCCGGCACGTTCGCCAGAGTCCATGCGTACCCGGCGCTGCCTGCGGCGGTAAACCACAGCGCTGGCAGGCGCAGGATCAGATAGCCGGCAACGATCAATGCCGCTGGCACTGCCAGCAACGGCAACCGGCGTGGTTGCCGCGCCAGCGCAACGATCGCCCACAACAGCGGCAGCACGATGGCCGATTCCTTCGCCAGCAGTGCGAGCAGCGTCAGCAGTGCGAGGACGAACGCGACAACGCCTACCCGCGTTGGTGGACGTTCGGGCGCGAGCAACGCCAATGTGCCGAGCAGGCCGAACAGCAGCACGAGCAGGTCGGCGAGCGTGCCGGTCCAGCCGTGCGTGTAGGCAACGTAGGGTGACAGCACGAACACAACGGCGGCGACCGCCGCGGTGTTGCGTTCCGCGCCGAATGTACGTACGCCGACAGCCAGCAGCAGCGCGTTGACGGTGCCGAGCACGACAAATACCGCGTGCATCGCGTACGCATGCGCCGCGAGCGCATGCGCAATCACCAGCCACAAGTTGAACGTCAGTGGCCGGTACTGGAAGACGCGCCAGTCGGACCAGGCATGCCAAGGCAGCTCGGAGACCGCCGGCACGTCGGCGCGGGCCCACCACTGCAACTCATCGAAACTCAGGTAGCCGCGATTGACGATCAGCGGCAACTGCAGCAGTAACAGCAGCAGCGCCAGCCACGGTAATGCGAGACTCCGTTCTGGAGAACGGGAGGCAGGCGTCGCGATAGCCGGCCGCACGCGCGCGAACTTAAGCAAAAGCGCGCAGCAGGAACTCCGGCTCGGCGAGCGCAGCCTTGTGGATCTCGGCGTTGTAGTACTGCGTCGCGAACGGCTTGGTTGCCGCGCCGCGCTCGCGGAACGTCGACAGGTCGCCGCCCTTGCGCGCCAGAGTCGCGCTCCACCAGCCCGTTGGATAGCACGGCTGCGGAAACGTCAGCGTGCGCAGCGCACCGAACCCGGCCAGCTTCAGCGCGTTGCGGATCGACTTCAGTAGCGGCAGGTGTGCGAGCGGCGATTCGCTCTGCTGCACGAGGATCCCGCCGTGGCGCAGTGCGAGCAGGCACGTGCGGTAGAACGCCTCGTTGAACAGCCCTTCGGCCGGTCCGATCGGATCAGTCGAATCGACGATGACGATGTCGAGCGATTCGGGCTCGCATTCGGCCATCCACTTGATTCCGTCGACGAACAGCAGCTGCGCACGCGGATCGTTGTTCGACTCGCACAGTTCCGGAAAATAGCGTTCGGACAGGCGCGTGACGCGTTCGTCGATCTCGACCTGGATCGCGCTCTCGACCTCGTCGTGCTTGAGCACTTCGCGCAAGGTGCCGCAATCGCCGCCGCCGATGATGACGACGCGCTTGGCGCGCGGGTGCGTGAACAGCGCCGGATGCGACATCATTTCGTGGTAAAGGAAATTGTCGCGGCCGGTGACCATCATGCAGCCGTCGATGACCATGACATTGCCCCAGTCGGTGCTCTCGTAGATCTCGATCGCCTGGAACGGCGTCTGCTCGGCATGCAGCCTCTGCTTGACGCGGAAACCGATCGACGAGCCGGAATAGTCGTGATTCTCGTTGAACCAGGTTTGCTCTTGGTCCGTCATGAGTCAAATAGGGTGCGATCGGAAGAACGGGCGGCGATTGTAGCGGTTCTGCCGACGGTAAACATGCGCGGGCCGCGACGCTACAATAGCGGCGTCCTGTCGGTCCCGCGGCGTCCAGGCTTCCGACCACAGGTTCTGTCGTCGTCAAGGCCCGCCGCTGCGACGTTCTCATCTCGTTATCCGTGTGGAGAGACAACGATGACGAAGCAATGGAACGCGGACGCGGCACGAGCGCAATACGCGATTTCGCACTGGGGCGAAGGCTACTTCGACGTGGACGAGCGCGGCTGCCTGAGCGTGCGGCCGCGCGGCGCGGACGGCCCGGCGGTCGCGCTGCCCGGGATCGTCGATGCGGCGCGCGCGCAGGGCTCGCGCCTGCCGCTGCTGGTGCGCTTCGCCGACATATTGCGCCACCGGCTCGAACGCCTGCAGGGTGCGTTCGCCGGCGCCATGCGCGAATGGAATTACGCCGGCGGCTACAGCGCGGTGTATCCGATCAAGGTCAATCAGCAGAAAGGCGTCGCCGGCGAACTCGCCGCGGCCGGCCGCGACGGCTTCGGCCTCGAGGCGGGCTCGAAGCCGGAACTGATGGCGGTGCTCGCACTCAGCTCGCCGGGCGGCATCGTCATCTGCAACGGATACAAGGATCGCGAGTACCTGCGCCTCGCGCTGATCGGGCGCAAGCTCGGCCTGCGCGTGTTCATCGTCATCGAAAAACCCGCCGAACTCGCGCCGGCGATCGAGGAAGCCCGGGCGCTCGGCGTCGAGCCGTTGTTTGGCGTGCGCATGCGCCTGACCAGCCTCGGCGCAGGCAAGTGGCAGAACACCGGCGGCGAGAAATCCAAGTTCGGCCTCACGCCGCGCCAGCTGCTGACCCTGCTCGACCAGCTCAAGGCTGCGAATCTCACGCAGTCGCTGCAGCTGCTGCACGTGTTCATGGGCTCGCAGATTTCCAACGTACGCGACATCGCCGCCGGCATGCGCGAGGCGACGCGCTACTTTGTGGAATTGTGCAAACTGGGAATTCCGCTCGGCTACGTCGACGTCGGCGGCGGCCTCGGCATCGACTACGAAGGCACGCGCTCGCGTTCGGCCTGCTCCGTCAACTACGGCCTCGACCAGTACGCGGCGACGGTCGTGCAGCCGCTGGCGGAAGCGTGCGCCGAGCATGGCTTTGCGCCGCCGCACGTAATCAGCGAAACCGGCCGCGCCATGGTCGCGCATCATGCCGTGCTGGTGACCAACGTCAGCGACATCGAGCGCGCGCCGGAGGGCCGCGTTCCGCCCGCCAGCGCCGACGAGCCGGCCGTGCTGCGCCGCCTGCGCGAGATCCACAGCGAGATCGACCAGCGCTCCGTCGTCGAGCTGTACCACGAAGCACAGCATCACTGGTCCGAAGGGCACGCACTGTTTTCGCTCGGCCGGATCACGCTGCGCGAGCGCGCTCGACTCGACGACTTGTACTACGCGATCGTGACGGCACTGCGCCCGCGCCTGTCGCCGGCCGAGCGCGCGCATCGCCAGGCGCTGGACGAGTTGAACGAGAAGCTGGTCGACAAGTATTTCGTCAACTTTTCCATCTTCGAATCGATCCCGGATTCGTGGGCGATCGACCAGATCTTTCCGATCGTGCCGATCTCCGGGCTCGACCAGGCGCCCGACCGGCGCGGCGTAATCGCCGACCTGACCTGCGATTCGGACGGACGCATCGATCACTATGTCGATGCCGAAGGCGTCGACGTCAGTCTGCCGCTGCACGCACCGGTCGCCGGCGAACCGTACCGCCTCGGCATCTTCCTGGTCGGCGCCTACCAGGAGGCACTCGGCGACATCCACAACCTGTTCGGCGACACCGACGCGGTCAACGTGCGCCTGACCGAGGCCGGTGGCTTCGAGTTCTCGCACGTGCGCCGCGGCGATACCACCGACGTGATGCTCGACTATGTCGGTTACGATTTGCACGCGCTGCGTGTGGCCTATCGCGACAAGATTGCCGCGGCCGGCGTGGAAGGCGCGATGGCCGAACGCATCGGCGCTGCGCTAGAAGCCGGTCTCACCGGCTACACCTATCTGGCAGAAATCGATAATCCTTGAGGGCGTCATTCCCGCTGCGCGGAAATGACGCCAGATGTTTTCTTGATGGCTTTCATGCGGGAGCTGCAGCGTGAGTGAACTGAAAGCGGGATTCGTGGGATTGGGCGCCATGGGCAAGCCGATGGCCGGTCATCTCAAGCGTGGTGGTTTGCTCGTCGGCGTCGGCAATCGCACCGCGGCAAAGGCGCAGGCGTTCGCCGCGGAACACGGTGTGGCTGCACCGGCGACACTCGCGCAGCTTGCATCGCTGTGCAACGTGATCGCACTGTGCGTCAGCGCCGACGCCGACGTGCTCGGCGCCGTGCGCGAAATCGCCGCGGCGGCGAAGCCGGGCACGATCGTCGTCGATCACTCGACCGTGTCGCCGGAAACGGCGAAGCAGGCGCATGCGCTGATGCGGGGCGCCGGCGGCGATTTCCTCGACGCACCGGTGTCGGGCGGCGTCGAAGGCGCGAAGAACGGCAAGTTGTCGATCATGGTCGGCGGCGACGCGGCGACGCTCGCTCGCGCGCAGCCGGTGCTCGAGGCCTACTCCGCGCGCATCGGCCACATGGGACCGGTCGGCGCCGGGCAAAGCACGAAGGCAGTGAATCAGGTGCTGGTCGCCGGCATCGCGCAGGGTGTGTGCGAGGGCCTGGCGCTCGGTGAAGCGCTCGGCTTGAACCCGGATGTACTGCTGCCGACGCTGGCCAGCGGCGCGGCTGGCTGCTGGTTTCTCGACAAGCGCGGCGCGACGATGCTGCGCAACGAGTTCGCCGGCGGCTTCAAGGCGGCGCTGTTGCACAAGGACCTCGGCATCGTGCGCGAGCTTGCGCAGCGCGTCGGCACCGATCACAGCATCGTCGACAAGGCCATCGCCGATCTCGGCGAACTCATGGCGCAGGGTCGCGGCGACGAGGAGCATTCGGCCGTGATCCGGCTCAAGCGCGCGCGGCAAAAACGCTAGGGCAAGGCGGCGCCGGAAGTGGACATTTAGTCGCGTTACGTTCGCCCGGTCGTGAACCGCAGGACAACGCAGCGGAACAGACACTGCGCGCGTTCACATAATCGCAGCATTTTCGATGCTACGTTTGCCTGGGCAGGGGTGTTCTTCGTGGCAGGGAGTAGGGCATGCACAAGACACCGCTGTTCGGGGCCGTCGCGGCCATTCTCTTGATTCTTGCTGACGGCACTACGCCGGCCGGCGCAACGAACTGGCTGCAGTTCGGTTACGACACTGCACACAGCGGTTTCAACCGCGCCGAAAAAGGCTACTCGACCGCGGGCAACACGATTGCCTATCACTACGCGCTGCCCGCCGGGTCGGACAGGGCCGACAGTGCGCCGATCTATCTTGGCAATGTGACGACGAGTTCAGGCACGAAGAACATTCTCTTCATCCTGACCAATAACGGGACCTTTCTCGCGCTCGATGCCGATTCCAAGACTCTCAATGTGCTCTGGTCGCAACAGCCGACCGGCGGCGGCACGACGACGCGAGGATTTGGCTCGGGCGCCATCGATCCCGATCTGCAGAGCGTGTATGTCTACGGATTCGACGGAAAGATCCACAAGTACCACGTCGCCGACGGAACCGAGGTCATGAGCGGCGGCTGGCCGGAGGTTTCCACGTTGAAACCGGAAGTCGAGAAGGGCGCTGCCGGCCTGAGCATCGCGACGTCGCATGCCGGCACGACCTACCTGTATTCGGTAACGGACGGCTACATCGGTGACGCGAACGACTATCAGGGGCACTTGACGGCGATCGATCTGGCCAGCGGCGCGCAAAAAGTCTTCAACAGCGTGTGCAGCGACAAGACGATCCACTTCTGCAACAGCGCGCTGATGAGTTGCGTCAAGGCGACCGACGACTGCAGTTCCCGCCAGAACGGCATCTGGGGCAGGCCCGGCGCCATCTATGACGACGGCACCGACCGCGTTTTCATCACGACCGGCAATGGTCCGTACAACGCCAGCACCGGCGGACTCGACTGGGGCGACAGTGTGCTGGCGCTCAATCCCGACGGAAGCGGCTCCGGCGGCGGCATGCCGGTCGACAGCTACACGCCGACGACGTTCCAGAATCTGCAAAACACCGATGCCGATCTCGGCTCGGAGTCGATCGCCATCGTGCCGCCGCCGCCGGGAACGGCCGCGCAATACCAGCACATCGCGGTACAGGCCGGGAAGGACGGCTGCGTGCGCCTGATAAACCTCGCGGACTTGAGTGGCCAGGGCGCGCCCGCTAAGACCGGCGGCGAACTCGATGCGAAGGACCTGGTCTCGGCCACCGCGCACTGCGCGACAGGTTCCGACGGTCCCGAGATCAAGCCGCAGCCGGTGGTCTGGGTCAATCCGGCCGATTCATCGAGCTGGATCTATGTAACGAGCTACAGCGACGGCTCGGCAATGTACAAGATAGCGCTGGACGGTAGCGGCAAGCCCTCGCTGGCGAAGCAGTGGCCGGCCGGAACTAACCTGGCTCCGAGCGCCACATCCGCGGTCGTCGCCAACGGAACGCTGTACTACATGTCAGGCAATCACCTCGTCGCCGTGGATGCCGCCACGGGCGCATCGCGCTCTGGCGGGGTCTGGGCGAGTACTTCGTTTTCGAGCCAGCACTGGCAGAGCCCGATCATGGTCAACGGCCGCTTGTACCTGTTCAACGATGCATCGCCATCGGAGCTGTGGGTGTTCCAGCTCGACGGCGCATTCAAGAGCGGATTCGACTGAGTCCGCGGTGCGCGGCGCCGCGTATGGTTCTCAGTAGTCGCCGGCAGTGACGCCGACCGCAAGCCTCACTGGTTGGGTGCCTGCTTCATTGGAATCGCCTTGACGCCATTGTCGGCCAGCGTCGACTTGGCCGTCTCGGTCTCGCTGGCGTTCGAGTAGGGACCGACGATGACGCGGTTCCAGGTCTTGCCGTTGATCGTGATCGATTGCACTTTTGCCACAATGCCTAAAAGTGCAAGTTTAGCCTTTGCTTCATCGGCGGCCTTGGCTTCGGCGTACGAGCCGGCCAGCAACACGTAGCGCGTGCCGCTCTCGCCAGACGCGGGCGGCGCGGCCGGGGCCGTCGGCGCGCTGGTCGTGCCGGCGGCGTTGCCGGCCTGCGCCTGCGCCATCGCCTGCTGCTGGCGCTGCTGCTCGGCGCGGGCCTTCGCCGACAGTTCCGCGTCGGGAATGACGACTTCCATCTCCGGCAACACGGAATAGAAATCGAAGGTCTTCTTCGGCGGCGGCGGCTTCCTGCCGGCTTCGTCGGCGACGGCCTGTTCGGGCTCCTTCGGCGCCGTGGCTTCCGGATTCGGTTGCGGCACGTTCTTCCTGCGCAACATCGGCGCCCAGTCCTTGATCAGCACCAGCGCGGACAACGTCAGGCCGAGCAGCACGCCGATGCCGAGCCAGACCCAGGCCGGCCACGACTGCTTTTCGTTGCCGCGGTATGCCTGTTTGCCGTGCCTTGCCGCCATTACATCTTCTCCGGTGCCGACACGCCGAGCAGATCCAGTCCGTTCGCTATGACCTGGCGCGTGGCCATGGCCAGCACGATGCGCGCGTCGCGCAGATCGGCGTCGTCGACGATGAACTGCTGTGCGTGGTACCACGTATGCAGACCGTTGGCGAGTTCGCGCAGGTACTGCGCGATCAACTGCGGCTCAAGGTTCGCGACCGCAGCTTCGATGATTTCCGGGTAGCGCGCGAGTTCGACCATGACGGCGCTTTCGTGTTCGCTCGTCAGCAGCGCGAGTTTTGCCTGGCCATTGTCGCGATTCCAGGCAATGCCGCGCTCGGCCAGCTGGCGCTGCACGCTGCACACGCGCGCGTGTGCGTACTGGATGTAGTAGACCGGATTGTCGTTCGACTGCGACAAGGCAAGATCGATGTCGAACACCATCTGCGAATCGGACTTGCGCGCAATCAGGAAGTAGCGCGTCGCATCGCGGCCGACCGTGTCGATCAGGTCGCGCAGGGTTACGTAACCGCCGGCGCGCTTGGATATCTTGACCTCTTCGCCGCCGCGCATCACCGTCACCATCTGGTGCAGCACGTATTCGGGCCAATCCGTCGGGATGCCCATGTCCAGCGCCTGCAGGCCGGCCTTCACGCGCGTCAGCGTCGAATGGTGGTCGGCGCCGAGTTCCGTGATCGCTCGCCGGTAGCCGCGCTGCCACTTGGTCACGTGATAGGCGATGTCCGGCAAAAAATAGGTGTAGCTGCCGTCGGACTTGCGCATGACGCGATCCTTGTCGTCGCCGAAGTCCGTAGTCTTGAGCCACAGCGCGCCGTCCTTCTCGTAGGTGTGGCCGTGGGCGACGAGTTCGTGCGCGGTCTGATTGACCAGGCCGTCGGTATACAACGACGACTCGAGGAAAAAAATGTCGAATGGCAGGACGCCGAATGCGCGCAAGTCCTCGTCCTGTTCGTGGCGCAGCCAGGCGACGGCGAAACGGCGGATCGCGTCGAGGTCATCGACGTTGCCGTTCGCGCGCACGTCGTGGCCGTCGGCATGCACGCTTTCGCCGGCGAGGAACGATTGCGCGACGTCCTTGATGTAGTCGCCGCGGTAGCCGTCGGCCGGCCAGCGCGGATCATCGGGTTCGATGTTGCGGCAGCGCGCCTGCACCGACAAAGCGAGGTTGGTGATCTGCGCGCCGGCGTCGTTGTAGTAGAACTCCCGGGCCACGTGCCAGCCAGTTGCCGTGAACAAACGCGCGAGGCAGTCGCCGACGGCTGCGGCGCGGCCATGACCGACGTGCAAAGGTCCGGTCGGATTGGCTGAGACGAACTCGATCTGCATCTTGCGTTGCGCGCCGGAGTCGTTGCGGCCGTATTCCTGCGCGGCGGCGAGTACGCGGCGCACCTCTTCGTGATAGGCCGTCGGACTCAGAAAGAAATTGATGAAGCCCGGGCCGGCGATTTCGACTTTGCTGATTTCGGCCGATTGCGGCAATGCCGCGGCGATGGCGTGTGCCACTTCGCGCGGGTTGCGGCGCGCGGGTTTGGCCATGAGCATGGCGGCGTTGCACGCAAAATCGCCGTGCTCGCGATTGCGCGTGCGCTCGATCACGAAGGCGGGAGGGGCATCCTGCGGCAACAAACCTTCGGCCTGCACCTGGGCAATCGCCCGCAGGACGAGGTGGCGAAGCTGGTCTTTCACGCGTGAAATCTCAACGGGGCGGCCGCTATTGTAGTCAGGCATGCCGCAAAGCAGAAGATTCGGGCGAAAACGGCCGACCGGACGGCAATTCGTACTGCGCTGCGTTGTGGATAACTATGTGTGTAAATGGCCGGCGGGGGTGCCCGACAGGGTCTGCCAGTAGGGTTGCGCCGCGCTGTTTAACATTCAGGTATCATTTTAATATATTGTTTTTATTGAGAATTACGCCCGGCGTGGGTAGAAGCGGCGTGGAGGTCATGTGCACATTTCAGCGAATGCAGCATTGTGTATAAATCCAGCGCATAAACGCTTGTCGCAGCGTAAGAATTTGGCAACACGGCGCCGCTAGAGTGACCCCGTTGCAAGTGCTTTGTCGCGCGGCGTGCGGGATGCGCACGGCGCCCCGGGCGCAGGGAAGCGCCGGCACTTGCCCTTGCAGCATCAGCGTTCCGCGGCGTCAGGGAGGCACGTCGCCCGCCGAGCAACGCGTCTAGTTCGCTTCGGCGAGTAGAGCTCGAAAAGCGGCCAGCACTTGTGTTCCATCCGCCGGCGCTATCAACGCGAACTGCGCCCGTAAGCGCGCCGTCAACTCGACTAGCTTGTCGGCGTTGGCGCGCTTGGCCGCGTCGAAAACCTGCCGACCGTACTCCGAACTGAAGCGGTGCAGGTCGAAGAAATAACGCTCCTGGCCGTCGGTGAGGAAGGACAGCATCGGCTCGGCCGATGCCGGCGAGGCCAGATCCCGATGGCTGCGCATCTGGATTTCTACGCACAGGCGCTCGGCGCTGGCCATGAACAGCGGAAACGGCTCGGCGACGTTTGCGGTATCGAGATCGGCCGCAATCAGGGCCAGATCGAGTGCGTGGCGCACACGTGCGTCCTCGCGCCACCCGGCCGCGTGCTTGTCGAGTTTGGCCTCGAGTTTGTGCGCCATGGCGCCGCCGGATTGCACCACGAGTTCGGCCGGGTTGTATTCTTGCGTCGCCGTCGGCGGGCGCGCATCGAAGGTGCTGCCTGAGATCATCAGCTCCAGGCTCGAGAACAGTTCCGGATTTGTCTGCGGGGTGAATCCGCAGGCGGCCATGATGCGGAATGCTTCCTCGACACTTGCGCGCTCGTTGCTGCCGATGCCGGCGTGGAACTCGGGTGCCTCGCGCTGACGCAGGTCGTGCGTAGCAGCGAACAGTGACAGGCGGAACCAGTCGCGCAGCGTCAGCCGGTCTTCGCCGACTGCATCCATGATGCGGTCAATGCGCGGTCCAAGTATCTCGAGGATATGGCCTTCGTTGTGGTAGGCGTGGAAATCATCGCCCCAGCTGCCGTGGCGGAACGCCAGTCGGCAGAAGGCCATCAGGAGTGCGTCCTCGGCGCGCTCGATCGTCTCGGACACCGCCACGGCCACGGCTTTCGCCAGGCGCTTGCGCCGATGCTCGAGCAGCACGAGGACATCGGGCCGGCGGGCCCTGACCAGCGCGCGCGCCGTTCCCGGATCGGGCACCCGGCTTTCGATTGCGTCGGCGGGATATTCCCGCGGGTATGCAAATATCACGGCCGCTGCCATCCTCCCCGTTGCGGCAGTATAGCCGGGGATCCGGCGGTTATAACCAGCCGCGCTCGGCGAGGGAGAGCGCGTTGCCGCTGCCGATGATGAAATGGTCCAGCACGCGTACTTCGATCAGGTCGAGTGCCTGGCGCAGGTGGCGCGTGATCTCGCGGTCCGCCTGGCTCGGCTCGGCAACACCGGACGGATGGTTGTGGGCGAAGATCACCGCAGCGGCGTTGTGCGTCAAGCAGCGACGCACGACTTCGCGCGGATGCACGCTGGCACCGTCGATCGAGCCGCGGAACAGCTCTTCGCAGGCGATGACGCGATGCCGGTTGTCGAGGAACAGGCAGGCAAAGACTTCGTACGGAAACGCGGCGATGCGCGCGCGCAGATAATCGGCGCACGCGGCCGGATGCGTCAGCGCATCCGGCCGGTCCAAGTCGCAGGCCAGATAGCGCCTGCCCAGTTCGAGCGCGGCGTGCAGCCGGCAGGCCTTGGCCGGACCGATGCCGGGATGCGCCGACATGGTGCCGATATCCAGTTCCAGCAGGGCCTTCAGGCCGGTGTGCGCGCTGAGCAGATCGCGGCCGATATCGACCGCCGTTTGCCCGCGTCTGCCCGAGCCGATGAACAGGGCCAGCAGTTCGGCATCGGAAAGCGCGGCAGCGCCGCGGGCCAGCAGCTTTTCGCGCGGTCTTTCACTCGCGGGCCAGTCGCGGATTGTCATGCAGAATTGCCGGTATGGGTTCGATGCGTCGCATGGCGCCGTTTTGCGACGAGATGGCGACGCACAAGGGGGAGTCTGACCCAGCCGTTTGTCCCGCGGCAGTCGGAAACACGACGAATTCCGGTAAGCTATCTGCTGCTCGATCTGTCAGCAGAATTCCTACATGGGCAACTCCGCGCTGGCCAACCTGCGCATATTGCTGGGCGTCTCCGGCGGCATTGCCGCCTACAAGTCCGCCGAACTCGTGCGCCGCCTGCGTGACGCGGGCGCCGAAGTGCGCGTCGTGCTTACGGAAAATGCGGCACGGTTCGTCTCGCCGCTCACGTTTCAGGCGCTTTCCGGGCAGCCGGTGCGCAGCGGGCTGTGGGACGAGGCGGCCGAGGCGGCGATGGGCCACATCGAACTCGCGCGCTGGGCGCAGCGCATCCTCATAGCGCCGGCCAGCGCCGACCTGATCGCGCGCCTCGCTCACGGCTTCGCTGACGACCTGCTGACGACGTTATGCCTCGCCAGCGCCGCGCCGCTGGCACTCGCGCCGGCGATGAACCAGCAGATGTGGGCGCATGCCGCGACGCAGGCCAATGTCGCGACATTGCGCGAGCGCGGTATCGATCTGCTCGGTCCGGCGGCCGGCAGCCAGGCTTGCGGTGAGTTCGGCGCGGGTCGCCTGCTGGAGGCCGATTCGATCGTCGCGGAAATCGCTGCGCTGCATGGTCCGAAGATCCTGAGCGGCGCGCGCGTGCTGGTCAGCGCCGGGCCGACCTACGAAGACATCGACCCCGTGCGCTTCATCGGCAACCGCAGTTCCGGGCGCATGGGATTTGCCGTCGCGCGCGCGGCGGTCGAGCAGGGTGCGCGCGTGCAACTGGTCGCCGGGCCGGTGCATCTGCCGACCCCCGCGGGCGTCGAGCGCACCGACGTACGCAGTGCGCGCGACATGCGCACCGCCGTGCTGCGACAAATTCCACAAAGCGACATTTTCATATCGGCCGCCGCGGTCGGCGACTATCGGCCCGGCGAGGTCGCCGCGCACAAGCTGAAGAAACGCGGTGCCGACCTGACCCTGACCCTGAACGAGAATCCGGATATCCTGGCCGAGATCGCCGCCTTGCCGAAGCGGCCGCTGCTGGTCGGGTTTGCCGCCGAGACCGAGAACGTCGAGGCCTACGCGCGCGCGAAGCTGACACGCAAGAAGCTCGACCTGATTGCCGCGAATCTGGTCGGCGCGGATCTCGGCTTCGACTGCTCCGACAATGCGCTGACCTTGTTCTGGGCCGGCGGCTCGGAAGATCTGGGTCGAGCGGACAAGCCGGTCCTGGCACGAAGGCTGATCGAACGCATTGCCGGTTTCTATGCGAAGCGCAAGCCGAAGACGGCGCGCCGGAGCGCCAAGTGATCGATATCGAGCTGAAGATCCTCGATGCGCGCCTGGGTAAGGAAATTCCATTGCCGGAACCGGCTACGGTGGCGTCTGCGGGTATGGACCTGCGTGCGGCGATCGACGCACCGCTGACGCTCGAGCCGAATCAATCGACATTGATATCCACCGGCCTGGCGATTCATATCGGCGACCCGGGCTATTGCGCCGTGATCCTGCCGCGCTCGGGGCTGGGTCACAAGCAGGGCATCGTACTCGGCAACCTCGTCGGCCTGATCGATGCGGACTATCAGGGGCCGCTGATGATCTCGTGCTGGAACCGCGGTGGTGCGCCTTATACCATTGCGCCGGGGGACAGGATCGCACAACTGGTGATCCTGCCGGTCGCGCACGCACAATTTCGCGTGGTCGAACAATTCGCCGCAAGTCAGCGCGGCAGCGGCGGGTTCGGTCATTCCGGGCTGGCATAACTTCAAGCGTGGTGACGGCGAAGGTCTCATGGCAAGCGTGAAGCAACCGGGCATCAAAGTGGGGTCGGCACGGAAGCCAGCGGGCGTTCTGGCGGGTATCCGGCGCGTCACCGATGCCGGCGAGCGCCGGCGCGACATCCTCGGCGCGGTCGGTCTGCTGTTCGTCGCCGGTTTGTTCGCCTGGCAGGCCTTCGTGATTTTCGACAAGGGCCGCATTGTGGCCCAGATCGACCAGGTCACGAAGTGGGAGGTGCACGAGCTGGGCGAGCAGGTTTCGACAATTCGTCAACGCGTCCTGCAGGCCGTCAACAGCGCCACGGTGACCGCGGCGCTGATCGCTCCGGGCGACGATTCGCGGCGCAACGCGGCAGTCGTTCTGAAGCAATGGCTGCCTGAATTGATTTCAGTGGAGTTCTACCGGGCCGACCTCAACGAAGTGCTGACCGGCAACTTTGCGAAGTTCGGCTATGCCAAGGCGGCGATGTTGATCCAGGCCCATCGCCAGCAAGTTGCCGCGCCACTGCAGTCGCAGCTTGGCGCCAACAAGAAGCGGGTATTGGTCATGGCCTTGCCGGCGCTGCGCGACGGCGCTGCCGTCGCCTATGCCTACGTGCAGATTCCCATGGAATCGTTGCTCGATACGTTCAAGCGTCAGGATTTGTCCGGTGCGCGCGTCGACTTGCGCCAAGGTGACGGGCGCGGCGACATGTTGATCGATACCGTCGGCAGCACGGCGGTGACCACCGCCTATGTGCCGGGCGTGGAAGTGCCGGGCAGCGCATTTCGGATTGCTTCAGCGCCAGTCGAATCACCGGTACTTTTTTCAAGCAAGATCTGGGTCATGCTCCTGTTGGCAGTGCTGGCCGCGATCCCGGGCATCTTCCTGACTTACGCCAGCTTCGTGGGCTGGGAGCGCGCACGCGCGTTGTTGCCTGGCCGACGGCGGAAGGCGGACGAGTTCGGTGGCGAGACGAGCGAACCGGGGCTGACGGCCAAGGCGAAGGGCGGTGGAGTCAAAGTCGCCCTGCCGCCGGGTTCTGCTCCGGCCGCGGCCGACGCCGGCGATCACGATGCGGTCGACCGCAGCATTTTCCGCGCCTACGACATCCGCGGCGTCGTTGGCAAGACTCTGACCAAGGGTGTAGCGCGCCTGATTGGCCGCGCGATCGGCAGCGAGGCGAAGCACCGCGGACTCAACGAGATCGTCGTCGCGCGCGACGGCCGCCTGTCCGGTCCCGACCTCGTCGCTTCCCTCATCGAGGGATTGCGTCATGCGGGCTGCGACGTGATCGACATCGGTGCAGCGCCGACGCCGGTGTTGTACTTCGCGACGTTTCATCTGAACACCGGTTCCGGCGTGATGCTGACCGGCAGCCACAATCCGCCGGAATACAACGGCTTCAAGATCGTGCTCGGCGGCGAGACGCTGTCGGAAGGCGCTATCCAGGACCTTTACGCGCGCATCAGCGAGAGCAATTTCAGCACCGGCACGGGTGGCTTGCAGAGCATGAATCTGCAACACGATTATCTCGAGCGCATCAGCGGCGACGTACAGGTGGAGCGCCGGCTCAAGGTCGTCGTGGATTGCGGCAACGGTATTGCCGGAGCGACCGCGCCGTCGGTGCTGGAAGCAATCGGTTGCGAGGTGGTGCCGCTATTCTGCGAAGTCGACGGCCGCTTCCCGAACCATCATCCGGACCCTTCCGATCCGCACAATCTGCAAGATCTGGCCTTGACGGTGAAGCAGATAAAGGCGGACCTCGGCGTCGCCTTCGATGGCGATGGCGATCGCCTCGGAGTCGTCACGGCGGAAGGAGAGTCCATCTACCCGGACCGCCTGTTGATGCTGTTCGCCCGCGACGTGCTGTCGCGCAATCCGGGTGCGGCGGTCATTTACGACGTGAAGTGCACGGGCAAGCTGCAGCCGCTGATCCTGGAAGCCGGCGGCAGCCCGATGATGTGGCGCACCGGCCATTCGCTGATCAAGGCGAAAATGCGTGAAACGCAGGCTGAACTGGCCGGCGAAATGAGCGGGCACTTTTTCTTCAAGGAACGCTGGTACGGTTTCGATGACGGCATCTACGCCGCGGCGCGCCTGCTGGAAATCCTGGCCGGCGATCCCGAAGGCCGCACGCCGACGGAGGTCTTTGCCGAATTGCCGAAGGGCGTGAGCACGCCCGAGCTGAAGATCCCGATGGAGGAAGGCGAGCACTATCGATTCGTGCAGCTGTTTCAGCAGAAGGCGAAATTCGAAGGCGCGCGTATCACGACGATCGACGGCGTACGCGCCGACTGGCCGGACGGCTGGGGTCTGGTGCGGGCTTCCAATACCACGCCGGTACTGGTGCTGCGCTTCGACGCCGAGACTGACAAGGCGCTGCACAGGATCCAGACCGCATTTCGCGGTCAGCTGCTGTTGCTCAATCCGAAACTGGAATTGCCGTTCTAGTCTGACTTGCGTTTACGGCTGCGCGGTACCGGCGTGCTCGCGCGCCTCGCGATAATGCGTCAGGTCGATCTCGAATTTTTTCGTCGCCTCGACTTTTTCGTTCTGCCGACGCGCAATGTACGCGCGCAGGCTGTCGACGCTCTTGCGCAACGATTCGATCTGCTTCTGTTGCGTTTCGGGCACGGGCTTGCCTTCACGATCAAAACTCGCAGCGCGCGCAAGGGCGTCGCTCAGGTCGCGCTCCTGCACGCCCAGGCTGTTGGTCGCCGCCCGGATGTTCTGATCGATGCTGTCGAACTGCGCCTGTTGCGCACTGACCAGGTCCTTTTCGGTCGGGTAGGCAGCGAGCATGCGCTTGTCCGTAATCGCGCGCATTTCGGCTTCGTGCTTGGCTGCGGCGGCGGCAGTCGCGGCCGTTTCCTCCGCGAACAGTTCTTCCGGCGTGCGCTGGCGGTCGACATGCTTGATGATGACGCCTTTGGCATTGAGGATGTCGTAACCGAATTTAAGAGCTTCGGGCGTCAGTATGTCGGAATAGTGCGGGGTGCCGGTCGAATCGGTCCAGCGGAAATGGGAACGACCGGATGAGGTGGTTGGCGCAGCGAATGCATCGGTGGCGCACAGCAGAAGCAGAGCCACCGAAACTGCGAATATGTGACGCATGACCAACAACCCTGCAGCGGACTAAATATCAGTATAGCCGGGACTGCGGCGCTCGGCGCGATGCCGAAGTCCGTTGCGTTCAGCTCGATGACACACCGTACTCGAGCCGATAGGCCTCGAGGGCCGCACGAACCGCATGCAACTCGGCGCGCTCATCGGCGAAAGCCAGCAGTTCGTGCAGGCGCGCAATCGCTATGACCGGTACGGAAAATTCCCTTTCCACTTCCAGTGCGGCGGACAACTCGCCCTGTCCGCGCTCCTGCCGATCCAGCGCGATCAGGACGCCGGCCGGAGTGGCACCACTGGCCTTGATAATGCCGACGGATTCGCGGATTGCGGTGCCCGCCGTGATCACATCGTCGACGATCAGCACGCGGCCGGCGAGCGGTGCGCCGATCAGGACGCCGCCTTCACCATGGTTCTTGGCTTCCTTGCGATTGTAGGCGACAGGCACGTCATGTCCATAATCTTGGGCCAGCGCCATCGCGGTGGCGGTCGCCAGCGCGATGCCTTTGTAAGCCGGACCGAACAGCATGTCGAACCCGGTGCCGGACTGCACGGCCGCGCGCGCATAGGCGCGGCCGAGCGCCAGCAGCGCCGATCCGGAATCGAACAGGCCGGCGTTGAAAAAGTACGGGCTGATGCGCCCGGACTTGAGCGTGAATTCGCCGAAGCGCAGTGCCTTGCGCGCGATGGCAAGCTCGAGGAAGTCGCGCTGGTAGTCCTGCATGAGCGAAGGCTGAAAGCTGAGGGTTGAGGGCTAGGTTGCCGAATTGGCAGGCTGTGCGCAATCTCGCGTGCGAGTGTCTACGCAAGTCGTCGGCAATCGGCTAGGCTCCAGCCCTCAGCCCTCAGCCCTCAGCCCTCAGCCCTCAGTCCTCAGCCTTCCATGCGCATCATCAGCTTCAACGCGAACGGCATTCGCTCTGCCGCGAGCAAGGGATTTTTCGAATGGCTCAAGAAGCAGAAGGCGGATGTGGTCTGTCTGCAGGAGACCAAGGCGCAGGAAGACCAGCTCGTCGATCCGGCGTTCCGCCCGGACGGACACCATTGCTTCTACCGGGACGCCACGACGAAGAAGGGTTACAGCGGCGTGGCGATCTATTCGAAGCGTGAACCGGACGAAGTTCGCACCGTGCTCGGCTGGGCGGAGTTCGACAACGAGGGGCGCTATATCGAAGCACGCTACGGAAATCTCAGCGTCGTCTCGCTGTACGTGCCGTCGGGCTCGTCCGGCGAGGAGCGCCAGCAATTCAAGTTCACCGCCATGCAGCGCCTCAAGCCGATCTTCGACAAGTGGCTGAAGAGCGGGCGCGACTATGTGCTGTGCGGCGACTGGAACATCGTGCGTTCGCGCAACGACATCAAGAACTGGACGTCCAATCAGAAGAATTCGGGGTGCCTACCGATCGAGCGCGCCTGGCTCAACGGCATGATCGGCGACGCTCACGGTGACGACACGCCGGCGCCGAAGCAGGGCTGGCTCGACAGCTTCCGCGTCGCCAAGCCCGAAGCGGTCGAGTACAGCTGGTGGTCCAATCGCGGCGCGGCGCGCGCCAACAATGTCGGCTGGCGCATCGACTATCAGATCGTCACGCCGTCATTGCGCGACAAGATCAAGGGTTGCGCGATCACACCGACGCCGCGCTTCTCCGATCACGCGCCATACGCCGTGGATTACGCCATCGATGTGGCGTAGACGATGAGACGAGGGGACGTCATGGCGGACACATGCGCCCGGCGATGACACCGGCATCCGGGCGTGCAGAACGCGCACGAACGCTGACGGCGGTAACGCTTCTTGGATTTGCCTCGGGCCTTCCGCTCGCGCTATCGGCGTCGACGCTCGAGGCCTGGTGTGCCGTCAGCGGCGTCAGCCTCAAGACGATCGGCGTGCTCAAGCTCGTGGCCTTCGCGTACGTGTTCAAGTTCCTGTGGGCACCGCTCGTCGATCGCATAGCTCCGCCGTGGCTTGGCCGGCGGCGCGGTTGGGTTGTGACAATGCAGGTCGCAATCATCGCGGTCCTGATCGTGACGGCGGGATTGTCCCCGGCCAACTCGCTGTCCGCGCTCGCCGGGTTGGCGATGTTGCTGGCCGCATTTTCCGCGACGCAGGATATCGCCATCGATGCCTATCGTGCCGATCAGTTGTTGCCGCAAGACCGCGGCCTCGGCGCCGCACTCGGCGTTGCCGGTTACCGCATCGCGATGGTCGTCTCGGGCGGTCTGGCGCTCGTCCTGGCAGGCGCGTTCGGGTTCCCCTCGACCTACCTCGTCATGGCTGCCCTCATGGGCATCGGCATCGTGGGCGCGGCGATCGCGCCGGAACGCGGAATCGCCTCACAGCCAAAGACTCTGGCCGACGCATACTTGCAGCCACTGGGCGAGTTGCTGAGGCGCAACAGAGCCGGGCTCTGGATCGCGCTGATACTGCTCTACAAGCTCGGCAACGCATTCGCCCTGAGTCTGTCGAGTACGTTTCTCCTGCGCGGTGCCGAATACACGCTCGCTGAGGTCGGTTGGGTCAACAAGGTCTTCGGCCTTGCCGCAACGATCGTCGGCGCCTTTGCCGGCGGTCTGCTGCTGGAGCGCTGGACGCTCTGGCGGGCGCTGTGGATTTTCGGCCTGCTGCAAGGTCTCGGAGCGCTCGGCTTTCTTGCCATTGCGCTCGGCTGGCACGGCAGCGCCGCGCTGATCCTCGCCGTGGCGGCGGAGAATCTGACATCGGGCCTGGGAACGGGCGCCTTCGTCGCGCTGCTCATGGGTCTGTGCGATCGGCGCTTCAGCGCCACGCAATACGCAGTGTTCAGCGCGTTGGATTCGGCAGCCCGTGTTTTCGTCGGGCCGGTTGCGGGATATGTAGCGGCTGACTACGGCTGGACGGCGTATTTCCTCACAAGTGTTTTCTGCGCCGTGCCCGGACTGTGGTTGCTGTGCGTGCTGAGACCTGAATTCATCCGCTTCGATCAGGCTCGCCCCGACGCGCCGGCGTGATGACAGGCGCTGAAATCCGCCCCGATTGGTGCCAGAATCCGGCAGTTGGAGACACTCGGCCGGTGAGCTGCGCGAACGTGCCAGACATTCTTGTACGCAACATCGAAGAAGTCGTTGCCGATCGCATCAAGGCGATCGCGCGCGAGCGCGAGTGGTCGATCAACGAGGTCATCCTGCATGTGCTGAAACAGGGCCTCGGTTTTGGTGGGGAAGACATCTTCCGGCGCGAAATGCACGACATCGCGGTACTGTCCGGCACCTGGGATCCGAGTGAAACGGCGGTGTTTCGCAGCGCAGTCGAGGCGTTCGAGCAGGTCGAAGGACAACCGCTCTTCGAAGATTCGGAAGAGAAGGAACCGGATCAGCCGCAGACGCCGGATCAGCCGCTGCCGGATCAGCCGCCGAAGTAGATTCCGCCGAGCACGCGCGCGCCGCGCGCGCCGGTAACACGGGCCACGTCGGTAGCGGGTCGCTCGAGCAGACGCTCGCGGGCGAGCCAGGCGAACAGCATGGCCTCGACGAAATCCGGATCGATGCCGCGCGTGGCGATGCTGTGCACCGGGACGGGCGCCAGTGCAGACGCAAGCGCCGCCATCAGCCGCGGATTGTGAACGCCGCCGCCGCACACCAGAACTTCGCGCGTACCGGCGGCGTGTCTGCCGATGGCTTGCGCAACGGTATTTGCGCTGAGTTCGAGCAGAGTTGCCTGCACATCCGCGGGCGCGACTGCGCGGGTGCCCAGGTGCTGTTGCAGCCATGCCGGATGGAATACTTCGCGTCCGGTGCTCTTCGGTGGCGGGGCCGCGAAGTAGGAATCGGCTTGCATGCGCGCGAGCAGCTCGCGGTCGACGCTTCCGGATGCGGCGAACATGCCGTCGCGATCGAATGGCTGACCCAGATGCATTTCCGCCCACGCATCGAGCAGACAACTTGCCGGGCCGGTATCGAAGCCGAGGATCGTGCCGTCGGAGTTGCCCGACAACACCGTGATATTGGCGATGCCGCCGAGATTGACGACGACACGCGGGATGCCGCTGCCGAGCATTGCCGCGTGGAAAGCCGGTGCCAGCGGCGCGCCCTGTCCTCCGGCCGCCATGTCGCGTCGGCGAAAGTCCGCGACAGTGGCGATGCCGGTTGCTTCGGCGATTATGTTCGGGTCACCCAGTTGCAAGGTGTAGGGAGTTGCGCCAGCCGGCCGATGACGGACGGTTTGTCCATGCGAGCCGATCGCGCTGACCGCGCCGGCAGCAATGCCGTGTTCAGCCAACAACCGGAGTGCCGCGGTGGAAAATGCGCGGCCGATCTCGACATCAAGCGCGCCGAGCTCGTCGAGCTCGATGCGGCCGTCGCCCTGGGCGAGATCGAGAATGCGTCGACGCAGGTCCTGCGAATACGGCTGGGTCAGGGCCGCATGCATCCTCGGCGTTGGCGCGAAGGTCGCCAGCGCAACGTCGATGCCGTCCGCGCTGGTGCCGGAAATCAGCCCGAGAAAAAGCGCGGCGTCCGCGGTCACGGACTACTTGGCGAGGGCGAGTTGCGTCGCCTCGAGGGTCTTTAGCTTCGCCAGTTGCGGCTGCGTCTGGTTGCGGAAACGCGCCAGTTCGACCTGCGGCAGCGGCTCGGGTTTGGGCAGCGTCACCGACAACGGATCGCGATGCACGCCGTCGATGCGGAACTCGTAATGCAGGTGCGGTCCGGTCGCCAGGCCCGTCATGCCGACGTAGCCGATCGTCTGGCCCTGGCTGACATGCTGCCCGTCGCGAATCCCGGCGAAGCGGGACATGTGGCCGTACAACGTGCTGAAGTGCCCGCCGTGTTGCAGGATTACCACGTTGCCGTAGCCGTTCTGCCAGCCACGGAACGCGATCTTGCCGTCGCCTGCGGCGCGCACGGGCGTGCCGCTCGGCGCGGCGTAGTCGACGCCGCGGTGCGCGCGCATCGTGCCCAGGATCGGGTGCATGCGGCCGGCGCTGAAAGTCGACGAGATGCGCGTGAACTCGACCGGCGTGCGCAGGAACGAATTGCGCAGCGGGCGGCCATCCTCGCTGTAAAACATCGTATTGCCGGCGGCATCGGTGTAGCGGAAAGCACTGAAGCGGCGTCCGCGATTGACGAAAGTCGCGGCGATGATGTCGCCGTCGCGCAGGCGTTCGCCTTCGCGGTACAGGTCGTCGTAGATCACGGTGAAGCTGTCGCCGACGCGCAGGTCCTGGGCGAAGTCGATGTCATAACCGAAGGCGTTGGCAAGTTTGATCACCATCGCATCACTCATGCCTGCCTGTGCCCCGGCATCGAACAGCGAGCTCTGCACGACGCCGTGCACCACATGGGTACGGCGTTCGACCAGGCGATCGATGATGCGCTGGCGCATGCCGTCGCGATCAAAGGCGACCACGACGCGCGTGTGTTCGTCGCGGTCGAAACGTATGCTGCCGACATTGCCTTC
>Ga0105242_10000562_pt1 | contig 29360 bp, 25 predicted proteins | sample KBSM24metaG_FD_81521 | JGI IMG/M metagenome (GOLD analysis project Ga0105242, IMG submission 81521) | Miscanthus rhizosphere microbial communities from Kellogg Biological Station, Michigan, USA - KBS M2-4 metaG | ecosystem: Host-associated > Plants > Roots > Rhizosphere > Soil | place...
AGCCGCTGGTGATGTCGTAAATCGCGCCGTGCTCCGGGAAAAGTCCGCCTGAGCCGCCGGTGAAAGTGGCGGTGAGCCGGGCGGTTGCGCGGTCGCCCTGCAGGTCGATTTCGATCGGACCAAGCATCACACCGACCTGGTCGCTGCGGAACACCTCGATGCGCAACAGATTGCCGAGCGCGGCCCGGTCGAAGTCAGGCTCGTTGCCGATGAAATCCTCGCTGACGTAGGCCAGGAAGGCCCGCGGATTACGCTCTTCCATCGCCTGCTGCATGGCCGTGATCGACTCGCGGATGCGCTGCTCATCGGGGGTGCGCGAGCAGGCGCACAGCAGCGCCAGCATTAGCCACGGCAGCAATGCGCGCATCAGCCCTCGCCACAGATCTGGCCCATGAGTATACCGCGCCGGAGTGCGCCTCGGCCGCGGCCCGAGCCGAGCGCCGCAATGCAGCTTGCCGGTTTTTCTCGGGCTGTGGTCCAATCGGTGCCAGCCGGAACCACAAGAGCGGCCAGCGCCACTTTGAGGGGAGGATCGGACACAATGAGCACCCAGCGCCCCTGGCTCGCCAGCTATCCACCCGGAGTTCCGGCGACGATCGACGTCGAGGCCTATCGCTCCCTCGCCCATGTTCTGGAGAGCGCCTGCGAGCGTTTTCGCCATCGCCCCGCTTTCGCGAACATGGGCAAGGTGCTGACCTACGCCGATATCGATCGCCTGAGCCGCAACTTCGCCTCGTATCTGCGCAATGTCGCCGGGTTGAACAAGGGCGATCGCGTCGCGATCATGCTGCCGAACGTGTTGCAGTATCCGATCGCGATCTTCGGCGCGCTGCGCGCCGGCCTTACGGTCGTCAACACGAATCCAATGTATACGGCTCGCGAGTTGCGCCATCAGTTGCACGACTCCGGCGCCAGCGTGATCGTCGTGCTCGACAACTTCGCCTCGACCCTGGCCGAAGTGCTGCACGACACGCCGGTCGCCCACGTCATTACCACCGGCTTGGGCGACATGCTCGGTTTTCCGAAGGCAGCCGTCGTCAACCTGATGCTGCGCCACGTCAAGAAGATGGTGCCGGCGTATTCGATCCCGCATGCGGTGCGCTTCAATCGTGTGCTGGCAGCCGGCGCGCGCAAGCCGCCGCCAAGAGTCGACATTGGTCACGGCGACATCGCGTTCCTGCAATACACCGGCGGCACGACCGGTGTTGCCAAGGGCGCAATGCTGACCCACGGCAACATGGTCGCCAACATGCAGCAGGCCTCGGCGTGGCTCGGCGCGCGCGTGCGCGAGGGCGAAGAAATCATCATCACGGCGATTCCGCTGTATCACATCTTCGCGTTGACTGCGAATTGCCTGGTGTTCATGAAGTTCGGCGGTCTCAACCACCTGGTTACGAATCCGCGCGACATGCCGGGTTTCGTCAAATTGCTGCAGGGCATCCGCTTCACGGCAATGACCGGTGTCAACACGCTGTTCAACGGGTTGCTCAACACGCCGGGATTCGAAAAGGTGGATTTTTCCAAATTGAATCTGACCCTCGGCGGCGGCATGGCCGTACAGCGCGCGGTTGCGGAGCGCTGGAAAAAAGTCACCGGCATCACGCTGGTCGAGGCCTACGGATTGACCGAGACCTCGCCCGCCGCCTGCATGAACCCGCTCGATCTGGGCGAATACAATGGTGCTATCGGCCTGCCGATACCCTCGACCGATGCCTCGATCCAGGACGACAACGGCAAGGAGCTCGCCGTCGGCGAGGTCGGCGAGTTATGCATCCGCGGGCCCCAGGTCATGAAGGGTTACTGGAACCGCGAGGATGAAACGGCGAAGGTACTCGGCGCCGACGGCTGGCTGCATACCGGCGACATAGCGAAAATGAACGACAAGGGTTACTTCGCCATCGTCGACCGGAAGAAAGACATGATTCTGGTGTCCGGCTTCAACGTGTATCCGAACGAAATCGAAGACGTCGTCGCGCAATGCCCGGGCGTCCTCGAGGTTGCGGCCGTCGGCGTGCCCGATGAAAAGTCCGGCGAGGCCGTCAAGATCGTCGTGGTGAGGAAGGACCCGGCCTTGACCGCAGAAACGCTGAAGGAGCATTGCCGCGCCAACCTGACCGGCTACAAGCTGCCCAAGTACATCGAATTCCGCGACAGCCTGCCGAAAACCAACGTCGGCAAGATACTCAGGCGCGAATTGCGCGATCCGGTCCAGTCAAAGCCGGGCTGATCGGCAGCGCCTGTCGTTTCCGGTCAGATTGCGATCGACTCGACCTGATCGGCAAAGCTGCCGAGCAGGTTCCACAGTGGCGCTTCCTTGTCGGCCGGAATGCGCTCGTAGGCGAAACCGACATGCCAGTCTGTGATGCGTGCGACCGTCGCTTCGAGGTGGATGTTCAGTTCCGGCCCGATCAGCATCTCGAGTACGTAGCGATCGCCGAGGTCGCCACGCCAGTCGAACGGCCGGCGCAACATGACGCCTGTCGCCGAGATATCGACCATGTCGGTCGACCACGACTCCGCGCCATGCATCATGAAAACTGCCGAATTGAACGGCATGCGCGCGTGGCGCACCGTGTCGCTGTCGGGTTTCGCGCTCATAACAGGACATCCCTTGCCGGCCAAGATGCCGTCGGATTTTTAACCGAGCACGCCGTGAAAATCAACGCGGCGACCGCACCGCTCGATCATCCAGTGCGGCCCAAGAAAACTCAAGCAATAAATCTGCCAATCGGCCTTTGCCACCTCGGGCGGAAGGCGATTGTCTGGAAAACGTTTACATCCGGACGCGCGCGAATGGCAGGCCATGCTGTACAAGACCGCCTGAACGGGCGTAAAAACGTCCGCGCGTAACGGTCCTTCCCCGGCTGGAGATATTCATGAATACCCAAGTACTTATTCCCAACAAACCAAACGTCAGGCACATCCGCGTCGAAACCGAATCCGAACAAGCCGTGTATTGGGGCTTCATGCACGCGTCGGAAGAGCAGCGCGCGAGGCCTTGCTGCACTCTGGAGATCATCGAGGAAGGGATCGCCCTGCAAGCCTACATCGCACGCCAGCAGATGCTGCGGCAGAGCGGCGGTAACGGCGGCATCGGCTACTTCGTGCTCGGCTCGGATGCCCCGGTATTCAGCCTCGGCGGCGATCTTGCGCTGTTCGCTGCGGCCATTCGGGCCGGAGACCGCCAGAAACTGCTCGACTACGCATTGTGCTGTGCCGCTGGTGCCCATAGCCTGCAGTCGATCGGCGACGGCAGCGTGCAGTCGATTGCCCTGGTTCAGGGTGACGCACTGGGCGGCGGCTTCGAGATCGCACTGGCGTGCAACATGATCGTCGCCGAGGAAGGCGTGACCATGGGCTTCCCTGAAGCGCTTTTCGGACTGTTCCCCGGCATGGGCGCCTACTCGTTCCTGCGCCGGCGGGTGCCTGCGCACAAGGCCCAGCGCATGATTCTCGACGCGCACTTGTATACGGCCGACGAGTTGCAGGCCATGGGTATCGTCGACGTAGTCGTGCCGCGCGGAACCGGAATCGAGGCAGTCGAGGGCCTGATCCATCAGCGTCGCCGTTCCGCCCACGCGTACCTGGCGGTGGCGAAATTCCATCAGCGCTACGAAACCGTCCCGCTGGAAGAGTTGCGCGACATCACCACCGACTGGGTAGACACGGCGCTGAAACTGGGCGAGAAGTCGCTGCAGACGATGGAACGAATTCTGCGCGCGCAATCGCGTCGATTCGATGTGGACACGCGTGCGCCGCGGATTTCCGAAACGAAGGTGTAACTGCATCCGCGACTTCTAGCCATTCGTCGGCCGCCAGGCGGGCGACGAAAGGCTAGTGCGTCTTGCCGGATCCGGGTCGGGAGGATTCGGCGATGCGCAGGTTGCCGACGACGGAAGGAAGCGCCTCGCGTACTTCGTCGACCAGCACCTCGAGCCGCGCCGCATAGTCCCGAAACTCGCGATTCGGGCGACCCGGCGCAAGTACCGACTTGTCGGCGCAGGCCCCGGCCAGACGCAAGGCGCCGATGTTCATGGCGATGCCGCGCAGCGTGTGAATCTCGTCGCGGAATCCAAGCCTGTTGCCCGAGCTTGCGGCTTCCTTGACGCGCTCGAACACGACCGCTATGTCACGCAGCGAATCGTCGACGAACTGCCCGACGAAGTCCTCGCCCAAGCCCACGTCGAGCAGCTCGTTGATCATGGAGCGGTCGATGACGGCCTTGGTGTCGCCAGGCGCCGCGGCGCGCGGCACGATTTTGCGCGGAGCGGAGCGTTTCGGGCCGGCAATGGCGGCAACTGCGTCGAGCAGCACCGCCGCCGTCACCGGCTTGATCAGGAAGTCGACGACCCCTGCGGCCCGCGCCGCCTGAATCGTCTCGACCGTCGCGTCGGCACTCACGGCAATGAACGGAGTGGCCTCGCCGCCGACCTCGAGGACGCGCGCCTGCTTGAGCACGTCGATGCCGGACACGTCAGGCATATGCATGTCGACCAGCACCAGATCGAATTTTTCCTCGGCAATCCGGTCGAGCAAGGCGGAGCCGTCCGCGACCTGCTCGCAGCGGTGACCGGCTTTTTCCAGCATGCGATCGAGCACGATGCGGTTGGTTACCTGGTCGTCTGCGATCAGGATGCGCAGCGCGGGGACGCGGCTGCGATGGCGCACGAACGGGTCCGCCAGCGAAATCACCTTCTCGGCCTGGTCGCTGCCGGAAGTGATGCCGCGCTGGAGGACGACCGCAACGCTGATCAACGCGCCGCCGCCGGGATTGTCGGCGATCGTTATCGTTCCACCGAGCTGCTGCGCCAGCGTGCGCACGATGCTCATGCCCAGGCCGGTGCCCCCGTACTTGCGCGCAATTCCGCTATCGACCTGCTCGAACGCTTCGAAGATGCGCTTGCGCGCTTGTAGTGGAATGCCGGGGCCGGTGTCGCGCACGTCGAAACGAATGCCAACGTCAGGCGCGGCGACATCGCCCTCGAGGTGCGCCGACAAGGTGACCGATCCGGCTGCCGTGAACTTCACTGCATTGTGCGCGAGATTGATCAATATCTGACGCAAATGCGACATGTCGCCGTAGACGGCCTCGGGCAATTGCGGATCGACCACGACACCGAGCGAAAGGCCCTTCGACTGGGCCAGCTGCTGCAGCATGTTAGTTACGTCGTTGAGCATCTTCGGCAGGTCGAATTGCTCGTCGCGGCGCGCGACCTTGCCGGCCTCGATTGCGGCGAAATCGAGCACGTCGTTGACCTGCGCCAGAAGCGCCTGCGACGAATTCTGGATGATGCCCAGATAGTCTGCCTGCTCGGTCGACAGATGCGTATCGCGGAGCAGTTCCGACATGCCGATGATGCCGTTGAGCGGTGTGCGGAACTCGTGGCTCATGTTGGCCAGGAAGCGGGTCTTGGCCGCGCTGGCCTGCTGTGCGGTTTCCTTGGCGGCAGTCAAGGCGCGCAACAGCGTGGAGAGATAAAGCGGAATGACGATGACCGCGAGCAGCACCCCGGTGCCGAGCATGCGCGCGCCCGACCAGTATGGGCTGAACACCATGACGAGCGATACGACGCTGCCGGCCATGACACTGGCCAGCAGCAGATAGCGTGGCCCGAAGCGCAGACCGTGGCCGATGGTCGTCCACATCAGGAACATGGCGAACGGCGCCGCGACGGTATCGCCGGCCAGCAGTACGCCGCCCAGACTGCCGTAGTCGATGAGCATTCCGGCGACCTGGCGCAGGTGGCTCGGCTTCGGGCGCATCCGGTTGAGTACGGCGAGCAGGATCGCGCTCGGAATGGCGATTACCGCCAGCCAGATTACATCCTCCCAGCGCGAATCGGTCAGCAGGCCACCCCAGTGGGCAAAACCCAGGTAGGCGAGCATCGTCAGCATGATCAGCAGGCGCAGGGTAATCTGCTGGCGCTCCGTATCGGTGCGCTGCCGGTCGCCTTCCTGAAGTGGTGTCATCGTTCGCATGATTGGAATATGCTACAGAAACGAGGCCGATCCGAGGGAGAGGATCGACGCTCCAAATCGGGGGCCGCGACCGGTAAATCCGTTTTCATGACGACTTGTTCTCCCTTGCAACCCGTGCTGCAGCCGCGCCGATTTCTGGCGAACTACAGCGAAGATACACCACGTCACTGGTGCGAGGGTAATGCTGCCCTCACCCATATCCTGAACACCTATACCCTGCTGGTTCCCGGCAATGAGGGCTTCTTCATACGCACCCTCAAACAGGGCCTGCCGCGCATGGATCCCGAAATGCGCGAAATGGTCATGCATTTCTCGCACCAAGAGGGCCAGCATGGAGCCGGGCACCTGCGTTTTTGGCATATTCTCGAGAGACAGGGCTACCGGATCCGGGGCTTTCAGCGAAAAGTCGACTTCTTCCTGTATCGCATCATCGAACGCGTGACCCCATTCAAGCTGCGCCTTTCGTTCGTTGCCTGCATCGAACACGTCAACGCCTATGTCGGCCACGAGTTTCTGGCGCAGCAGCGGCTGCGTGACGCCGATCCGGCCTTGAGGGCCCTGTTCGAGTGGCATTTTGCCGAGGAAATCGAGCACAAGTCCGTGGCGTTCGACGTCCTGAAGAGATTCGCCCCGAGCTATGCGATGCGTCTGCTCGGCGCCTTGCTGGTGCTGCCACTGTTCTACTTCCTGTCGAGCCTGGGGACCCTCTACCTGCTGGGTCAGGACAAGCTGCTGTTTCGTGCCGAAACCTGGCGCTCCCTGCGCGATCACCTCTGGCGGCGCGACCACATGGCGCGGCGGACGCTGAAGCACATCGTCAACTACCTGCGCCCGGGCTTCCACCCGGCACAGCTGCGTGACGAGCACCTGGCGCAGGTTGTCTTCGACCGCTACTCGTCGCCGCTTTCCAAGCTGATCGAGCCGATCTCGCGCGCCGCCTGAAGCGACGTCGCGGCTGCAGTCACACGAACAGATGGGGAGGCGGCGCCAACTGCGTCTGTGCGATCAGCTGCACCTGTGCGATATCGCGCAGCAGCGCTTCCACGCAAGCCGGGTCGAAGTGCTTGCCGCTCTGGCTGAGCACATAGGCGACCGCCTCGTCGTGCGTCCAAGCGGGCTTATAGGGCCGCTCTGAAATCAACGCATCGAACACGTCGGCCAGCGCCACTATCCGCGCGGCGATCGGAATCTGGTTGCCGGCCAGGCTGTCCGGATAGCCGCAGCCATCCCATCGCTCATGATGATGCAGGGCGATGCTGGCACCCAGTTGTATGAAGCGGCTATGGCTGTCGCGCAGGATTTCAAAGCCAATCTGCGGGTGCGTGCGCATCACGCTGAGTTCGTCGGCGGTGAGTTGTCCGCGCTTGAGCAGGATCGCATCGGGAATGCCGATCTTGCCGATGTCGTGCAAGGGCGCAGCAAGTTCGAGCATGCGCACTTCGTCCTCGGGAAGACCGAGTCCCTCGGCGATCAACCCCGTCAGCCGCGACATGCGCATCAGGTGCGCGCCGGTGCCGAAGTCGCGCAACTCGATCGCCTTGGCCAGACGAAACAGTGTTTCACGTTCGCGTTCGTCGACTTCGCGCAGACCTTCGAGCACCTGCCGTTCGAGCGAACGCGCGCGCTCCTTCACCGACTCGCCCTGCTGCCGCAGCGACAGCAGGTTGCGGCAACGTGAGCGCAGCTCGCGCGGGCGCACCGGCTTGACCAGGAAATCGATCACACCGGCATCCAGCGCCGCCTGACGCACGGGTTCGTCGCCAACCACGCTGATGAGCACGATGGGCACGTCGCGCTTGATCAGGGGCCGCCGGAAATGGCGCGCGAACTTCAACCCGTCCATGCCGGGCATTCGGTAATCCAGCAGCAGGAGGTCGATCGCGTTCTGCTCCGACCAGTGCAAGGCTGCGATCGGATCCTCGAAATCAGTGACGTTGACGCCGGGGCTTATGCCCTCGACCACGTGCCGCATCATCGTGCGTGCGGACTGCTGATCGTCGACGATGAGAATATTCACCCTGTTCGCCCTCTGCCCCCGCAGCGATTCGCCTGCCCAGTGCCCGCCAGCGCGAATCGCTTTCGATATCAGCAGGTTCTAACCAGTTTCTAGCGTATCACATTCGGCGCAGTGTGCACGCCATCACACCACTCGTCCGCCATCGGTCACCAGCGCCCGCCCAGTCTGCGGCAAGGGCTGCAAGGCCGCAACGAATTTGAGCCGTGCGGTGCCGGCAGCGCCCTCCTCGTCGGAGTGGCGTCCAGTCAGGCTTCCGGGCGCATATACGGAAACAGTAGCACGTCGCGAATCGACGGCACATTCGCCATGAACATGACGAGGCGGTCGATACCGACGCCGAGGCCGCCGGTCGGCGGCAGACCATACTCCAGCGCACGGATGTAGTCGGCGTCGAAGTGCATCGCCTCGTCGTCGCCTGAATCCTTCGCCGCGACCTGGGCGCGAAAACGCTCGGCCTGGTCTTCCGGGTCGTTCAATTCGGAAAAACCGTTCGCCAGTTCCCTGGCGTTGATGAACAGTTCGAAGCGGTCGGTGACGCCGGGGTCCTCGTCGTTCGCCCGTGCCAGCGGCGACACCTCGGTCGGATGTGCGGTAATGAACGTCGGCTGGATCAACGTGTGCTCGACCGTGTGCTCGAAGATCGAAAGCAGTAGCTTGCCCCAGCCGAAATCGGGTTTGACTGGAATCTGAAGTCGCGCGCAGTGCGCGGCCAGCGCCCGGCGGTCGCGCAGTTCGCCGCGCTGGATTTCCGGGTTGTGCTCGAGCACGGCATCCTCCATGCGCCAGCGCCGGAACGGCGGGGCCAGGTCGATCTCGCTGCCCTCCCACGGCAGGGTCGTGTTCCCTGTTACCGCGCTCGCCGCGTCGCGGACCATCGATTCGGTCAGGTCCATGATCTCGTTGTAGGTCGCATACGCCTGGTACAACTCGAGCATCGTGAATTCGGGGTTGTGCCGCGTCGAAACGCCCTCGTTGCGGAAGTTGCGGTTGATCTCGTAGACGCGATCGAAGCCACCGACGGTCAGGCGCTTCAAGTACAGCTCCGGCGCCACGCGCAGGTACAGATCGAGATCGAGCGCATTGTGATGCGTCTTGAACGGACGCGCGGTCGCGCCGCCGGGAATGATATGCATCATCGGCGTTTCGACTTCCATGAAGCGCCGCGGCTCTGTCTCGAGCCACTGGCGGATGAAACGGATGATCGACGAGCGCAAGGCGAATACGCGCCGCGCTTCCGCCGTGATGATCAGATCGACGTAGCGTTGGCGATAGCGTTGCTCGACATCGGCCAGGCCATGCCACTTGTCCGGCAGCGGGCGCAGCGACTTCGTCAGCAGGCGCAACTTGTCCACTTTTACCGAAAGCTCGCCGGTCTTGGTGCGCATGAGTACGCCTTCTGCGCCGACGATGTCGCCGACGTCCCAGGCCTTGAACGCATCGTAGGTTTCACCGAGTGCGCTTTGCTGCAGGAACAACTGGATGCGTCCGGTCATGTCCTGGATCTGCACGAAGCTGGCCTTGCCCATGACGCGCTTGGCCAGCAGACGGCCGGCAACGCTGACGCGCCGCTGCACCGCTTCGATCTCGGCCGCGTCCTTGCCCTCGAAGCTGCGGCGCAGGTCCTCGGCAAACGCGTCCGGACGAAAATCGTTCGGAAATGCATTACCGTGTACACGCAGCACCTTGAGCTTTTCGCGGCGCTCGGCGATCAGCTTGTTTTCATCCTGCGGCAGGTTGTCGTTCGAATCATTCATGTGTCGTAAGTGCTTCTGGATGCCCTCTCCCAACGGGAGAAGGGGAATATGAGGGCCGGCCGAAATGTGAGTCGCCAGTCAAGTCTACGCGTCTGCACGCTTTGCCCCGGCTTCGAGGCCCGATTTCAGGCTCGCTTCGACAAATTCGTCGAGGTCGCCGTCGAGTACCTTCTGCGTATCGGTACGCTCGATGCCGGTGCGCAGGTCCTTGATGCGCGACTGGTCGAGCACATAGTTGCGGATCTGGCTGCCCCAGCCGATGTCCGACTTCGTCGCTTCGAGCGCGGCTTTTTCGGTATTGCGCTTCTGTATCTCCATCTCGTACAGCTTGGCCTTCAGCATCTTCATCGCGCGATCGCGGTTCGCGTGTTGCGAGCGTTCGGTCTGGCAGGCGACGACGATGCCGCTCGGCACGTGCGTGATGCGCACGGCCGATTCGGTCTTGTTGACGTGCTGGCCGCCGGCGCCGGACGAACGATAGACATCCGTTTTCAGATCGGCCGGATTGATCGTGATGTCGATATCGTCATCGACTTCGGGCGAGACGAAGATCGACGAGAACGAGGTGTGGCGACGGTTGTCCGAGTCGAACGGGGATTTGCGCACCAGGCGGTGCACGCCGATTTCCGTCTTCAACCAGCCGTAGGCATAGTCGCCTTCGACGCGGAACGTCGCGCTCTTGATTCCGGCGACATCACCGGCGCTGACTTCGAGCAGTTCGGTCTTCCAGCCCCTACCCTCGCACCAGCGCAAATACATGCGCAGCAGCATCTCGGCCCAATCCTGCGCCTCGGTACCACCGGCGCCGGCCTGGACGTCGACGAATGCATTGTGCGAGTCCATCTTGCCGGAGAACATGCGCTGGAATTCCAGCTTCTCGACATGGACGGTAAGCGCATCGACGTCGCTGGAGACCGCAACGGCTGTCCCTTCGTCGTTTTCCGATTCGGCGAGCTCGAGCAGCTCATTGGCGCCGCTGAGGCTGTCGCCGAGCGTGCGGATGCCGTTGACGATGCGGTCGAGAGATGCGCGCTCCTTGCCGAGCTGCTGCGCGCGTTCCGGATTGTCCCAGACGTTCGGATTCTCGAGCTCGCGGCCTACTTCCTCGAGCCTTTCGCGCTTGGTGTCGTAGTCAAAGATACCCCCTGAGCGAGGCAATGCGGCCCTGCAGGTCGACGATACGTGCTCGGATTGGATTCGTCTCGATCATGGTTCGGTCGATGGCAATAGTCGAAAACGTGAATGATAACAGGGCGCGCCGAGGGAGAGGGGAGAGAAAATCGAGAGCGGCTTGCTGCCTTCTCGTCGCTTCCCCTCTTACCTCCCCGTTCAGGCGCCGATGCCCGACTCGGCAATTACCTCATCTTCGAAATCCACGAACCGCTGCAGGTCGACCCGGTCCAGGCGGAGGCGTTGCGCTGCCGCGGAAAAGGCCATGATCGACAACACACGCTGCGGATCCCGTGCCCAAGGCGGTACGTACGTCGCCGGTGCAATCAGGCCGCTGTCGCGGAACGGCGCCAGTGTAATGACGTCGGCCGTGGTGACACGGCCCAAGAACAACATTCGCAGCAATTCGCCGCGCCCTTCCTGCAGCACCTTGCGGATGAAGACGTGGACCAGCATCACGCCCTCGAGATACGCACCGTCCTTGGTAAAACAGATTTTGCCGCGCACATCACCGCCGCGGAATACACGTGCGGCGCTGCGATAGCTCTCCACCTCGCTCTGCCCTGCGTCGAGGAATCCGCGAAACACCTCGACGAAATCGGCGCCTTCGAGCGCGCGCTTCACCATGACCACACGCAGCGCAATACGCCGCAATCGCGAAATGTCCATTGAGCCGGTAATGATCTCGGCGAACGTCGCCAGTCCTTCCTGTGTCCGCGTCGTGCGCGGTGCGCCCAGCCCCAGCGCTTTGAGGTGAGGTTGATGCTGGCCGTTGAGCGCGGTGAGCGTGTGGATGAAGGCCTCATGCTCCGTGAGCTGCGCCAGATCACGTTCGGAAAACAGCGCCGTCGCCCGCAGGGTGATGCGCTTGCTGCTGGCCGTGGCCTTGGACGGCAGGTTCGGATCGAGCACGACCTTGACGGAGTCGTGCTGGAAAATCGGGCCGATGCGTTCGCGCAGCATGTCGGCGAATGATTCGGCCGGGATGTCGAACGGAACCGGCGGCAGCCGCTGATTGCCGACCAACTCATCGGTGATCGACAGCATCTCCTCGGCGCTGTCGGCATTGGTCACGTCCTGGCTGCGGTAGCGAAAGTCAGGGCGACCGTACAACAGCGCGGAGCAACGCGTAAATTCTGGAGTGCCGATCCCGGCCAGCATCGACGCCGCAACGTGATAGCTCCATGCCGTCTTGTACAACCAGTTTCCGACCGGGTGGCCGCGATCGATCCCGCGCATCAGCCCCTTCAGCGCCGCGATTTCGTCGGTGAGCAATTTCGGCTCCGACGGTGCTGCAGGCAGCTCCGGCTGTCCGCGCCGCCATCCATCGAGAAAGCGCTCCTCGAGCGCGAGCGGCCAGTCGATCGCCTTGAGCACCCTGATGCGGCGGCCGATCGCAACGAGTGCACGGTCGCACTCGATCAATGCAGCCAGTGTCGGGTCGCCCGGCGCCGAAACAAGCTTGGGAACCGTGTTCATGGTAAGCGCCTCCATCCGCGCTCGTCTTAGGCAACCCGCGACGATCCGAGCATTGGTCGTCGTCACCACTCTGCGCCGACCGCCGATAAAATCTCGTGACGTTGCGACGGACGACGAATTACCAAGGATTCTACGCATTAGCGCATTCAATCGGCCTAGGCCCAAGGTCCAATACCGCGGGAGGACGAATTGGTTCGAACTATGCGAGCCACCTCAACGCATTGCCGAGCCTGAGCTTTCGGCCGAAGGTGCAGGGGATCACAAGGCTCATGCCTCAAGGCCTGCGAGGAGACATTCCATGCTGCTCACGCCGGATTCCCAAAGGACCCTGTCGCGCGGCCTGCTCGATGTGCTGATCCGCGCCGGGTTGGTCGCAGGTCTGGTGATCTATTGCTACCAGGTGTTGCGCCCGTTCCTGTACCTGATGATCTGGTCGGTGATTCTGGCGATCAACCTCTATCCGCTGCACCGTATTCTCAGGGGCAAGCTGGGTGGCAAGGACGGCCGCGCCGCGACCTTGATCGTGCTGACAGCCTTCGCCTTGCTTGCCGTACCCATCTACCTGTTGGCCATGTCGGTGACCGACTCTGCAGAAAGTGCGTTGGAGTGGGTCAGAGGGGGCACGTTCCATATTTCGCCGCCGCCCGAGTCGGTGGCCGACTGGCCGCTGGTAGGCGGGAAGATATACGCCTTCTGGCAGCAGGCAGCCACCAACGTGACCGACCTGGCGCTAAAGTTCGCGCCGCAGCTCAAAGACGTCAGTCTCGCGCTGCTCGGCACGCTGGCCGGCTTCGGGCTGGGCCTGATGATGTTCCTCGTTGCCGTGATCATCGGTGGCATCATCATGGCCTTTGGCGAGAGCGGCAGCCGCAGCGCCTTGCGCATCGCCGAGCGTATCTTCGGCCCTGGCCGCGGAACCAATATCGCCCAGCTCTGCACCGCGACCATCCGGACGGTGGCTCAGGGAGTCATCGGCATCGCTTTTGCGCAGATGCTGCTGATCGGCGTGGGCTTTGTGCTCATGGGCGTTCCTGGCGCAGGCCTTTTGGCGCTGGGCGTGCTCTTGTTGGGCATAGGGCAGCTGCCCGCCTCTCTGATCACACTGCCGGTCATCGGTTATGTCTTCGCCACGCAGGGCGCCAGCATGGCAACCATCATCTTCGCCATCTATGTCTTCATCGCCGGTCTCGTCGACAACGTACTCAAGCCACTGCTATTCGGTCGCGGCGTCGATGTTCCGATGGCGGTCATACTGATCGGCTCGCTGGGTGGGATGGCCACTGCCGGAATCATTGGTCTGTTCATCGGCCCGGTGATCCTCGCGGTCGGCTACGAGTTGTTCTGGCGATGGGTCGACCAGCCGCCGGAAAGCGCAGTATTGGTCCCGGACTCGCAAAGCTGATCTTGCGAAGGCGCGCGCCTCCACCCTCGATCACGAACACCCGCACATGTTTCGAAACCTGCTGACCGGCCTGCCCGTCATCCTGCTCTGCCTGGTGCTGCAGGCCTTCTTCGTGTCCAAGTGCCTGTTCTACTACTCGAGTTTCAGGCAGACCCACCAGCACCGCCTGTCGCAGTGGCTGGACATCACGGTGTTGGCGATGGTGATGCTGCTCGCTCTGCTCGGCAATTTCGTGCAAATGGTGATCTGGGCGATCCTGTTTCTGCTGCTCGGCGAATTCGACAATTTCGCCGCGGCGCTTTATCACTCGGGAGTCAACTTCGCCACGCTCGGTTATGGCGATATTGTCATGAGCGAACGTTGGCGCCTGCTCGGCCCGCTGGAGGCGGCGAACGGCATCCTGATGTTCGGTGTCTCCACTTCAGTGATGACCGCGGCGGTGATCGATGTCGTCAAGTACAACCTGTCCGCGCAGCAACAGAACGACAAGCCCGGTTCCTGAGCAGTACCGGTCCGCCTATAACGGCTCGATATGCCGCAGCAGCAGGCGCAGCGACTGCGATCCATCCCATTCATCGATTTCCAGATGAAACGCAGCGCGGATACATGACGGCAGCGGGCCGCAACGATCGGCATTGAACAAGACGGCGTCGAGCAGCGTGCTGTCGCCACGCTGGCGCAATTTCAGGCGCAGGTGCGCGTCGCCGATCGCGCGCGTTCCGGCGATGTCGAACTCGCCGTCGAACAGCGGCTCGGGAAACGCCTGTCCCCAGGGACCGGCACTGCGCAACTGGCGGGCGAGATCGAGCGAGTAGTCGGTGGGAGTCAGTTCGCCGTCCGTCGCCAGCACGGCATCGAGTTGTTCGGGTAGCAGGCGACGCTGGGCGACCTGATCGAACGCGGCGGAGAATCGTTCCAGATCGCAGCGCCGCAAACTGAGCCCGGCGGCCATTGCATGGCCGCCGAAGCGACCGAGCAATCCGGGATTCGCAGCGTCGACTTCGGCGAGCACATCGCGCAGGTGGAACCCGGCGATCGAGCGCCCTGAACCCTTGACCTCGCCACTTCCCTCGCCTGCCGGCGCGCACGCGATCACGGGCCGGTTCAACAGGTCCTTGAGCCGCGATGCAACGAGGCCGACGATACCCTGATGCCAGTCGGGCTCGAACAGGACCAGCCCGAACGGCAGCGATCCGCTACCGTGTTGCGAAATCCATCGATGCACCGTCGTTTCGGCCTGCGCAGTCATGTCCGATTGCAGTTCGCGACGTTCGGCGTTCAATGCGGACAAGCGCTCCGCCAACTCGCGTGCCCGGGCCGGATCGTCCGCCAGCAGGCATTCGATACCCAGGCTGATGTCGTCGATGCGCCCGGCCGCATTGAGACGGGGCGCGACAACGAATCCCAGGTCCGCTGCGCTGGCCTTGGCGCAATCGCGCTTGCCGCTGCTGAAAAGCGCGGCGATGCCGGCGCACGCGCGGCCTTTGCGGATACGCCGCAGGCCGGCTTCGACGAGGACGCGATTGTTGTAGTCGAGAGCAACGAGGTCCGCGACGGTACCAAGGGCGACGAGATCGAGCAGCGGCGAAAGATCGGGTTCGGGCACTCCAGATTCGGCGAACCATCCGTCAGTGCGCAGGCTGGCGCGCAACGCCAGCAGCAGATAGAACATCACGCCGACGCCGGCCAGAGACTTGCTCGCGAACGCGTCGCCGGGGAGATTCGGGTTGACCATCGCATCGGCGTCGGGGAGTGTTGCGCCGGGCAGGTGATGATCGGTGACGACGACGCGAATCCCTCGCGCCCTTGCGGCCGCGATGCCGGCATGTGCGGACACGCCGTTGTCGACGGTGATGAGCAAGTCGGGTCGCTGCACGGAAAGTTCTTCGACCAGGGCCGGGCTCAGGCCGTAGCCATGCACGGCGCGATTCGGCACGCCGTAGCACACATTGCGCGCACCCAGCAGGCGCAGGCCGCGCAGCGCCACCGCTGTTCCGGTCGCGCCGTCGCAATCGAAGTCGCCGACCACGACGATGCGCTGCTGCGTTCGAATCGCGTCTCCGACAATGCCGCAGGCGCGCTCGAGGCCACCGAGATTCGGCGGCAACATTCCGGCGAGGCGATAGTCGACCTGCGCGGCACTTGTCACACCGCGCGCCGCGAAGATGCGGCGCAGAACCGGATGCCCGGGCAGCTCGGGAGCGAATGCGGGCAACGGCCGGCGAACGATGCGCGGCGGCTTCATGCCTTCGGCGCCGCCGGGACCTTCCGCCAGAAACGCCAGCGGTGCCCGCGCCGGTAGCGGTAGCGTTCGCCGCTGGCAAAGCGCAAATGCACTTCCGTGATGACGCGATCGTTCAGCGCCCGCTGGATTGGTTCCTGCCATTCGCCTTCGGGAGCTGCCTCATCGACATCGATCAGTATCCGCGCGCCGGCCGCAGAAGTCGGCAGCGCATCAGCCAGCGAGGCTTCAATCGGAATTTTTGCGAGGCGTGCCAGAGCATGCACGATCTCGTCGCTGCTGACGACGAAGCCGTACGTCGTCCTGACCCAATCGGGCAGCATCCCCGCGCCCCATATCCACAGACTGTTGACCGGAGCCAGGCCGCGGCGCACGCGCTCGGCGTTCAGCGGATGGTTGTGCAGCATAACCTGCGCTTCATTGAGCAGGTGTCGCCAGCGTCGGCCGGCATCGCCTTCCGGCAGATGCCTCGCGATGTCGTCGCCAAGTGCTGCCTGCGGCGAAGAGAATGCCGGCAGTTTCGCACCCGGCGGGCAGCGCAGGTACCAGCGCGCCGGCGTGACCGGCTCGAGCAGGAAACCGGCATCGCCGAACAGGGGCTTCAGCGGACGCGCAAGAGCCATGCAGTCGTCCGTCGATAGCTGCATGTCCCCGCAAGCGAGCAAGCGCAGGGTCACCGCATCCGCCACGACCCAGGCGGGATCCGCGCGCAGCCAGAGTGCCGAGCCGGTATCGGCGGCATCGAGGCTGCGCGTAAGCGCGGCAACGGGAATTTCCGTGCCGGTGAATTCGAAGCATTCGCGCAACATCACAGCGCGTCCCGGCGCGGCATCGACGAGACGGTCGCCGCGCGCAAGCCAGAAGCCGAGGATGCCAGATCCGGCATTCGCCAGAAGGCGTTCGCGTTCCGGCAGCAGCAGCGTCAACTCGCCCATGGTCCTTCCGCGGCGATCGAGGGTGCGCTACGCCTCGTAGCGCACGGCCAAGATCTCGTAGCGCTTGGTGCCGTTCGCCGCGGTGAAATCGAAGCTGTCCCCTTCGCTCTTGCCGATCAGCGCGCGAGCCAGCGGCGAACTCACGGAAATCAGTTTCTGCTTGATGTCCGCTTCGAGGTCGCCAACGATCTGGTAGCTGACCTCATCGCCGTTGCTTTCATCGGCCAGATCAACCGTTGCGCCGAACACGATGCGCGCGCCGGCGGCGAGACGGTTCACGTCGATGATTTCGGCGTAGCTCAGGGCCGCTTCGAGCGCCTGGATGCGGCCTTCGATGAAGCCCTGCTGCTCGCGCGCCGCGTGGTACTCGGCGTTCTCCTTCAGATCGCCGTGCGCACGCGCTTCGGCAATCGCCTGGATCACCTTGGGGCGGTCGGAAGATTTCAGCCGCTCGAGTTCGGCGCGCAGACGCTCCGCCCCTTTCGCCGTCATCGGAGATCGCTTCACGCCAATTCCTTATGCAGTTGTTGCAGGCTGTGGACGTCGCCGCCACCGCGAAAGTCGAGCGAGTGCAGCAGAGCGCGCGCGCCGGCGATAGTCGTTGAATACGTGATGCGCTGCTGCAGCGCTTCGCGCCGGATCGAAAACGAATCGGCGATGGCCTGCTTGCCTTCGGTCGTGTTGACGATGAAGACGATCTCGCCGTTCTTGATCAGGTCGACAATGTGGGGGCGGCCTTCGAGTACCTTGTTGATGCGTTCGCAGTCGATGCCATGTTCGGCAAGAAACGCGCAGGTGCCGCTAGTCGCGACGATGCTGAAACCGCGTTTGAGCAGTTCGCGCGCCACCGGCAGCAGGCGCTGCTTGTCGGGATCGCGCACCGACACGAAGGCCTTGCCGGCACGCGGCGCGGTGATGTTGGCCGCTTCGTGGGCGCGGGCAAACGCGGCGCCGAAGCTGCGCCCGACGCCCATGACCTCGCCGGTGGAACGCATTTCCGGTCCTAGGATCGGATCGACGTTCTGGAATTTCAGGAACGGGAAAATCGCTTCCTTGACCGAGTAGTAGTCTGGCACGACTTCGCGCGTCGCCTTCTGCTCGGCCAGGGATTTGCCGACCATGCAGCGCGCTGCAATCTTCGCCAGCGCCACGCCGGTTGCCTTGGATACGAACGGCACCGTGCGCGAGGCACGCGGATTGACTTCGAGAATATAGATCGTCGCGGTGCCGGCCTCGTCGGTCTGGATCGCGAACTGCGTGTTCATGAGGCCGACGACCTTGAGCTCGCGCGCCATTTGCGCGACCTGCACGCGCAGCGCGTCCTGCACCGCGACCGGCAGCGAATACGGCGGCAGCGAGCAAGACGAATCGCCGGAGTGCACGCCGGCTTCCTCGATATGCTCCATGATGCCGCCGATCAGCACGTTGCCCTGCATGTCGGCGACGACGTCGACATCGACCTCGACCGCATTGTCGAGGAAGCGGTCGAGCAGCACCGGCGAGTCGTTCGACACGCGCACCGCGTCGGTGATGTAGCGCTTCAGATCCGCGTCGCCGTGCACGACTTCCATTGCACGGCCGCCGAGCACGTAGCTCGGGCGCACGACCAGCGGATAGCCGATCTCGCGCGCCAATGCGAGCGCCTCGTCTGGATTGCGCGCAGTGCGGTTCGGCGGCTGCGTCAGCTTGAGCTTCGCCACCATCTGCTGGAAACGCTCGCGGTCTTCGGCCAGATCGATCGAATCCGGCGACGTGCCGATGATCGGTGCGCCGTTGGCTTCGAGCGCGCGCGCAAGCTTCAGCGGCGTCTGCCCGCCGTACTGCACGATGACGCCTTTCGGTTTTTCCTTGTCGATGATCTCGAGTACGTCCTCGAGCGTCAGCGGCTCGAAATACAAGCGGTCGGACGTGTCGTAATCGGTCGACACGGTCTCCGGGTTGCAGTTGACCATGATAGTTTCGAAACCATCCTCGCGCAGCGCGAGAGCCGCGTGCACGCAACAGTAGTCGAACTCGATGCCCTGGCCGATGCGGTTCGGACCGCCGCCGAGCACCATGATCTTGTCGCGCGCCGTCGGCTCGGCCTCACACTGTTCTTCGTAGGTCGAGTACATGTACGCGGTCGTCGTCGCAAACTCGGCCGCGCACGAGTCGACGCGCTTGTACACCGGGCGCACGCCGAACGCGTGGCGCAGCTTGCGCACCGCCGCTTCGTCCGTCGCGAGCAGCGCAGCCAGCCGCGCGTCGGAAAAACCCTTGCGCTTGAGCTGGCGCATGCGCGGCGAGTCGAGCGAATTGAGCCCGCCATTACGCACTTCACCCTCGATCTCGACGAGCTCTGCGATCTGGTCGAGGAACCAGTGATCGATATGCGTCAGACCGTAGATTTCCTGCAGCGACAGGCCAGCGCGGAATCCATCGGCCACATAGAACAGGCGTTCGGGTCCCGGCTCGCGCAGCTCGCGCTTGAGCGTCGCGACATCATCGGGATTGGCCGGATCGAGCCGTCCGGGATTCAGGCCATCCTTGCCGGTTTCCAGCCCGCGCAACGCTTTCTGCAGCGACTCCTGGAACGTCCGGCCGATTGCCATGACCTCGCCGACCGACTTCATCTGTGTCGTCAGGCGCGCGTCCGCCGCCGGAAACTTCTCGAACGCAAAGCGCGGAATCTTGGTGACGACATAGTCGATCGTCGGCTCGAACGAAGCCGGCGTCGCGCCGCCGGTGATCTCGTTGCGCAGCTCGTCGAGCGTGTAGCCGACGGCAAGCTTGGCCGCCACCTTGGCGATCGGGAAGCCGGTCGCCTTCGACGCCAGCGCGGACGAGCGCGACACACGCGGGTTCATCTCGATGACGACGACACGGCCGTTCTCGCTGTTCACGCCGAACTGCACGTTCGAGCCGCCGGTGTCGACCCCGATCTTGCGCAGCACGGCGATGCTGGCGTCGCGCAGGCGCTGGTATTCCTTGTCCGTCAGCGTCTGCGCCGGCGCCACGGTAATCGAGTCGCCGGTGTGCACGCCCATCGGGTCGAGGTTCTCGATCGAGCAGACGATGATGCAGTTGTCGGCCGTGTCGCGCACGACCTCCATCTCGAATTCCTTCCAGCCGAGCACCGATTCCTCGATCAGCACCTCGTGCACCGGCGACAGCTCGAGGCCGCGCGCGACGATCTCGACGAACTCCTCGCGGTTGTAGGCGATGCCGCCGCCGGAACCGCCGAGCGTGAAGCTCGGCCGGATGATGGTCGGGAATCCCACCCGCGTCTGGATGTCGAGCGCCTGTTCGAGCGTGCGCGCAACCTCGGCCTTCGGGCAATCCAGGCCGATATCGATCATGGCACGACGGAACAGCTCGCGGTCCTCGGCCATGCGGATGGCCTCGCGCGACGCGCCGATCAGTTCGACGTCGTACTTTTCCAGAATTCCACTGTCGGCGAGGTCCAGCGCGCAATTCAGCGCCGTCTGCCCGCCCATCGTCGGCAGCAGCGCGTCGGGTCGTTCCTTCTCGATGATGCGTTCGAGCGTAAGCCGGTTGATCGGTTCGATATAGACCGCATCGGCAGTTTCCGGGTCGGTCATGATCGTTGCCGGATTCGAATTGACCAGCACGATGCGGAAGCCTTCCTGTTTCAGCGCCTTGCAAGCCTGGGCGCCGGAATAGTCGAACTCGCACGCCTGGCCGATGACGATCGGGCCGGCGCCGATGATCAGGATCGATTTGAGGTCGGTTCTTTTCGGCACGGGCGATCCGTCAATGTTTGACCGGTGCTGGCGCTGGCGCCGGCACGATGCTGACGACCGTGTCCTTCGGAATCGTCAGCTCGGTCGAACCGGAGGGCGTGTCGATGCTCAAGGTCAATTCGATCTTCGTGAATTTCGCCAGCGTGCCGACGCGCGTGCTTTTGAAGGTCGTGCGAACGGCAATGCGCTCGCCGACGTGACTGCCAAGATCGTCGTAGGCTATTTCCGCTGCTGCCGGCGCCGCGTCGGGCTTGGCGGCTTTGGTCGTATGTGCGGCGACCTTGCCGGCGTCCGATGCCGCCGAAGCGATGCCCGGAATCAATGACCCGGCCAGAATCAAGGCGATGAATGCGAAGGATTGGTGCATGCGTTCACGCCGCGGCAGCCGCGCGCGCCTCCATGAGCTGGATGAATCGGTCGAACAGACCGGACACGTCATGCGGTCCGGGACTCGCTTCGGGATGCCCCTGGAAACTGAACGCCGGCGCATCGAGCACACGGATGCCCTGGTTGGAGCCGTCGAACAACGAGCGGTGCGTCACTTCGACATTGCCCGGCAACGTCGCTTCGTCGACGGCGAAGCCATGGTTCTGGCTCGAGATCATGACCCGGCCGCTGGCCAGATCGATGACCGGATGATTGGCGCCATGGTGGCCGAATTTCATTTTCACTGTTCTGGCGCCGGCAGCCAGGCCGAGAATCTGGTGACCCAGACAGATGCCGAACAGCGGAATCTGGCGGCGCATGAACTCGCGCGCAGCGGCTATCGCGTAATCACACGGTTCCGGATCGCCAGGGCCGTTGGAGAGAAAAACGCCGTCGGGCTTGTGCGCCAGCGCCTCGGGCGCTGGCGTCTGCGCTGGAACCACGATGACCTCGCAGCCGCGATCGACCAGCATGCGCAAGATATTGCGCTTGACGCCGAAGTCGTAGGCGACGACGCGGCGACGATGCGAAGGCGCGGCAAACGCAGTGCGGTCGAGGTCATAGCTGCCGGTGTCGAAGCGATAGCTGTCGCGCACGCTGACGACCTTCGCCAGGTCCATGCCCTTGAGGCCGGGAAACCCGCGTGCCGCCACCAGCGCCGCTTCCGCGGACACTGAGGTGCCGGCGGCAATGCAGCCGTTCTGTGCGCCGCCATCGCGCAGCAGACGTGTCAGCTGACGTGTATCGATATCGGCGATGGCGACGATGCCGTGCCGGCGCAGGTAGGCATCGAGTGGTTCCTGCGCGCGCCAGTTGCTCGCCAGGCGCGGCAGGTCGCGAATGACGAGTCCCGCGGCGTGGACCTGCGTCGATTCCTCATCGACGGCGTTGCAGCCGGTGTTGCCGACGTGCGGATAGGTGAGCGTGACGATCTGACGCGCGTAGGACGGGTCGGTCAGGATTTCCTGGTAGCCGGTGATCGCCGTGTTGAACACCACCTCGCCAACGGTCTGTCCCTCCGCACCAATCGAAATACCGCGGAACAACGTGCCATCTGCGAGTGCAAGAATTGCCGGTGTCATCAGCGCCTGCTATCCAAAGTAACGCAACCTTCAGGTGCAGCAGAACCCGCGGGCTGGCCTGGGCCAGTCCGTGGAAGAGGTTACGGGCGAGCGGGAATGATACCGGCCGGACGCGTGTCCTGTCCACCGCCGGAGAGATAGAATGGCTGCAGAACCGTCGCATCGAGCCGCTCATGTCCGCCGCCGTTTCCGTCGTTAGTCCCCCCGCGCTGTTCGACCCGGCGCGACTCGATCGCGCCGACACGCTCGTGCGCGATCAGCCGTTCGCCTTCCTCGTCGCGCACGAGCAACTGCCGCGCGAAGCGGCGGCAGAATTGCAGCGCGATTTCCCGCGCTATGCCGGTGCCGGCTTCTTTCCGTACGAGGACAAGGACTGCGGCCCGAGCATCAACCAGCTGATCGCCGACCTGACCGAACCGGCCGTGGCCAGCGCCGTCGGCGCGCGCCTCGGCATCGACAACCTCGGACAATATCCGACGCTGGTCACGCTATGCCGCAGCCTCAACAAGCGTCACGGCACGATCCACACGGACAGCAGGTCCAAGGTCGCAACCGCCCTGCTCTACCTGCACGAGTCGTGGCCGGACACCAGCGACGGTTGTTTTCGCTTCCTCAATCGCGTCGACGACATCGACGATCTCGCGGCACCGGAAATCCGGCCGCTGTACGGCAATCTCGCCGTTTTCAAACGCGCGGACAATTCCTTTCACGGCCACCTGCCGTACGAAGGCGAGCGGCGCGTGATCCAGGTTGCCTGGCTGACGAGCGAAGACGAAAAGCTGCGCAAGACGCAGCGTGGAAAGCTGTCGCGCCTGTTCAAGAGACTGTTCGGCGCCCTCGACCGCAAGCTGGGCGCCGGCCGCGACAAGAATGCCGCGCACAAGGACTAAAACATGCCACCCGTCGCCTGGCACACCGCGTTCGAACTCGCGGCGTACGCGGTCGGGGTACGACTGTTCCTCTGGCAGCGCCGACGCCTGAACCTGCCGGTCCTCACCGACCGTGACGCCAGCTTGTGGATCGGCGTCGCCGCGATCGTCGGCGCCGCGTTTGGGGCGAAACTCGGTTACTGGATCGAGGATCCGCGCAGCGCATTCGCCGATTTTCCCGACTGGCGCCACCTGCTCGAAGGCAAAACCATCGTCGGCGCACTGCTGGGCGGGTTGATCGGCGTCGAACTCGTCAAGCGCGCGGTCGGCGCGCGTGGATCGAGCGGCGATGCGTTTGCACTGCCGCTGATCGTCGGTATCGCCATCGGCCGCGTCGGCTGCTTTCTTGCCGGGCTCGGCGATCACACCTACGGCATCCCGACGGACTTGCCGTGGGCCGTGGATTTCGGCGACGGCGTTCCGCGGCATCCCACGCAGCTGTATGAAATTGCATACCTCGTCATGCTCGGCGCGGCAATCCAGTATCGCCGCGCTGCGTTCGACCGGCCCGGCGATGCGTTCCGTGCCTTCATGGTCGCGTATCTGGCTTTTCGCCTGGCCATCGACTTCATCAAGCCGATGCCGGTCGTTTACCTCGGTTTCCTGTCCGGCATCCAGCTGTTATGTATCGGCGGCCTGGTCTACTATCATCGCGACATCGTTCGGCTGGCGGGGGCGGTCGCGTGGGGGCGAAATTAAGACCGTACCTGTTCTACGACAGCGCCGTTTCGGTGTGCAGCACGTGCCTGCGCCGAGTCGAGGCGAAGATCCTGATCAAGGACGAGCGCGTCTTCCTCGAAAAATGGTGTGCCGAACACGGCCGCGAGCGCGTGCTGATCGCGGACGACGCCGCCTACTACCGCAAGTCGCGCGAAGTCTTCATCAAGCCGCCGGAACTGCCGCGGCGCTTCAACACTGAACAACGCTGGGGCTGCCCATACGATTGCGGTTTGTGCCCGGAGCACATGCAGCACAGCTGCCTGACGCTGGTCGAGATCACCGACCACTGCAACCTGCGTTGCCCTATCTGCTACGCAGACTCGGGCCCGCATCGCCCGGGCTTCCGCGACGTGGCGACCGTCGAGCGCATGCTGGACGCTATCGTCGCCAATGAGGGCGAACCCGACGTCGTGCAGATCTCCGGCGGCGAGCCGACGTTGCATCCGGAGTTCTTCGCCATCCTCGACGCGGCGCGGCAACGTCCAATCCGCCATTTGATGATCAACACCAACGGCCTGCGTATTGCAAAGGAACCCGACTTTGCCGCACGACTTGCGACGTATCAGCCGGGATTCGAGGTCTACCTGCAGTTCGATTCGCTGCGCGACGAGGTGCACCAGGAACTGCGCGGCGCGCGCCTCGCCGATATCCGCCTGCGCGCGCTCGAGAACCTCAACGCGCACGACATCTCGACGACACTGGTCGTCACGGTCAAGAAGGGACTCAACGACCACGAACTCGGCGGCATCGTCGAATTCGCGCTGAGCCAGCCGTGCGTGCGCGGGGTGACGTTCCAGCCGATCCAGGCGGCCGGTCGCCTGGAAAACTACGATCCGGCAATCAATCGGCTGACGTTGACGGAAGTGCGCCGGCGCATTCTCGAACAGACGAGCGTGTTCCAGCCCGATGACCTGATACCGGTGCCGTGCAATCCCGACTGCCTGGCGATGGCGTACGCGCTGAAGCTCGACGGCGCCACGGTGCCGCTGACGCGCTTCGTCGCGCCGGAAACGCTCGTCGCCAAAGGCCGCAACACGATCGTCGTCGAGCGCGACGAAGAGTTGCGCGCCCACGTGTTCGAACTGTTCGCGACGAATCACTCGCCGCAATCGCAGGCCTGCTCGCTGTCGGACCTGCTGTGCTGCCTGCCGCAGGTGCAGGCGCCGGCCGACCTTTCCTATCGCAACGTGTTCCGTGTGCTGATAATGCAATTCATCGACGCCATGAGCTTCGACCTGCGCGCCGTGAAGAAGTCGTGTGTGCACATCGCGCAGCCCGACGGCACGATCGTTCCGTTCGACACGTTCAACCTGTTCTATCGCGACGCGCGCGCGCAACGTCTGGCGCAATTGCGCGCGGATGTCAGCGCCCGCGGCGGCGCTACCTACTGAAGGAGAGCTGCGATGTCAGACTTGCCGACGCAACCCGCTCCGCCGACGCAGCCGAACGCCAATCCTGCCGGTTCGCTCGGCTCCGGCATCGCGATCGCCTGGGCCTGCCTGATCGGCGGCTACATCGTCGTCAGCGTAATGGCTGGCGGCATTTTCAGCGTGTTCAACGGAGTCAATTCAGACGTCGGGGTCGTTCTCGCCGTGCTCATGTGCCTGTTGCCGTGGATCGTGATGGTCGCCCTGATCGTTCACTTCGCGAAGAAAAATCAACCGCGCACGGCTCTGGGCATCGGTGTCGGAATCGCGTCGATCATTGGCGTATTGCTGCTGCTGGTTGCGGCGTGCTTCGGACTGCTCTCGAACACCAACTTCCACTAGGCGCCGGCGCTCAAGCCGACGGCGCCAGCACCTCGTCGAATGTGTACGTGCCCGGCTCGCGGCGTGCGAGCCAGATCGCCGCGGCAAGTGCGCCGCGGGCGAAAATGTCGCGGCTCGTCGCGCGGTGTGTCAACTCCAGGCGTTCGCCGCCGGCGTTGAAGATGACGGTGTGCTCGCCGACGACATCGCCGCCGCGCAACGCAGCGAAGCCGATTTCACCCGGCTTGCGCGGCCCGACCTGACCATGGCGAGCGTAGACCGCTTTGTCGTCGAGTTCGACACCTTGCCCCTCGGCAACGGCCCGCCCCAGCAACAGCGCCGTTCCGGAAGGCGCATCCTGCTTGCGCGCGTGGTGCATTTCCACGATGTCGCAATCCCACTCCGGCAGCGCGTTGGCCACGCGCCTCGCGCAACGCACCAGCATGGCAACGCCGAGACTGAAGTTGGCCGCCCAAAGCACCGGTATCGTGCGTGCTGCGTTCTGCATCGAGACGAATTGCTCGTCACGCAATCCGGTCGTGCCGCTGACGAAACCGGCGCGTCGCTCGATCGCCAATGCAAGCGCTGCATCGAACGCGATCGGGCCGCTGAAATCGACCAGCACGTCGCACGGCATATCGGGATCGAGCGATGTGGAGAAATCGACGTCGCGTTTTTGCGCACCGAACACGCGGTCGACCGGTTCATCGGCAAGACCGGAGCCCGGCCGGACGAGTGCACAACTCAGCCGCGCGTGCGTCGATTCGAGGATGGCGCGCGCAATCGCCTGGCCCATTCGGCCCGATGATCCGTAGACAACGACGTTGACCAGATCGCCCATGCGGTAATGCTAGCAGAGCGGTGAGGTCGCGCGCTGCGCGCGCTTGTGAGGAAGTCAGGAGTTAGGAGAGCGTGAAAGACGCGGCAGATCTTTCGACCAACGAGGCCGCGAAGCGGCCGGCCTTACGAGGCGCGCAGCGCCCGACCTCACAAGCCGCGCAGCGGCGACCTAACTCCTGACTCGCGGCGGCTAGCTCGTAACCCGTTCCCAGAACTGCTTGACGCCGTCGAACCACGAGCTGGCACGCGGCGTGTGCGCGCGTACATCGTCGCCGAAGCTCGCTTCGAATTGCTCGAGCAAATCGCGCTGCTGCTTGTTCAGTTTCACGGGCGTTTCCACGACCACTTTGCAGATCAGGTCGCCGACATGGCCGTTGCGCACGTTGCGCACGCCCTTGCCGCGCAGGCGGAACAGCTTGCCGGTCTGGGTCTCCGCCGGAATCTTGATGACGGCCTCGCCGCCGAGCGTCGGTACTTCCATTTCGGCGCCGAGCGCAGCCTGCGAGAAGCGGATGGGCACTTCGCAATACAGGTCGTCGTGCTCGCGCTGAAAGATGGCGTGTTCGCGCACGTGAACTTCTACGTACAGGTCGCCCGCGGGCGCTCCGCTCGGACCCGCCTCCCCTTCGCCGGCCAGGCGAATGCGGTCGCCGCTGTCCACGCCGGCCGGAATCTTCACGGCAAGCCTCTTGTCCCGGCGCACGCGCGCCTCGCCACGGCAGGCGCGGCATGGATTGGCGATCCTCTTGCCGCTGCCACCGCATTGCGGGCACGACTGCTGGATCGAGAAAATTCCGTTCTGCATGCGCACGCGGCCCTGGCCGCGGCAGGTGTCGCAGGTACTCAGCTTGCCGTCGGCGGAGCCCGAGCCGCTGCAACTCTCGCATGCGACCAGCGTCGGCACGTCGATCTGGCGATCGACGCCGAATACGGCTTCCTCCAGATCGAGTTCGAGCACGTAACGCAGGTCCGAACCGCGGCGCTGCCGGCCCTGGCCGCCCATGCCGAAGATGTCCGAGAAGATGTCGCCGAAGATGTCGCCGACATCGGCAAACCCGCCGCCGCCACCTCGACCCATCCCCGCCTCGAACGCGGCGTGACCATGACGGTCGTAGAGTGCGCGCTTCTGCGCATCACCCAGCACTTCATAGGCTTCCTTCGCCTCCTTGAAGTGCCCCTCGCATTCCTTGTTGTCCGGGTTGCGATCCGGATGATGCTTCATCGCCAGGCGACGAAACGCCTTCTTCAGGTCGTCGTCCGAAGCGGTTTTTTCCACACCGAGAACTTCGTAGTAACAGCGCTTGCTCATAGGTACGTGCCTTTCCAAATCGTCCCTATGGCAAACGTGCGTGGACTTGCTTTGCAACGGTATTCATTCCACCACCCGATCCTCGATACGTCTGTCCGGCACCAGCCACATTGCGGCGACTGCAGCATACAGCCCGCACGAAACTATTGGGATGAAAAATGCCAAAGCAACCGCCACCGCGTAGACGACGACCGACACCCGCTCCTTCCAGTCGTTACGGATGGCCTTTTTCAGCTCGCTCCTCGGACCGCCGTTGCATTCGACCAGCGAGCGCAGGAGCGGAATCCACGAGAGCGCCGCCATCAACAACACGAAGCCATATAGCGCCGTTGGCACCGGCGATGGCACGGGGCGCGCTTCGTTCAGCCAGCTCGTAACGAACGGAAACAGCGAAAGCCAGAACAGCAAATGCAGGTTCGCCCACATGACCTTGCCGTTCACGTGTTCGACGACTTGCAGCATGTGGTGGTGATTGTTCCAGTAGATGCCGACGTAAATGAAACTCAGCACGTAGCTGAGCATGATCGGCCAGTTCGCGAGCAGCGCCTGCCAGCTCGCCTCGTGCGGCGCCTTGAGCTCCAGCACCATGATCGTGATGATCACCGCGATAACGCCGTCCGTGAAGGCTTCGAGTCTGCTTTTTTCCATCGCGGGAAAAGCGTCAGGTCGGCCGCTGCGCGGCCTCGTTAGGCCGCGGCTGCGCCGCTCGTGAGGGGTTAGTTTGCGACCGAAGGAGTCCAGCGAGTGATGCAAAGATGGGCTCCGTCTCGCGAATCAACGCCGAGGCATCGGCGAATCCGAGGTCGTGCGCGATGCGTAGCTGCGTATCGAGCTCGGACAGCGAGCCTCGCGCGATCATCAAGTACTGCGCGAATTCCTTGCGCGAAGACCGTGCCGCGCCTTCAGCGATGTTGGACGGAATGCTAACCGCGCAGCGCCTGATCTGGGCCGTCAGACCGAATCGCTCATCTGCGGGAAACTGCTTCGAGAACTCGTAGACACGGCGAACAAGAGCCATGGCATCCTGCCAGACGCGCAAGTCATGATGCAGCCTCATCCGTCACCCTCCCCTAACTCCTGACCAGCAAGCCGGGCACAAGCCCGGCTTGCGACCTCACTCCCTTACTTCTTACCGTCTTTTACTTCCGTGAACTCGGCGTCGACGACATCGTCCTTCGGCGCCGAACCGCCGCCGCCCGGCGCTCCGGCATCGCCGCCACCCGACTGGGCAGAAGCTGCCGCCGCGGCCAGCGGTTGTGCCGCCTGCTCGAGCGCCGTGATCTTCGATTCGATCGCGTCTTTGTCTTCGCCCTTCATGACCTTTTCCAGGTCCGCCAGTGCCGCCTCGATTGCGCCGATCTGACCTCCGACCTTTCCGCCATGCTCCTTGATCGCCGCACGCGTGGCGTGCACGAGCTGATCGGCCTTGTTGCGCGTGCCGACGAGCTCATGGAACTTCTTGTCGTCTTCCTTGTTCGCCTCGGCGTCGCGCACCATGCGCTGGATCTCTTCCTCGTTCAACCCCGAACCGGCCTTGATTTCGATGCGCTGCTCCTTGCCGGTCTTCTTGTCCTTCGCGTGCACA
>Ga0105242_10000563_pt1 | contig 29354 bp, 30 predicted proteins | sample KBSM24metaG_FD_81521 | JGI IMG/M metagenome (GOLD analysis project Ga0105242, IMG submission 81521) | Miscanthus rhizosphere microbial communities from Kellogg Biological Station, Michigan, USA - KBS M2-4 metaG | ecosystem: Host-associated > Plants > Roots > Rhizosphere > Soil | place...
AATTGTACTTAAACCCGGGCATTCCTGCAGCGTACTCGCTCATAATGGTACCTCCCTGCTCCAGGATGCGACGGCCGAGCTGGGTATGGCTGGCGGGATAGATTTTGTCCAAACCATTGGCCAGAACGGCTACCGTGGTCCCGCCAGCGTCTAGGCAGGCCTGATGGGCTATGCCGTCTACCCCGATTGCCAAACCACTGATGATCACCACTCCCCGCTCTGCTAGCTCTGTAGCCAGCTTGGCAGTAACCTGCCTGCCGTAGGCGCTGACGGCGCGGCTACCTACGATGGCAACGCGTGGTTTGTCTAGCCATTCTGCCGGATTGGCCCCACGATAAAATAACTCCTGTGGAGGGGCGGGAATGTCCCTTAACAGATAAGGATAAGCGTTATCTTGTATTGTAAGTCTTTTTACATCCATACAAACTTATGTGTAAGTATTGACATAAGGGCATCTTTTTGCTAGAATAGCAACCTGTAAGTCGTGGTGACACCTCTTACGCACCTTATATCCCCCATTCTAACATTTGTTAGATTGTTTTAGAGCGTGCCACCCTAGACAAAGTTGTTACCCTCCACTTTTCTTAAATCGGCGCCCGCGGGGTTTACTCCGCAACATGCGTTCTAAAACAAACTAACCCCTTTAACGAGAGTTTTGCAGTTTTTCTTAGGAATTGCCGCGAACGTCCCGGTACATAGTGAGCCTAAACGGTAGCTTACGCTGACACACATCATATGTTTATAGATGCTGATGTTTCACTTCCGTGGTGGGTTGAAGGGTGGACGGAGATAATCCCTCGGGATTATCTCCATAAATAGGCCTGCGAGCGGTGCCCACCCCCTCTCGCAGGCCTTTTTATGTAACTTAGAATATAATCATAACTATGGAATTTGACCCTAACCGTGATGCGTTTGTACTGACTCCATATGAGAGCAGACTTTTCAGGGTGCCCGATGGCGCAACTGAATGGCCACTAGGAAAGTGTGGAGAGCTGGCTGTCATGGTATCTTTGACGGAGCATGATCTGGCCGATATATGTCCCACCACTGCTAACCCTGCCGATCGAAGTCGGGCAATTGCAGATCATACTGCGGCTGTGCGACATACAATGCAAGCCCGTCAGTTACTTGCCCAACACGCTATCATAGGCGACGATGACCTTGCAAGACTGCTAGGTTAGCTCATAGAATCCCGGCAATGTGCAGGAAATTGCGCAGCAGCGACAAGCCGGTAATAGTGTAAACCTCTTCTATGGCGTCAAAATCGGCCATGACCTTCCGGGTGTCTAACGGGGTTAGATCTGGGTCGGCCTGGAGCCACTGCTGTAGCATTTCACGGGTAAGCTCGAAATGGGATTGGATACCGTAAGCGTTACTGCGGATTTTTACAATTTGGTTGCGGCAGTCGCGCCCGGTGGCTAGCAATTGCATGCTTTTGGTCATCTCTACAGTTTCGCCGTGCAGCTGAAACACCCGGAAATCGTTGCGCAGCCCCAAGAACAAGGGGTCTTTTTTGCCGAGAGCCGTTAGGGCTAGCTCGGTTAGGCTGACGCTGTATGGCGTACCGTCGGGCGTGTGCAGGCCTACTTCTTTTATACCCTTTACCACTTTGCCACCGGCAACCTTTGCGGCTACTTGCAAGCCTAGGCATATGCCCAGATACGGTATGCCGGCGTCGAATGCCTGTTTGACACGTTCTAGCTCTGCGGTCATCTTTGGAGTGGTGTCGTTAGCACTATCTGGGCCGCCTAGTACAACTAATGCTGTGTAACCTGTTGGGTCGGGAAAGGCTTCACCTCTATCTAGGTCTACCATTTCGTATGGGATGGCGGTTTCGTTTAGTAACCGTTGGAGTAGCCCGGGTCCTTCGCGGGTGATGTTTTGGACGATGAGGACTTTGTTGGCGCGGGAGTGATAGTGTGGTGCATCGGCGGCCTGCGAAAGTTCAGCTTCGCGTTGCAAAGCTAAAAGTACGCCGTACAAATGGCGGCTCAGTGGCTCTTTGCGGTAGTTTTCCCAGGTGCCATAGGGGTTGTAGAGTTTGGCGGCCGCTCGGTAGCGCTCCTGGATGGGCATGCCGGCGTACTGGTCGAACCCAAATAAAATCGTGGCAATCTGCGCTTCTTTGCCCTCTAAACGCTCGTGGATGATATGTCGAAGGGTTTCTATGAATACATAGGCACGCTTGGCAGAGTTTGCCCCTTCCCCACTCTGGCTGACTACCACTGGCAGGTCTATAAGTGGTGATTGTTCTAGGTTGGCAGCCGTTACCCCGCTGCGGATGGTCTCACGGAGGGCTTCTATAAGGTGGGCGTCTGGGTTGATGGGTTCGCTGCTGTTCATGGTTTCTTTCTCTGCACAGAGGATAATTCTGCTGTGCCCAAATAGATAGTCTAGTGACGCTTTTCGACGGATTTCGGCGCTTTTGAGTCTGTGGGTTTTCGCCTGGTTTTAGGCTACAAAAAGCTACGGGTTTCGGCCGTCACGGGGCTGCCGTAGGCGTATTCGCTTAAAATAGCGCTTACTTCACGTTTCAGGGCCGGTAACTGCCCCTGTTGGTCTCTGCTGAAGTCCTGGAGCACAAAATCGGCCGTATCCATTTGTTCTGGCGTCTTGGGGCCGATGCCGATGCGTACGCGGCCGTAATCTTCGCCAATGTGCTGGGACACTGATTTTACGCCGTTATTCCCTGCCGCACTGCCGCCAACACGCATGCGCACCTGGCCGAAGTTTATATCTAGTTCGTCGTGTACCACAACGGTCTGTTCATTACTAAGCTTATAAAAATGCTGCACAGCCTGCACTGCTTCCCCGCTGAGGTTCATGAAGGTCTGTGGTTTTACCAAAATAACGCGAGCATCGCCTAGGTTGGTTTGAGTTAGTTCGCATTTTAGGTCTTTTTTGGCAATCCAGGGGTCAAAGTTGTTTTTGCGAGCAAATTCGTCTACACACATAAAGCCAATGTTGTGGCGAGTGTCGGCATATTCTTCGCCGGGGTTGCCCAGGCCCACTATAAGTAGCGTCTTGGTAAGACTAAACGTGGTGTAGTTGAGCGGATTGCTGACCTGGGGTCGTTTTTGGAATAATGCCATATTCAGCTAGTATAACCTAAAGCCTAGCAATTGACAGTTGTAAAACCGTAACTATGTGGTAGAGTTGGTAACTATGACGGAGATACTTACCCCTGTTAACCATCCGGGGCAGCAAACCAGACGAGACACACCGGATCTGAATGGAGATTTTGTAATCGCGCCGCTTCATGAAAGGCTGCAGACGGCTGTAGGAGAGGCTTTAGCAATTGATCGTGGCGAGTTGGATCCAGGTGCCGAATTGCCAGCGGCAACTCCTGCTGATTTCTGGTTACAACCATCTGCGGTAGGAAAATGGCGACAGCGCGAAGCCGCGGCTCATGCCTTAGGGTTGGTAGTGTATCCAATTGACGCACCCCGACGCAAACCGGCCCAATTGCGTTTTGCCTGGCATGAAGCGAGAGAGGCGAAGGAATGGCTAGAAGATATGGGTGCGTTGCCTACCGAGCCTGACAGAGAGGAATTACAACAGTTCAGTCATTCTGCTGCTCTTCGTAAAGATGCTGCCTTGCGGTTGGGAGCTGGAGCACTGTGGTGGGTCGTGGGACTTACGGCCACAAGTAATGTAAAGGGTCCTCGATCGTATCGCTTTGGCGTGCGTGAAAAGAGTTACGGGGTTGTTCCTGCTGGTCTATACCTGCAGTCACCTGTAGAATTGGCAGCCTGGTTGGTAAGCGCGTGGTCCGAACATGTGACTCTGGAGGATAGGGCTTGGCTGGCGGACCTTGGCTATGGTAGCTTTGGCGATGTCGATACGGCAATTCGGACAGAAAATCGGCGGCGTAGAGACTATAACGAGGCCCTGCGTGGTTCTGGTCAACCAGAACCACTGATGGAATGGGCATTTGTTCCGGCGAATGGCCCTACTGGCGATGAGACCCCATTTAGACGTCTAAATGGCGATGCAGCTGGCCACTAGCCTACTTTTCTAGTTGATTACAGTTTAAAACGCGCCGATGATGAGTGCTAGCGAAGACGCAAACATAAGACCAAGCATAATGTAAATGGCGAAGCCATCACCTTTTTTGACGGCAATTCGGCCGCCAATGTAACTGCCCACCATCATGGTGCTGGCACCCACGGCTGCCGCTTGCCAGACAATAAGCTTATCACCAATAACACTCACTATAATGGTAGTGTTAAGCACAATCTGTGACAGACGCTTCGTAATGTGTGCTTCGTTGGCGGTCTGACCTAAAAAGCCCATCAGTACGATGTTAACGAGCGAACCAAGCCCGCCGCTAAATGCACCTTGCAAAAACAAGCTACCTGTTAGAAAAATGCTACCAAGCACCTTCTGTGCTGTGGTGGGTGTGTGCGGTTTTATGCCGACTTTTTTGTAGATCATGACCGGTATAAGCAGCAGGAGCATAACCCCTAGGCTGAGTCGGTAGTAGCGGCTGTCGAAAGCTCGGATAACATAGGGCACGAGCAGTCCAACTGCTAGGGCTAAGGCCATAAGGGCGACGATACGTTTTTTGTGGATCTGAGTTTTGTGGGCGCGCAGTCCGGTAAGCGAACCAATTGTTACGGCCAGACCGTTGAATTTGCCACTGGAAATGGCTTGTGCGGGTGACAGGCCTAGTACTATGGCTAGCGGCGACATGACAAACCCAGCGCCTGCTCCGGCGATGCCGCTTAAGATCGACATTAACAGACCGGCCGTACCGTAGATAACCAGGTGCCATCCGTGCATATGCTCCATAATACGCTACAGACGCTGTTTGTGCGCCAACGAGTTTGGCCGGTTTTTCCGTAGTTGTGCTTAGTGGCGTTTGGTGGCGTGTTTGAGCAAGAAAAAGCCGCTAACTACCAAAAGTAATAGCCCGGAGCCCATCAGAACGATCCATTGGCTGTGAGGTGGTACGGGTAGCGCCATAACCAAACAGAAGTAGCCTAGTATGGGCCCGCCAAAGAAGACAAACGGGATGATGCTGGCGAATCCCCAGGCAAAGTTGGACATCCATGGGGAATAAAAATCAAATTCGTTTATGCGATTATACCGCGCAGTGTCGTTCTTGGTGAGTGGGTCGAAGCGCGTAAAGAACTCGTATGTTTTGCGGGTAAGCCAAAGTACAAAATTTATGTATAGCATGGGGTATTGTTATCCTATTTATTTTTCTTGCAACTCACATTCAAAGTAACATGCGACGTCGGCTATTTTTCGGGGCAGATAAAAATAAGCTTTGCGTCGCATTTCCTCTCGCTCCCATAGTCGATTCATCAGCATCTGACAAACCAGCTGCCCATTAGTTTCATGACTGAGGCGTGCAAGGAGTCGAGTTCGGTACTCTTGGAGCCGTCCCGGCCCCAGTTGCATAAAGAAAAGTGGTAGAAGTTGGTGATTAAGAACAGCGCTTTCGTAAAAAGACTCTCCCATGGGAGCGTACTGTAGGGCACTGGTTATTGCATCATCGAAGACTGCATCCGAGAGGTCGATGTAGCTGTAAGAGGTAGGCTGTAAGAAACGATCTTGGTAACCCTGCTCCTGGAAGCGACTAATGATATGTTTCTCGACCGCACCCAAACACCAGGCCGCTGGGCTGGTCGTGACGGTAGATAGAAGGTCTGCTCTATAAAAAGCGACACCGTCGGCGTCGCTGCCGGTGTGTGCACGGCCCTTCACTAGTGACCCATGCAGGGCTAGTGCAATCAGGCTGCCATCGGGTGCAGTTTGGCGCATTGCACTCCAGCCTTCTTCCATAATGTTGAGTATGTCTGGGACGAAGGTATGGTCTAGCCCATCATCGCCTACATTGGGGCCATAGGGTGTGGCAAACTGGAAGCGTGGAGCGTCTTCAAAATGGAGACTTGGCGGATGTTGGTTTGGCCTAAATGGGGACGGTGTTTGGACGGAGTTCATGGGGTATGTCGTACTGCCGCTTAAGTGGTTTTGCTGCTAGTTGTACTTGTCAGTGGGGCGCGGAGCTTTTTTCTTGATAATGCTCTTTTGCAAGTCGCTGCGGTCGGCTTTGGTGGGGCTGTTACCGTGTTTGTGGGTGACGTGCTTTTCTATAAACCAAATCTGCAATGCCGTGCCTTCGAAGTTAAAGACTTCACGCAGTTCGCGCTCTAGGTAGCGGCGATAGCTCCAGTGAACGAATTTGGTGTGGGCACCAAAAATCTTGAAGGCTGGGATGGGGTTGTCATCTTCTTGCACCATGTAGTTGAGCTTGGGCGCGCGGTTTTTTAGCCCAGCTGGCGGGTGCTTGACGGTAACGGTAGATAGCCAGTCGTTGAGTGCACGAGTGCTGACGCGGTTTTTGCGGTTGGTGGCAATTTGCAGGGTTAGGTCAAAGATTTTAGTAACGTTCTGGCCAGTAACGCTGCTGGTGAAGATAAGTGGTGCCCATGGCACGAAGTCGTAATCTCGGGCAATGCGGCCAGCTAGCGTGTCGCGGGTAAAGGGGTCTTTTTGCAGCTCGCCGCGGTCGTTGTAGTTTATGGCGCGGCTGCGGCGGATTTTTTCGGACTTAGATATCTTTTTGGTAGCTTCAATCTCTTCGACTTTGGCGGCAATTTTGGCTTCAGTTTTGGCGGCGCGGGCTTGCAGCGGCGTCATGGCTTCGTCGTCCCATTTGCTAACAACGAGCACGAGCCCCTTGCCTGCCTCTTTGACCATGCCAGCGATTTTTTGGTCTAGGGCTACGCTGAGTTCGTTAACGTCCATTAGTACCAGACAGATGTCGGACTGTTCGATGGCGCTCAGTGTGCGCACGACGCTAAAGTGCTCGATGCCCGTGCCAATCTTGCCAGAGCGGCGAATGCCGGCGGTATCCATGATTTCTATGTCTTGACCTTCGTAGCGAACCAGGGCGCGGTTGATGTCGCGGGTGGTGCCTGCTCGGTCGGCCACAATAGCCTGCTGCTTTTTAGCCAGGGCGTTAAACAAAGCGCTTTTGCCCACGTTTGGGCGGCCTAGAATGGCTATGCGCAGGCGGTCGTCGTTTTCAGCTAGTTTAGCGTGTGGAATTTGCTCTAGTAGCGTGTCTAGTAGGTCGTTAATGCCCTGGTGCTGCGTGGTAGAGGTGTAGATGATAGGTTTAATGCCCAAGCGCTGGAAACCGTTCAGATCTTGGCCGTGGGCTTTGTCTACCTTGTTGACAACCAAAAACACTGGTTTGCGGCTTTTTAGGGCTAGTTTAGCGACGCGTCGGTCCTCTTCCACGATAGGTACATCGGCTTCCACCACAACCCAAATAACATCGGCGCTGTCGGCGGCCTGCAGAATCTGCTCCTGAATGGTGAATTCAAATTCGTCTTCGGCATCCTTCATGCCAGCGGTGTCTACCAGCCAAAAGTCTTGGTCGTTCCAGGTGGCTTTGGCGGTGATGCTGTCGCGCGTGGTGCCGGCCTCTTTAGCTACAATGGCCTCGCGGCGGGCCAAAATGGCATTAAACAGGCTGCTCTTGCCTACGTTGGCACGGCCTACAATGGCTACAATTGGTAGTTTTTTACTCATTGCCCTACATTATAACAGAGGTGCTGCCATTGACAAAATTATAGTTTTAGTACTATATTCTCTAGTATATGACACGAGTTGCTGCCCAGAACCTTAAGAACGCCGTGGGTGAATCTGCCCGGGCAGATTCACTTCTTGAATCGATCAGCGCTCTGTCACCTGGCTCAAGAGATGACGTAGTATTTTATAGTGAAGCGCTCAGGGATGGGTCTGACGGTAATCTAGCCAGAGTTCAGTCTGGATTCGCTGATCTTGGCTACAGTGTTACTCCTGTGCCCTACAACGATGTAGATGACCGCAGAGACCGGTGGACAGGCTTGCTGGTTGCTAAGAAAGAGCTACTCAGGGGTGACCCCGAACTCATTAGACTTGGGGGCCGCACAGCGGTACAAGTTTGCATAGAAAACCCAAATACCGGACATGCATTTGATTTCTTTGGCGCACATTTTGATGATCGTTCAGGAGGCAACCGTCGCGCTATGAAAAGTGCGTTGCAGCTGCGTTTATTACTCGATGCGCAGCGACTGACTGGGCACACGGTGCTCGCAGGGGTACTAAACTCTACTGCCTATGATGACCCTCATGCTGCTACATTGCGTAGGTTGCGGCTATTACGACCATTGGCGGCTTTATTTGCTGCTACGCCTGGTCAGGAACCTGTAAAGGGCCTGCGTCGTAAGGCGAGTCTGGCTATTCGAGCATTTGAAATGGTGAGTGATGGTGTTGTCGATGAGTTTGAGGCTGCTGGATTATTCAGTGTTGATCCTATGCGTGCTCCAACGGTCAGTGCGTTGGGTCAACGGCTACGCCTGGACGATCTATTAACAATGGATATGTTTGTACATGGACATGGTGTAGCGGCTGCCGAACCAGGAGTACGCAGTACCGAGGATAACTACGTTTCATTGGGTGCTGGTAGGAAAGTATGGGCCGATGTCTCTCCGGCCGTCGGTGCTTTATACTAAGTAGTAATGGCACTGAAAATACTAGCTCAAAACGCACTGGATGCGTTTAGTGAACCCGATCGAATTGACGAGTTTGTGGCGCTGGTTGCGCGACACAAACCAGACGTGGCGGTGTTTCCCGAGGCCTACGACGCCGACCGTCAGACTACGGTACCAGCTGTGGTGAAGCGTTTTACCGAACTTGGGTACCAAGTGACAAACGGGGACTATGCTGACGCCGATGAGCGTACGGATAGGCATGGTTTTATGGTGCTAACTCGCCAGGAACTGGTGGTGCCGAAACGGCCCGCACAGCTAGTTTGCGTAGCGGGGCGAAATATGGCCGAAGCCTGGGTGCAAGATCCTGTCACGAAACAAGCAGTACATTTCATAGGTGTGCACATGAATGATCGCAGCGAAGTCATGCGCCAAGCTGAGCTTGATGAGCTGCTTCACTTGGCTGACGTAACCAAGCCGACAGTTATCGCCGGTGACTTTAACGCTTTGCACCGCCAAGATGCACGTGGGGTTGTGGTGCAGAGTGCTCGGTTTATTGACCGGCTGGTGCGCCTACGTCTAGTACCTGCACCCGAACCCGTTACCACTGCGCACCCCAAGAAAAATGTAGGTTTTTACGGGAGTTTAGCCAAGCGTCTTACTGATATGGCAACTGGCAAAACCATGAAACGATTACTAGCTGCGGGTTTTACGGACGCCGACTCACTACACTCCCCTACCTTTCCGGCTCGTAAGCCGCTTGTGCAGCTGGATCATGTTATGGTGACGCCGCATTTTACGGTAGGTAGTCCTGCGCTGCTCCCTAGAAACTCATCTGATCACCTGGGCTTGCTTGCCGTGCTTAACAGAGGTCAATAGATTGACTTATGTAACGACATGTGCTATAATACTGCAGTTTTGTGGATTTGAGGCCTATGTCTCGTCTGCAAGGCACTTTGACAGATAGATACAGAACACCAGGTGAATAGGCGCTTTATACACGTAAATAGAGCTTCTATTCACCTGGTGTGTGATCCCACACGCTGCTTAGGTGCCGCACTACGAAAGGAACGCCATGTTCCGCTGCTTCGACCTCGACTGCTCGCTGTGTTACCCGCAGGGTACCGGTGTTCAGCACATCTCGTCCGAGGTGACGACCACCATCAAGACGGTGCAGACCGGCTCGGACAAGACGGTCACCAAGACGGTCACCATCGTGACGGTCGACGTTGTGCCGTTCCGGCCGTTCATCTTCGGTCCCACCGTCGATCGGACCGTCACGGCGACCACCGTCGCGACCAGCACCGACGACAACGGCATCGACGCCACGATCACCTTGGACTCGTGGTACGTCTGCCCGCGCTGTAACACAGCCCACAACCGTCCGCAGTCGGTCGTCACCATGCATTTCGACGACAGCTCGGCCGACCTCACGAAGGGATTCATGCCCCATGGCAACACCGGCGGCCACATCTTCTTCGTGTGATCTGAGCTGACCTGATCACCCGTCCGCTGGACGTCGTCGACATTCCCATCCGGGAACACGACGTCCGCGGCGGGTGAACAGGTCTGCCAGTGGCGGAACGACAGGACAAGGAGGCCTACTATGAATGAGAACTCTGTTCTTACTTCCCTCCCCTTGTTTCATCTGTATCTATCTGTCTTTCGCTACACAAATGTGTATTTGTGCTGACGAGTCCAAAAGGACGAAAGCGAATGCTTAAACGGTACGGTGCTCGCCTTTTCCTAGGCCACCTAAGCGGTAACTACCAAACTGCGTGCGGTGCAAATGCGTAACCCGGTAGCCCAAAGCCTCGAATGTGCGACGGATTTGCCGGTTGCGGCCTTCATGCATAGTAACCGTCCAAGCTATGTCGTCGCCTTCTTTTTGGCGGTCTAGCTGTAGCTTGCTGAGGCCGTCGGTTAGTTGCAAGCCGTGGTCGCTAATCATCTGTCGGTGTAGTGGTTCCAGAGGCTTGTCTAGTAGCACTTCGTAGATCTTTACCTTTTGCCGACTGGGGTGGGTTAGCTCCTGGGTAAGCGCGCCGTCGTTGGTTAATAGAAGTAGACCGGACGAGTATTTATCTAATCGCCCCACAGGGTTCAAAAGCTGGTATTCGGCGGGCAGAATATCGTAGATGGTCTGGGCGCCCTGCCCATCCCGGCTAACCACAATTCCGGGTGGTTTATTGAGCATAATGGTTATGGTCTTGACAGCGGGTGTAATACGCTGGTTGTCAAGAGTCACTATGTCGGCCTCCCCAACATCTTGTCCGGGCTCTGGTTTTTGGCCGTTTACCAGTATTCGGCCCATAGCAATAGCATCGTCGGCGGAACGACGAGACAACGCACTGCTGGCAGCGACGAATTTATTGATGCGCATATGCGCTCTATTCTACAGTGCAACAGTCTTGGGGTCTAATCCGGCGGTTGGCAACGGTGGGGCTGGTGGTGTCTCTGGAGTTGGGGCCGGTGCAACGGTTGATGCGGCTGGCACTGTGGGCGCGGATGTGTTAGCGGCATCTTTGGCTTCTTCTTTGGCTAGAAGGTCGTTTAGGTTGGGATTACCACCAGGAGTACTGATGGGCTGGATGATCTTCTTGCCGGCAACCACGACGTTGTTAGATGACGAAGCGGGTTCAGGCGCCGTCGGTGTTTCTGGGGTTGCTATTGCGGGGAGTGGCGGAGTGGGTGGGGTTGCCATTGGAGCTGGCGCAGGTTCGGGTGCTAGAGCGACGGGCGATGCTGCCTCGGGTGGTGTGGCGGGAACTACGGGCGCTGCCGGCGTAGCTTCAGTGGTAGCAGGCTGACCAAGTTCGGTAACGGCAGTTTGCAGGGTGTTGTCATTGGCGGCTGCGATTGCTTCGGCTGGAGTCTCGGTGGGTGTGACTTCGGGTGTGGGCACTGCTGGTTCTTTGGCAAAGTTATCGATTTGAGCTTGCAGTGCTGCTTCTTCTGCTTCCATAGACTGTGGGACTGAGTTTGACACGGCAGTAGCGGGAGCTGCTAACGTGGCAGATGCATCACCTGGCGTGGTTGCTTCGGCCGGCTCGGGCGCTGGTGCGGGTACCACTGGCACATCTGCAGGTTCGGGAGTGACAGCTACCGGGGGTGCTGTTGGCGTATCGACGTTGGCTGCGGTAACTACAGAGGTGCTGGGTGTCGCAGGCTCTGCTGGAGCGGAGCTGGTCGGTTCAGTAGGTGGCATAGATATAACGCTTGTTGCTGGAGCCGCAGGCTCTGCTGGAGCTGGTGTTACTGCGACTGCAGTGTCAGCTTGGGGCGCGACTGGAGCGGGGCTGGCTACTGCGGGGAGTGGCGGTGCGGGCGGGGTTGCTATTGGAGCTGGCGCAGGTTCGGGTGCTGAAGCTACGGGCGATGCTGCGGGGGCAACGACCGGAGCTGGAGATGGTGCCGGTGGTGTTGTAGTGGGTGCTGGTGCTGGAGTAGTCATGCTGGAGCTTGACGCGGCCACTCCATTACCGTCATCCAGTAATTGCTTGGCGGTATTCACGATGTCTTCCAGGGTGACCTGTGATTTTACCAGGTACTTATCGGCACCCAAACTATTAGCCCGGGCTTGGTCCTCTGCTTGGCCGAGAGCGGTCAGCATGATGACCTTGGTGTTCTTGAGCTCGGCGGTGTTACGCAGAATATCGAGCATTTCAAAACCAGAAATACGAGGCATCATGACATCGGAAATGATCAGATCGGGCTTGTTTTGCTTGGCAACTACTAGTGCCTCTTCCCCGTTCTGGGCGGTTACAATATCGTAGCCTTCGGCCATTAAACGAGCTTGGTAAATCTCGCGTAAGTTATTGTCGTCTTCTACTAGGAGTACTTTTGCCATTTTTCCGCGTTCTCTTCTTTAGTGGTTATGGTTGTATGTGGTGTAGTATATCATGCTGCGCCCCCGGTGGGTACGGTTGGGGTTACTACGGCTGCGGCGGGAGCGGGAACAACACCATCGCTGCTCGGTGCGGCTGGAGTAACAAGACTTGGATCTGTGGGTCCGCCCGTGTTGCCTTGGGCGATTATCTGTTCAGCCTGTTGAGTACTGAGCCGAGGTAGGTTTATGTAGAAGGTACTGCCTTCGCCGAGTACGCTCTCTACCCAGATGCGACCACGGTACAATTCTACGATTTTGCGGCAAATAAACAGTCCCAGGCCAGTACCACCAATGGTACGGGTGGCGCTGTTATCGACTCGGTAGAACTTCTGGAATAAGTGGCCAATATCTTCGGGTGGGATACCGTGGCCGGTATCACGGACATACAGTTGCACCACGCTGTCGTTACCCGTTAGACCCAGGCTAATTTTACCTTTGTCGGAATATTTACAAGCGTTGTCGAACAGGTTTGTAATGACCTCGCGCATGCGGTCTGGGTCAATGTGGGTGTAATAGAGGGGCCGCACCACACGCTCGCCACCGCCAAACCTTATGGGGTTGCTGGCGTCTACGGTATTGGCTTGGATGATGCTGTTGTTGCCAATCATGAAATCCACGCCCAGGTTCTTCTTTTGGGCGGCAAAGTGCAGGTCGTTGGTGAGTTGCTCCATGAAGCCACCCATTTCCACGACCTCTGGGTGGTTAGTTAGCCGGCCGTCCTCGGCCTTGGCACTGGTAAGTAAGTCCTGGAACAGTTCACCTAGGTGCTTGGTGCTGGCGTGGGCTTTTTCCAAGAAATCTTTGGCGCGGGTGTCTATGGTGGCCACTTTGTCGTTAAGCGCCAGGCTAAGGTAGCCCTCTATGGCCGCGACGGGGGTACGCATCTCGTGGCTGGCGGTGCTAATGAACTCAGCACGTTGGCTTTCTTCTTGGCGTTCTTGGCTGACATCACGGAAAATGCCGACCATACCACTTACCTGGGCATCGGTAACAATGGGCGATACGCTGACGCTGAGGGCAATGCTTAGGTTAGATTTGCTGTTGATGTAGGCGTTGTTGTCCCGCGTGGGTTGGCCACTTTTGAGCGCTTTGGCAAATACCGAATCATCGGCCGCGAGCGGCTCGCCCTTGTTGTTTATAAAATTGAAAACCGACTTCCAATCCAGTCCCTGGGCCTCTTCCCGCGACCAGCCGGTTATGGCTGCCGCGCCGGGGTTAAATAGCTGAATGGTCCCCTGCTCGTCCACGAACACCACACCGTCTTCGATGCTGTTGAGGATGATGTCGCTTTTAAGTTTTTCGTCGTGTAAGCTGCTAGCTAGTTTGGTAGTGGTGGTAGCGTCCTTGTGCGTGCGGTGTTTGATAGCAAACCACCAGATAAGCCCGCCCACTATGACGATCGCCACTGCCCCACCACTCATCACAACTGTATTTTGCATATATTTTCGCTTAAGTTTATTATCTGTTGCCAAGGCCGATTTTGCAACGGCTATCTGTTCATGGGGTAACAGATGTGGTAAGATACAGCGGTCAAATTTAGTTTGATAGCCGTAAGTATTAGCCTTTGGCCCCACGATGGCTTTGCCATCGCCGGTCCGAATGCTCGGAAAAGGATTTTATGCAAGCACAAAATCGCTTTTCCTCCGCTTCGGCCCCGTCGTCTAGTGGTCCAGGACGTCAGGTTCTCATCCTGAAGATCAGGGGTTCGACTCCCCTCGGGGTCACCATTGTGCCTGTGCTTAAAGACTTCTTCTGAAGTCTTTTTGTTTTGGTATACTTACGTCTATGAACCAAGACTGTGATGTCTGTCAATTTCTACAGAACAAGCCGCTCAAAAGCCAGATACTAACCGGCACTTATTGGACAATGGGTATAATTCCTGACCAGCCCTACTTGGGCCGCGCCCTCATAACTCTACTGATACACAAAAGTAGCTTGGGAAAGCTGAGCCAAGAAGAATGGCAAGAATTTGAAACAATGGTACCAAGGCTCGAAAATGCCTATAAGCAAGCATTCGGTGCGGAGCCGTTAAACATGGGCTGCTTTATGAACCATGGCTATCGAGATGACCCGCCGCATCCGCATGTTCACTGGCAAATATTTCCACGCTACAAGCAACCGTATGAGTTAAAAGGTATTTTGTTTGAGGATAATCGTTACGGGAATTTCTATGACGATGACGCTTGTCGCCCAGTAGATAGCGAGGTAGTAGAAGAGATTGTTCGACAGCTAAAGCCCTACCTATCCTAAGCGTTCTGTTTACTGCACCCCTACAGTTCTATTCCCTAAAGAGGAGTACAACGCACGGGCTAGTTCACTGCTAACAGATCAGGCTCTATACTGATATTACGGATTACGTCGTTCCACCGCACTATCTCCGCCGCTATTGAGTTATATCTCGGAACCGGAAGGGTCGCCATGGGAAAATTATTGTCAGCAATGGCTTGAAACAATGGATCCAACCTCGTAAAAAAGGTGTCCTTTTTGAAATAGTCGTAGCATTCAGTGTAGAGATTTACCGGTTATACGCGTATCGCTATACGTAGGAACAGCCGGCTGCTCGCATATAATCTTAAACTTCGGGGCGGCGGGTATGTGGAGAAAAATACGCTTCTTTTATAGCCGCAGCACTTCGCAGCAGAGAGGGTGCCTCATATGTTTTACTTGCGTACGTAGGCTTTGCAGGCTCTGAACCAATGATGGCCGCTAGCGAAACAGTGCTGCACATATACGTCATATAGCGAGCGTCTGAAGTGGTCTGGTGGTATATGCCCGTAGTGGCCACAAATGCCTGGATTGCATTAGTGGTGTCGTGTAGCTTACGCGTCGCCCGATCCTTGTAATCTAAAACCGTCTACTATAGCCCGGTGGTCGGAAATGGTATCGATTACGGCAATACTTGTCGGCGTGAGCATGCTGGGCTTGTAGAGAAGGGCGTCAAGCTCAGCCGACATATTCTCTACTCTCTGGCCACGGATAAAAGCAGCAGCTATATACACGGGGGACCGTTTAGCTCGCCACGTTGGCTCGCCGGCTAGATTAATGGGGGTAATGTCCGCACTTTGGTGCATAGCTCTATCTATTGGCTGGGGCTCAGGAAAATGGTTCATATCTCCGCCCAAAATGACTGCTCCGCTATAGTATGGGTCGGTAAGCGCCTGGCTTATGCCCATGATCTGCTGTTTGCGACCACGGCGATTAGACGATACGGTTACGCGTGTGCTAATGGCAGTCATCTTCTGTTCACCTGGTGTTTTAAACTGCGCAGCCAGCATACCGTGGGCCGTCATGTCGTGCGGCCGTTTAGCCCACCTTTGAGCTAAGGCGCGTTCAATCGTTCCCATTTTACCCAGTTCGTGTATACGCACAGAACCTTCTACTAGGCGGAGATGGGAATCTTTTCTTAAAGCTATCGCCAGACCAAAACGGCTGGCTGCATGAATTAAGCGATAGTTGGCCTTGCCTAGTTGTGTTTGCAGCTCGGCTTGCGGATTAATTACTTCCTGCAAGAGTAAGATGTCGGGTGTGTATTCCTCTAGTGGGTCAAGCCCACCATCTTGCCGAATCATATCGCCAAAATGGACATTTGCTGTAGCAATCGTAAGCTCTGAATCAACGGACGACATTCCCAGCTACTATAGCACGTTTCCCTATAGGAGATGGCGAACAGCTCCTATGTTTACACTCCTCCATACTTCGTTTATCTTAGGAGTAACGTCTTGGCGCGCACGCATAAAGTAGAGCTGCAACGGAGACTATTGACCTGATGACAGAACAGCTAAATACAATAGGTTTGCCGCGACGATCACTATTTGATCCTGGCCAAGGTGAGTTTTCCCCGGCTTTTACTGAAACAGATGCGAGCAAGCTTGCTGCTGACGTCTTGCAAAACATGGGACGGGAGGCGTGGGAAGCCGGATATACACCTTACCTGGAGAGGCTGTATGCTGGCCGGGAGGTCGATGCAGCAAGTGGCCTAGTTTCAGTTTGGCTTAACCCTAGAGGTAAACCCGAAACTGTCGCCCCCGATGGATGTGTAGTGCTGATTGGCGGCTTTGGTATGCGTCTATCGGAGATTGTCCTACTTGCGGAGTACTGGCAACGAGTAAATGAAGCACGTAACCGCAATGTGCAGGTCTTGGCTTTAGGCCTGCCGGACGCAGCCCTAGATCTTGCTAAACCTTCTAATAATGTGGCGGAAACGTTGCTGAGGGTGGTCGATGAACGATGCGGCAACCCATCCAGTATCGAAACAGTTGCCTATTCGGCCGGCAATTTGCCGGCAATAGCTCTTACCCAATTGGCTATTCAACGAGGTAAACAAGTACCCTCTATGGTTGTCGGTGCTCTACCCAACCCAGAGCCGGACAGCAGTGTGCGCCGGTCGCTCGCTTTCTTTCGGGAAGCCTCGCGCGGCGGTTATCCGCCAGGTATTCCTGGTATATTCGCAGCGTTTAGACCTCCCGACAATGATGCGCCCCGCTTGCGGGACGTGCCGGGTAAGCTGATCCGCTTGCAACGTACGCTCACTGCCTGGGATGCGCCACTGGCGCTACAGAACCTACTGCTGGATTCTCCTGGCACGCGGCTAGTACTGGGCTTTGCTGCGGGTGATCTTATTGGTCGGGATAAGCCGATGCAGAAACTCATCAAGGGTCTCGCTAAGGTTAGCGGGTCTGATGTGTGGGGAGTCCGCATCGAGGACAGGTCGCACGATTGGGCGCGTTGTGTTCCAGTACTGGGCGAACAAGCTAGCCTTGCCTTGCGGCTCTTCTAGATCAGCCAGATAAACTTTACCATCACGGTATTCCGTCCCAGGTCCTACTAGTTTTATATAAAGTAGTACTAAATCATTTTCCAAAGAGTTCCACTCAAATATGCGAGAGCCCACCAACATACTTACATCAAACCTCCTCTGCCACAGAGGAGGTTTTGCTATACTACGCTCATGAAGCTTATATCGACCAATCCATCCAAGAACTATCAGGTTATCGGCGAAGTTGAAGTGTCCAGCCCGGAAGATGTGGTGGCAAAAGTTATGCTAGCCCACAGGACTAAGCGGGCCTGGCAAGATTTGGGTGTCGAAGGGCGTGTAAAGCTCCTGCGCCAAGTTGGCAAACGCTTTGTCGACAACCGTGACCGCTTGGTCAAACTGCAAGCCGAAGCAATGGGCATGGCGCTAAAAGAAGTTCAAATGGATTTTGATGCGTCCATAGATTTCTGGAACTCGTATTTGGATGGTGCCCCGAAGGCGCTAGAGACCGTCGTGACGATTGAAAAAGAACACGAAGTACATGAACTGCACCGTGTGCCGCGTGGTGTGGTTGCCTGTATTGTGCCGTGGAACTTCCCGCTCTCGAACTTTGTGTGGCAGTGTGGCCAAAACCTAGTCGCAGGTAATGTGGTTGTGTTCAAGCATTCCGAAGAAACACCGCTGTGCGGCCGGTTGATCGAGGAACTGGTAAATGCAGAATTACCCGAAGGTGTCTTTAGCGAGGTGTATGGTGCTAGTGACGTTGGCAAGATGTTGGTGGAGTCAGACGTTGATTTTATTTGCTTTACCGGTAGTTCGGCAGCAGGTGTGCAAATTGCTGAAAGTGCTGGCAAGCGACTCATCCCTACTTGCATGGAACTGGGTGGTTCTGCGCCAGGTATTGTGTTTGAGGACACTGATGTAGGTGCCGTGACAGAGGGTATTTACTTCCCTAGGTTTATTAATAGCGGCCAGGCCTGTGATGGCCTGAAGCGGCTGATGGTGCACAAAAGCAAGTACGACGAAGTAGTACGAGCACTAACTGCCATAATTGCGACCAAGAAAGTCGGTGACGCTAGCGATGACACCACCGACCTCGGTCCGCTCGTGGCCAAACGCCAACTCGAGTTGCTGGAGGCGCAGGTGGCCGACGCAGTCGCTAAGGGTGCCACGGTAGTGGTAGGCGGCAAGTGTCCAGAAGGTTTGGACGGCGCTTACTATGAGCCAACTCTGCTTGCGGGGATCACGCCAGACATGCGTGTGTGGCAAGAAGAGGTCTTTGGTCCAGTGCTCCCAGTTGTGTCGTTCGATACCGAAGACCAAGCTATTCGCATGGCCAACGACACCAAATATGGGCTGGGTGGTTACGTCTTTACCGCTGACGCTGAACGATTTAGGCGCGTAGCCATGCGGCTAGAAACCTGCATGGTTGGTCAGAACAATCTGGTATATATTCAACCACAGAACTTCTTTGGTGGCACCAAACAGTCGGGTTCGGGCCGCGAGCATGGCCCAGAAGGCTTCCGTGAAGTGACACTGAGCAAGCAGATTTCGTACGAGAAGTAGTGCGCTATAGGTTCAGCTCCCTGCTGGAATGCTTTGCAATGGGCTAATTCGACGGAGTATGTCATACCGCTCGTTGATCTCAGATAAGATACGGTTCCAGTTCGAAATAGTATGGGTCACCAATAAGAGAATAACAGAGGTGAAGTAGCCTACGGCCGCTTCACCTCTTTTTGTTTGTCTTGCCTCTGCGTCTGTTAGTGGGCGTGAATACTTGAACGACCCGGGTAGGGGCTCTTGATTGTTGCATTACTAGCTACATTATGTTATCATAAGTTTTATGAATACTGCCCCAGCCACTCAGGCAGAGCCCTCGAGGGCTGAATATGCGTTTCTCCCTAGCTCTTCCGTGGGAGTCGGTAGTATTCTGCCGGGAATAGCAGAAGCAACTTCGGCAGGACACCACTACAACCTGCCCGACGTTATAAACATTGCAGAGCATGTAGGTAGCTTGTGGCCCGGTGGCGTAGTAGCCACTCTAGGCTCGTACGCTTTTCTGGCCTATAACTACCAACAAATCAGAAAAGAAACTGGCGTGGAACCAAAGCAAGACAGAGTCTCTGCTGAGCGATTGAGTGCCTTCCGCAAATACGGAACTCCCGCTATCATGGCAGCAACCGCCTTGGTTAACTGCATTACTGAAACTAAGTGGGGCGTAGAACATTTGCCTGTCGCAGGCTGGTTTAATGGCAAAACTCCTGACGTACTCGATACGGCATATAGCACGGTGTGGGCAGGCATTTGTGCGAATCTTTTCTGGATACGTACGCGTGCGCGAAGATAGTTGTGGACTTTCCCTTTGTGCTTTAGGGCGTAAGCTCTCGAGAATCATACTAGAAGTTTACGGTGTCTAATCGGGTGTGTATGCTGCATGGGAGTATAGCTACTTCTCTCAGGGCTGTGCTGCTCGTTATACTACGCCGATTATTCCCCTCCATCGCATTGCTTCTGCTTTCAGATGGTGTAAACTTTTGTGTCCAGACCACTAGAATAGTGGCAGTGGTTTCTTATGAAGTTTGCGTCTTAGCCAACGATATGGTATAGTTTACAAATTATGATTTACATGTCTTGCAAATTGGCGCCCCTAACTACCACGACACGCTGGTCCTAGCGCGTCGGATTTTGTCAGTTTTGCAGCGATAACTCCCGACGTCGGGAGTTTTTTGTTTTCTCGAGATAAGACTTCATGTAGGGCCGAAAACAGAGATCAACTATCAATTTTATGATGTAAGGATCTCTAATATGACACGCCCAGATGTCCTAGTTACTAATTATCTTGTACCCGAAGTTATTGAAGCGGTGCAGGACAGGTTTGCTGTTACCGAAGCATATGGTATTCCTCGCAAGGAATTACTGAACATAATCAGTGATTACCCTGCCTTGCTATGCAGATACTATACAAAAGTTGACTCCGAGGTACTTGAAGCCGGAGCGAGCGGTAAACTTGAAATCGTTGTATCAGCCACCTCTGGTATCGATCATGTAGACATAGCACGAGCACAGGAGCTAGGTATTGTTGCTTGTGGTACGCCTGCTTGCGTAACTAATGCCAACGCAGAATTTAACATTGGCGCTCTGATAGCTCTGAGCCGCAACTTTAGACAGGCAACAAAAATGGTGCAGGAAGGCAGGTGGGATCAGCAGGCAGTCCTGGGGCGTGAAATTCGTCAGAAGCGATTGGGGCTTGTTGGTTTTGGTCGTATTGGTCGGCTGACCGCACAGTATGCGGGGGCGTTCGGTATGGACGTGAGTGCCTGCGATCCATACGTACCGGAAGACGTTTTTGCTGCGACGGGGGTGAATTCTGTTCCGCTTGATACACTTATGGCTGGTTCCGATTACGTTGTATTCAACGTGCCGCTTACCCCCGAGACCCAGGGTATGGTTGGCGAAAGAGAGCTCAGGCTTATGAGGGCAAGCAGTTACATTGTGCAGGTTGCCCGCGGCGGTGTTATTGCTGAGGAGGCTTTGTTAAGGGCTTTAAGAGAGCGTGCTATCGCCGGGGCTGCTATTGATGTTTTTGTAGATGAGCCCAACATTAACCCTGGCTTTAGGGAACTAGATAACGTTATATTGACGCCACACGTAGGGTGCTCCACGCAGGAGTCTCGCTACAGGGCTGGTACTTTTGCGTTCGAAGAGTTGGCGCGCTATTTCAACGGTGAACCTCTCCAACACCAGCTGTCTGACTCAGGGAATAGCAGTCCCCAAGGGTTTTAGCCTCAGATTGATATTCTCTAAAGCTCCAAATAGGGTTTCGACCCGTTTCGTCGCTGGGTCTATCTTAAGCCATTTTCGCTAAGCATCTCTAGTACTTGTTGCATCGCAACGTTTTCGTGGCCACCCGCCAAGTGCCCGACAATTTGAGCAACCGCTGGGCGGAAATAGGCACCAAAGTCAGCGGCAGCTATCGTTTGGCCTATTTTTCTTCTTGTTGTTAAATCTCGGTAGCGCTCAATGCCGAAAGCAACCCGAGCTAAAGCCCGAAACGGGTCGGTGGGGTACATATAGTGTCCGGACGTAACAAATTCGCCATTAGGCCCATATTCTAGCTCGTACATCTCTACGGGTCTGTAGGCATCAGATGGGTGGGAAAATTTTACATTCGGCTTGTATTGCGCCACAGGTACGTGGTAAACAGTAGCGCCATCGCTGCTGCGTTGCATCACCGACTTCTTTACTTCGCCTGCCGGAGACTCCGGTGATGCGCCTTGCATATATACGCGGTAAACAGTTTTTGGGCTTATGATTGTGCCATCTATGCAATTTGGCCCAAGAATATCCCAGGTGGTAAGCTCGTCTGGCGGAGATTCCCACATTCGTTCGCCCCGTGGCACAATTTTTTTGCGAACGTCACTCACCTGAACACGTCTGTATTGATCGTCATTGCTAGAGAGTGCTTTCACAATGTTCAAAATATGATTTGCCCTACCTGCGTTGGCGGGGGTAATAGAAATACGAAATCCTTCATCCTGCGATCTTTGACGAAAGTCCGGGTGGTTATTACGCTGCAAATGTTCGATAGCAAAGTTAAGGACTCTGAACTCTTCACCCAACGGTATGGCGGTAGAGGTAAACAGATGACGATTGCGGCCCTCCGTACGCTCTCTGTATGCTCTGGCCAGGTCATCGTAGTCTAGATCGCTATGGTCTAGACCATCGAAATCGCCATAACCTCTTTCTGAAGCCGCCCATTTGGCATCAAAAGGGTCGGTGTCCCAATATAGATGATCGCTACGCTCCCAGGGTTGTCCAGAGTCGTCCTCATGAGGCTGGTGTCGCACAAAATAATCAACGACTCCTAGAACGGAGTCGAACGATGCTTTGCTCTGGATAGGTCCTTTATCGGCAACACAAAACGAGCAAGCGACAGTGCACTGGGACGTTATCTCTAGCCCAAGTCCGCCGCTGCAGGCTGCTATAGTTTCTTTTACTTTTTCAGGCAAAGATCCCCAGGATCCGCCTTCGGCTGTAATATCAACTTCGGCTCCTTTTAGGCGTGAGGCAATACGAGCCTCAATTGCGGGGGGAATTGTCTTACCATCGATTTGTCGCTTCTCGGTTTCGCCCTGCCTAGGAATGAGCGCCTGTAAAGAAGTGAGTGCGGGGCCAAGCAAAGCGTCAGGTACGGCAGCTTGCTCTAATCGCGCCATTGTTGCTCGGGCGAGCTGACGATCGCGCTCAGAATGGAATGAACCAGCCTCTATCTGAAGGCTAACCTCTTCAAAGGTTGGCACGGGTTCAATAGCGCTTGCCAATTCGCCGGGTGTCTGTGGGGTAGCTATCTCAGACATGATGTAGTTATAGTAACATTTTTACACCACGAAGTCAAATAGTCAGCTCTGTTGAGTTTTACCTGCTAAGAATAGCGTTTTGAGTTACTGACAGAGATAAGTATTCCTCGTAGGTTTACTTAAAGTGTTGGCCTTTTGGCAAAAGTCGAGACCAACCACGAGAGTCGCCCATATGGTCGACCAACAACACCCCAGGCGGTATGAATATTCCTCACAGCCGCTGGTTTGCTAATTGGGTTTTGACGTGCTCCGCGATGTTGCACATACCAATACTGATTCAGAAGGTCCAGCCCGATGCGTCGTAACCCAAACTGAACGAAGTCCTCCTCTTCAGAGCGCTCCCCCAGTAGCTCAAGACTTGCTCGAATGGCCTCATATGCCGGTTCGATGTCGTTTGGCCAGAACGCTCCTGAAACAGCAATGTGGCCGCCAAGAGCCATAAGTGCCCCGCGGGCGTTGTTCTGGCGATTCTTGAGTGTGCCCGGATCGAAACGCACTTCATTGTCTGGCAAAGGTTCAGGTGTGGTAGTAACACTTATGTCATTATCTTCCTCTTCGGAGGTCGCATCAACCCTCGGATCTCTGAAGAGTCTATTATACGTTTCGTCGTATTCGGAGCTACCTGGCTCAAGCAGTGCTATTCGTGCACAGTTCGCAACCACAGAAGATATGCCACAGGGTCGATAGCCGATTACACGCCAACCCTCATCAAACACAAAAGCCTTTTCTGGAAATAGTACAGCGCGATCAGTAAGTGTTCTATCCGTGAATTCAAGCTCCGCGATTGTTTCCGGGCTAGGGCCCGTAGTTACCGCATCGAGACTTACGAGGTAGTCTGTAAGAGGCGTTAAGTTATCGAAGGGTTCGTTTGTGGTAATGATTGAACGCTCAGGTGTGGCCATAATTTGTACATTATATAATATAACCCGCTTTGTCGCAACGCACTTACACCCTGAATCCCGAAGTTCTAATCAGTTAACTTAATTTGAAGCTTGGCCGCCAAAACACAACCGGCCAAAGTAACGTTCTTATATAGTAATACCCTATGACCGTATAAAGCACAACACTGTCTTTATGTAAGCACAATCACAGAATAAGGCTGCGGTGGTGCGGCTATCGAGGGCCTCTGCTAGTGTAAGTGGTGATGTGGCGCAGCCGTGGTAGTAAGCGAATTTAGTAACCGTTGTGTGGCCTGGGCAATTTCTGTCACTCCCTGGTTAAAGGCGGCTTCGTTGGCTTTAGACGGTGCCCGGTAGCCGGAGACTTTGCGAACGAATTGCAGTGCGGCGGCTTCAATTTCCTGCTCGGTGGTAGGTGGATCGAAATTAAATAATGGTTTGATGCTACGGCACATACTATTTTAGGGGTTCACCCTTCTCGTCAAAGTTAGTCTTGTAGCCCATTTTGTGGGCGGCCAAGGCCACCAGGCGACGGTCACCTTCACAGGTACGGCCAGCGCCACCGAGCGAACAAATGACGTTGCCATCGTCGTCCTTCACCTGAATGCCGCCGTCCCATGGAGTAAACTGCGGAATGGTGTGCTGCTGCAATAGCATATCGGCCTCGCTCCACGTGCCGTCCTTGAGGCGGTCGGCATGCTTTTTGGTATCGGCTTGGTAAAGCAACACGGTAAAGGCCTTGTGAATGGCAAAGGTTGCACTGGTGGGTTTGACGGTGTCCATGCACCGGAATGCCGTCGGTACGCCCATAACCCCTTGGTCGGCTTTCATACAGCAAATGGCCATGGGCTGTGGCCCCTTGTTGTCGGTAGCCACGGTTTTGGCCAGTTCCACGGCGCAATCTACTAGCTTGGCGGCATCTTCGTGGGTAAATGACTTCTTCATAGAGTTAAGTATAGCAAGGACTGCCTATTCCTTCCGAGGGGGCCACTTACCCTGGCTCGCCTACTAAAATTCTGTAAGTTTAACCACAGGCCCGTACACGCTAAAAGTGTATGCTGCAAAATAGGAGGAACATTATATGGGTAAATTGTTTTACAAAGAATCTAGAGACTGGGCTCGGATGGCACTGAGCTTGGTAATGACACTCACGTTACCACTAGTAACTGTAGGTACTGCGACAGCAAACGGGACAGGCTATCTGCAGACAGGTGTGCAGCGCGTGGTTCAAGGTGGTTTTCCGGGCGCTTGGGCTATGGATTCAAACGGGAATACGGGTGCTGCCGGTGTAGCAGACCTGCAGACGAGTGCACATACGCAGGCCAATATGAAAATGCGCATCGCTAGCGTCACCAAATCATTTACTGGTGCGGTTGCTTTGCAGTTGGTGGCCGAACACAAGCTAGGCTTAAACGATACCTTACAAAAATGGGTCCCAGGCATTCTGCCCTATGCTGGCCACGTTACGGTCAAACAGTTGTTGAACCACACCTCGGGCGTGCCTGACTATCTGGAGGCGGACAGTAACTCACTGATTTACCAAGTGGCACGCGGCGAAGTTAGCCGCTACCAAACCTGGACGCCGCAGCAACTTGTGGGGCTAATTGCGAATCAACCACAACATCAGCTGCCAGCTGGTCAGGCGGAATATTCGGACACCAATTTTATCTTGGTAGGCATGGTGGTAGAGGCGGTCACGCACGATACTGTTCAGCATCAGGTGCAAACGCGGTTTATTACTCCCCTGCACCTTGCGAACACCACGTTTCCGAGCACTAGTCCAAGTATAACCGCACCCTATGCGCGTGGTTATTCATACCGGGTTGATGCCGATGGCAATATCATCGTGGGCATGCCGTTTAGTCAGTACACCGATGACTGGACTAACTACAACCCGAGCTTCCTGTGGGCCACCGGTGCCATGATAAGTAATCCGGCCGATATGAACACCTTTATGAAAGCGTTGGTGGGTGGCCAACTGTTGCCAGCTAGCTTAACCGCACAAATGAAAACTACTGTGCCGATTACCCTTCCGGAAGGGCTGTTTCCTCCGGGGTTTGGCGCAGGCTTGGGCATTTGGAGCTGGGATTTGAGCCAGGTAGATGCCCCCGATGGCTGTAACCAAACCATCTACGGGCACGAGGGCGAGACGCTGGGCTATGACACATGGTCGTTTACTAACGCAAGTGGTAGCAGGGCAATTGCTATGGGCGTAAACTTAATGTTCCCCGACTTTGTTAGCACCGGTAGCGGCTATTATGGCGCTGAATTGCCGGCTTACGCAGCTATGTGGTGTCACGAATAAGGCGTGTTAGTCGAAGAGGCCCGGTCTGGTGTCTGTAGGATTGCGTACAGTTATGCTATTTAAGATTGTGTTAACCTTTTAAGACAAATGGTAAGCATAAGGAGTTTTACTATGAAACTATCAAGTATGACAAAAGCGGCTCGACCAAAAAGGTTAATGTTAGGGGCCAGTTCTTTGGTAGCACTCGCTATGGGGTTGGTTGCGCCTCTTGCTTCTGCAGACACCGTGGTACCCGACACGGCCCATTGTGCCGTGACTCATCCTGCGGTCAATATAAAGACTGCTGATGGTCCCGACATCATTTACTATTGGCGTAGTGGCATGCTCACTGTGCCCCATACCGTCAATGGCTTTACCGACACCTGTAACGATATAAACATATCCAACACGATGGACGTGAACGGAAATAGTAGCAACGCCTGGCGTGTAAAATTTTTCCCGACTAGTGGGACACCTTATTTTACCAATGCCGTATTTGTACCTACGGGATCATCAACACTGGTGGTGCTAGCATCAAACGTGGCGGATGGGACCCAGTTTGAGTTGTATGCCAGCCAGTCAATGGTTACCGATCAGCTGACTGACTAGATCAAGCGTCTTTCGCGGCTCGGTATAAACAAATAAAGACTTCCTTGGAAGTCTTTATTATTTGTTTAAGCTAGTTTAACCCAAGTTTTTCGATAGTTGATGTCTCGATTATTGGTAGATATGTCCAGCATTAGGTTTACGCCTTCCAGGCAGCCCAAGTTAACGCGTTGGATATACGTAATTCCATCAATTTGGATCGAGTACGGCGTAAAGGGTTTACGGATGAATTTTTTGACCAAGATCTCAATTTCCTTAGCAGTCATACCTGTGTCAATATCAAATTGTATGTGTGGTAAGTAGTAATCAATCCATTTATCATCAGTCGTGCCTTCGTTTGGGAGGAATTCTAGGAGTGGATTGGTGACATTGGACAGGTCGCCAACGAATAGCCAGTCCGCATCGTCAATCGAAGGCTCTTGGTATACCGAATAGCCCTTACTGCTGGCTGCTTCGGTTACGACCGTTACTGCATTCTCTTTTGAGGATGGCTTGTAGCAAAAGCCAATATGATTGATGCCCTTGTAGCTACCACTAGCCCTGATTGCATTAATAAGCTCCTCGATAGTTGACTGCGGAATAGTCTCATCGGCCCTGTTGCTTCTGTGGCCGAACAGTGACAAAGTGTCGTTGGCGATTGGTGTGACTAGCCTGCCGCCTTCGATACGGAATAACCCCAGGCTTCCTAGCCGGTCATCTGCCAAAAGTCGGTAGATATAGTCCACCTGTTCAATCAATGTCATGGTAGCCTTTAGTATAGGTCCTTATCCGTAAAAGCAACATCCCAGTAGTCTTAGTCTGGGGTTGTCAGGTCCAGTTGGATAAATGGCGATTCTACTGTCAGGTCAGGTCGGCGTTGGCGAATGACGCGTGGGGTGTAAAACGTGCACGCTGCTCTTATTTCTTCATTTTCGGCTGGGAAGAATGGCATATAGCATTCGGAGTAAATCGGCCGTTCACCGCGCTGGTGTGCCAATAGATCCTCTGGACCTAACCACCCGTCGTCCTGCTCATTGGTACCGGGGTTGGTGAAGACCTTAACAAGTCCGCCGGGGCGGCCGACATGGATTTGAGCTGGCTCCAGGGCGAGATGCGCCAGGACAAGGTATGTTCGTAGCTTAGAACGAGGAGCAAGACGTACGTCGAGCCATCGTACGGCCCGCTCATAGTCTAAAAATACGGGTACGCCACCTACACTACGAGACTCAAAGCCGCCCAGAGCAGGGGCTTTACCTTCTTGGGCATCGGATTTGTTGGAGGTGCAAATGCCTGTTTCGCGGAGCTGTTGTTTTGTCACCCCCGTGTATGTATATGAAGGGAGTTCGCCCCTCTTTTCCTCAACCGAACCAGAACCACGGATGGCGCGCCACACGTTAATTTTTTCTACTGACATTACCCGATTGCCTCCCGTTCATCTGCTAACTTGCTGACTTTGTCCAGCCGGGCCGCAATTCCACCTGCCCAGGTTCCCAGTTCTGCCATAGATTTATTAAATGTATCCATTGATGGCCCCATCATAAATCTGTCGCTTAATTAACTCAATACTTAACTAAGGGTTAAAGCTTTCCAGGGATGGGGTGTGTGCCCCATCCCTTTAACTGATAGCACTAGGCCTATTAGTGCTGATTGTTGTGGAAGCCTGCATAGTCGCAGGTTTCGGCGTAGGTGTCGTGGTCTTGGTCGTACACTAGACAGGTCAGCGAACCGCCGTCATATGGAACGGTTATCTCGCTAAATGTTCCTGGCGCAATCCGTGATATGGAAGACGGTGCATCGTAGCTCGGGTCGGCATAGTAGCCGTCGAAGTCACAATCGTAGGCGTAAGTGCTGTACGACTCCTCCTCTACCCTACAAACCAGATCACGATCATGGTAGGTCACGACCTGAATATCTGCAGCTTTGGCCGAGTCAGACCTGCTAGAGCAAGCAGCCACTGTTGACGTGGCCAACAGTGCCCCTACGATGATCCCACCTATTTTCACCAGTTTTCTACCACTCCGCGGGGTTTCTTGGGTGTGTTCTACCAGACCAGCCTGTTCGCTAGCCATAAGTTGTTCGGACATAGTAAAAGCGCCTCCTATGCGCTAGAAGATGTTAAACAATTCGCCTTAGTATGCGATTGCTTAGCTCTAACGCGGAGGCGCCTAGAATCGTCTATTCTAGAAACCGTTTCGTCTTGGGCAATGCTGTTTCGGTGAACCAATCCATAGTCACTTGATGCTAACGGATGGCCAGAGTACTGCTACTCCAAGCATATTATACTATGTCTTTGCTTGAAATTAATTGCTAATCGATGCGCTCTGCGTAACCTCTAAGCCCGAGCGTAAACCAAGCGACCAAGTTTTCGGGTCAGGCGTTGCGCGGCCACGTATAGCACTAGACCGTACATGATTACGGTGTTTACAATTGCCCAGAATATGAGCGACGAGGAGTGATGTCCAGTGGTGAACGAAAGGATGACGTCTAGCCCGGTAATGGTACCGAGCACAAAGTGTGGCAGGAACAGTGTGAGCGGTGTACTGCTGGTCTGCTGGTCGCCTTTTGGAGTAACAGCGTAAGTTAAGCGTTTCCCTGTCACTACGCCTATAAAAGCCAAGAAGTAGATGGGCCAAGCAGTAATGGACAGCAGTCTGCCCTTTAACAGCAGGCCTGATTCGTTGGCTGGGTCAATGTTAAAACGCTGCAGCCACAACGAAATCAACAGCTGCCAGACTAATAGGGGCACGTACAGAACTAGTAGCGGTAGTAATGTCATATTGGTAGCGGCTACGCCGAAGACAAAGAATAACGTCAGTAACGCAATACCCAATGCCTGAGCTAGACCATTGAAGTAGTGCTGCTGTAGCAAGTAATAGTTTATGGCATGCTGGCGCTTCATTTTGGGCAGTAATTTGGGACTGTGGCGGTACAGGATGTCAATAAGGCCATATGCCCAGCGCATCTGTTGGCTAAAGTAGGCATCCCAGGTGGCCGGGCCTTCGCCTATGGCTAGTTTTTCGGGGACGTACACCCCTTTCCAGCGGTTTGTGTATAGGTGCATACCTGTTAGGTGATCTTCCACGATGTGACCTGGG